>Ga0209204_1003500_pt1 | contig 11519 bp, 9 predicted proteins | sample AD_JPNMR2_MetaG_FD_184425 | JGI IMG/M metagenome (GOLD analysis project Ga0209204, IMG submission 184425) | Active sludge microbial communities of municipal wastewater-treating anaerobic digesters from Japan - AD_JPNMR2_MetaG (SPAdes) (version 2) | ecosystem: Engineered > Bioreactor > Anaerobic >... | reverse complement strand
TTATGGTCATGAAAGATGGTTGGGCATCTTCGGCAGCATATAATGTAATGGCTATGTCAACAACAGTCCACTATTCCGTTTTCGATCTTACTGTTGAACTTGGAGAGAGAGGCTTATCATCACAATCATTCTCCACAGCCAATGAAACCTACGGCATGCTTAGACACCTTCAGATGATAGAGTCAGGAGTACGCCCTTTGGCAATGCCCGCCGGATCGGATGCGGCAGTATACTGTGATGTGTTATGGAACAACGATGATCCCACCGCTAAAGGGTTTAAGGTTTATCGAGACGGAGTATTCATTGGTCAACTCCCGGCTTCTGAATCTGAGTCAGGATCTCTCCTTATGAACCCTAACCCCATTCCAGAGATCATGCCACCTGTTCCAGAATACTACTACACTGATGGTTCTTCGAAGCTCACTCCTAACGCGCCGGTTTCTTACAGTGTGTCAGCTTATAACAGTTGGGGTGAAGGCAATAAGAGCGCTTCTGTCACGGTAACTCCGTTGAATGCGTTGAGCGAGGTCATAGTTGTACAACCACAGATATCTGCAAAAGCGCCTGGCCCAGGTGATTATCTGCATTTTCAGTGGAACAAAGTGCCCAATGCCAAACTCTACTATATCGACGTCATTAGCGCAGATGGCACACTGATGTGGGAGGGCTACGCATACGGGAATGAGAACTCGGTGGTTTATGGAGATCCGGCCCGCACTATCTGGGAAAGCGGATCTTTAACACCGGGGCAGTACTACTTCTTTATAAGAGCGTTTAACTTCAGAGAAAACCCGCCTGTGCCGTTTGATTTCAACTGGATACCGAAAGAAGTATCATCATCCGCATCTAAACTCGGCATGTTCAACATTCTGTGACTTTTGTAGGGGGGCACTGCCCCCCTTATCTCTTGAGCAAGGCCCGATGCCCCTCAATCTCTTCCTTCCGAAAGATTGGCTCAATTGTCAAGATACAAAGGCTTGTCAATGGTTAACTAATTTCGACTAGGCGCGTCGCGGTTTGCAGGATAGTGGAAAACCTTGCCGAATGCATTATTCATCTATAACGGCACTTGAAAGAACACGCAAGAGGAGGCCGAATTCACGTGAATTCATGCTGGTCGCTAAAAACGCTGTTTGTGGCATCTGTAGGGATCCTGCTTCTTACGGTAGCCCTTGAAGGTTGCTTCGGAGGAAGCGAAAAAGCGACTGTCGGAGGAATCCATCAAGGGGCATGTCACCGAAATCAACCTAACCGGCCTGACAGATGAGATAGAGCCATCAGTCTCCGGGCATGGTGTCCCACGCGCATCTGTCAGCCTCATAGGGACAGACAAGGTTTCTACCACTAATAACCGGGGCGAGTTTACTTTCTCAAATGTAGCCTCCGGAACTTACGATCTCCTGGCAAAGAAGGATGGTTGGGCATCTGCAATGGCGTATGAAGTAGTTGCTGAGGTGAACAAAGCCACCGAGGTCATTCTTTATATGACAAAACCTGAAGATGCAAGTGAGATCAAAGAATCAATCCCTCCAACCGTATTCCTGTCGTGTTCTCGGTCAATAATCCAGGGCATTGGGTGCTTTAGCGTCAAAGGTTATGACGCAGGTGGGATAGAAAGAGTTCTGTTATTTATAGACGACTTCTGTGAAGAAGTCTTCCACGCCGAAGACGGCAAAAGCACTTATATGATAAATACTGTATATGAATGGGACACTGAGGAAGGCTGGGATGACGGCGAATATACCATCACCCTTGTCATCGTGGATAAGAGCGGCAACACCGGTTCCAAGTCCATCAAAGTGACTGTCAATAACAGCCTTGTGCCGGAACCTCCCATCAACCTGATGGTATTCCCCATAACTATCCACGATTCAGTCTACGACCTTCTTGACGAGTTAGATAGTATGGACACGTCGTTATCCGCGTCATCTTCACCTGTATCGGAAATACTATCTTTAGCAAGAAGAAGCCAGTATGCAGCGTCATCTCGAGTGAAGCCATTGGAAATACCGGGCGCATCAGACGCAGTAGGCCTTTGCCTGCTCACATGGCAGCTTCCGGAATCCGCGATTCCTGCCGCCGGATTCAACATATATCGTAATGGCGAATACATTGATTATGCAGTCTCGTGGGATCCCAGCATAGACTATCCGATACTTGACCGGCCACCAATAGGCTTGGGCGGCATATATCTTGACGAAGGGTTGACTCCCGGCACTGAGGTTTCATACAGTGTGTCTTCATGCAACTCTGCAGGTAAAGAGAGTGAAAAAAGTGCTCCTGTCGCTGCAACATTAATGGATGCTTTAGATGCAGTGTCTCTTTTATGTCCTGAAGATGGAGGCGACGAGGTCTTTTATCCGATCTTTGAATGGATGCCTGTGGATGGTGCAAAGCTGTACCTAATCACCGTAATGGACGAAGAGGCTAATGCCATGTGGATAGGGTATACATACACGCAAGAAGATGAGGCTTGGATCTTTTATGGAGACCCGCTACTCACTCTCTTCTGCAATCCATCACATTCGGAACTGGAAGACGGCGAAACATACATGTGGTTTGTGTTGGCGATAGACTGCGACCCAGAACCGCCTGCAGCCCTCATTTCCAGTGATGGAATATGGATTCCTGAACGGCTATCGATTTCAGCATCGGAACTCTGGGAATTCACCTATTGGGATGAAGACTTCGGCTTTTGGCTCCTTTTAGATACTGTGCGGGAATCAGCGAGGCTGGCTGGCGGAATAATCTGTGACATGTGCAAAAACCGGTGGTGCACCTGACTTGCGCACCACCGGGATCCCACATTTGTACGAAATGGTGCCCGGGACGAGACTTGAACTCGTACGGGGGTTACCCACACGCCCCTCAAACGTGCGCGTCTGCCAGTTCCGCCACCCGGGCACTAATGTAATTCCGTATTCATATGTTGCATCCAACAGAAATTATAAAGCGTCAGCACGCTGTTGTCAAATGAATTTCTGGGATAAGAGGAAACCGGGAATCAATATGTGAATTCTCTTTTGTAGAGACAGGCGTTTCAGAACGCCGAGAAACCGACTGAAGGGCTTATCGTAATCCACCTGCGTGAGGGGGAATCGCCATGTCCAAAGAAGGTTGGGACATCTCTGTCTGCGGGCTAAACTGTGCGCAGTGTGGTCTTCTGGCGGTTGAGAAGATGTGTAATGGATGCAGAGGCCCGTCAGACAAGCACTGGAGCCCTGGATGCAAGTTCTTAACCTGCGCGCGCACAAATCAGCTCACCTACTGCTTCGAGTGTAACGAGTTCCCTTGCAACGAGTTGGAGGCTTTCGCCAACGACGGTTACGAACATCATCGGCTTACCGTAGAAAATATGAAAAAGATGCGTGAGGTCGGACTCGAGACATGGCTGGATCAGCAGAGCGAGCCTGTGTTTTGTCCCGGCTGGACTAAGTGTTCTGACTGAATAGCATCAGACTTGATTTGTTGCCTTTAGTTGCCGTTTTCCCTCGCGTCAGTTAGATATCGGTCGATGAAGTCCTCCTGCCGCTTTTGCATGTACAAATATCCTCCACCCACTTGACTATTACGTTACGTCATAGTTTATAGTATCAGTTGAAACGGCGGTGATGGCTATGGCGATGACAGTAAAAGAAGTCGCGGATCTGGTAGGCATCAGCGTGCGGACGCTGCACTATTACCATGAAATCGGGCTGTTGGCACCGGATGAGATAACTGATTCAGGATATCGGCTGTACTCCGATGACAACCTGGATACTCTGCAGCAGATCCTGTTTTTCAGAGAGCTTGGGTTCACCTTGAAAGAAATCAAGAAGATCCTGAGCAACCCATCGTTCGACAGGAAAGAGGCGTTGATTCTGCATCGTAAGATGCTGCTGGATAAGCGCAATCGACTCGATGAGATGCTGGAGACGATTGACAAGACAATCGAGCACCTGGAAGGAGGACGTAACATGACGAACGAAGAAAAATTCCGATGTTTCAATTTCAGCACTAACCCGTATGAGGAAGAAGCCCGTAAGCTTTGGGGAGATAACGCGGTTGACGATTCAAATGCAAAGCTTGCAGGCATCTCAAAGGAGCAACAGAAGGCGTTAGCCGAGAAGATGCATTCTATCTATAGGACGCTCGCAGAACTTCGGCATGGGCCTCCTGAATCAGATGAAGCACAGGCAGCAATCAAGGCCTGGTATGACCTGCTGAATACCGGCTTTGGCAGGTACTCACCTGAGATGTTCAAGGCATTGGGCGAGATGTACGTGGCAGACAGTCGTTTTACTGAAAACATCGATAGGTTCGGTGAAGGTTTGGCTGTTTTCATGCGTGATGCTATGGCAGTCTTTGCTGAAAGGAGTAATAGCTAGAAACGCATCGTTAGAATCACAGCCGACAATACCGGCTGGAAATACCCACTTGGCATCCGGCTGAGAACCCTAGTCGGGAGTAGCAATTCCAACAACAACAATAAGGAGGCGGGGTGTTCCGCCTCCTTAGCTTCTAGTGAGTTTTTTCCTTTGCCGACTGTTGCTCTTCCCCTCGCCGGTGCTCGTCCGTTTAACCCGGCCCAGGTTAATTCCGTCGGCGTGCTTAATACTTACCCTCTCTGTTTGCCACATCAGCCCTTGACCAATCGCAGCCTGTCGTTTTCGGTGATGCCCGGGATTCTGCCTCGCTTTGCAATTGGCCTGCCTGCGACTTCCTTAATATCGAGAGTCATATCTATAGGTGAAGCCTGGGATATAAAACTTCCGACTCCGAAAGAATATGCCCCTGCCTGAGACAGCGCCTGGATCTTCTCAGGGTACAATCCACCTGAAACAAAGATCTTCACATGTTCGTATCCGGCCTGGTCAAGCCGTGCTCGTACCTCAGTTACCAGCTCCGGGGTGACTCCGCCTCGTTCTCCGGGAGTATCCAACCGGATTCCTGCCAACCTCTCTCCAAGGGCTTCAGCCACTCTGAGTGCTTCCTCAGCCTCATCCTTGAACGTATCCACCAGTATAATCCTGGGGGCATCGCCAGGCATAAACTCGTCGTAAGCTTCTGCAACCTTGACGCTATCTCCGACTATGAGAAACGCAGCATGGGGGACAGTGCCTGAAGGTTCCCTGCCAAGCAGCTTCGCCGCAAGAATACAACTTGCTCCGTCAGCACCGCCAATGACAGCAGCGCGCTCCATAACAGGAGCTACGGCCGGATGGACGTGCCTAGCTCCGAAGCAGATAACGCTCTTGCCTCCCGCCGCGTTCTTAGCGGTTCGTGCAGCAGTAGCCCATCCACTGGAACTTGCCAGAATACCGAGAATCGCAGTCTCAAACATCCCAAACTCATCGTACGGGCCTTCAATCCTCATTACCACTTCTTTTGAGACGAACTCTTCGCCTTCCTCAACTGCCCATATCTTGACCTGTTTATCTTTGAGCAGATGCAAGACCTCACTTACACCTGCCAAAACTCCGGCCTTCTGTGAGAATATCTCACCAACCACATGCGTCTTACCCAGTCCCAGCCTATCCAGAATTTCTCGCGTCCTGACAAAGTATATGTCTGTAGTAAGACCGCGGCGGATCTCGTCGTGCGTAGCAGAGTAGAACCTTGTCTTAGCATCTGCAGTGAACGCCTTGACATCAGTAAGGCTCCGGATTTCATCAGAAACATGGCAGGATGCGCGCTCATCCCCTGTCATGGAAAACGCTCCTTTCAACCTTGAAACTTACCACATATCATTTCGTGGAATTTCGCTCCAGATCAAGCATGATTATACCACAATGTAACAAAGACTTGTATCTACGTCAGATTTCCTGACAGCAGCGTACCGCCTGCTACCTTTTTCCCCACTTTTCTCGAAATCTTGTTATGAGCATCTCAAAGAAGCGATCCCTGTCTGCATCCAGACAGACACTGACATTGGGCGTCTTGCCTGTTACGCCCCAGACATCGCCCACGGTTTCTCCGCGAGTCAGGTCACTATGTGTTTCCACATCCACGTACATGAGAGAGGTTTCCACGAGGGCCCTATCTAAAACTACTGCCACTGCAAGAGGATCGTGAAGTGCAGCGCTTGCCTTAGAATAATGCTTCTTAATCGTAGAGTTATAGAAGTTAAGTATATCTGGATATTGCATCTACCTTCCTTTGAAGACCGGGACTACTCCTCCCACCTTCCCCTGTATACTTCATGATATTTATTGTAAAGACGAAGCACTTTCTTTACGTAATCTCTGGTTTCGCGAAACGGGATGCTGTCGAGGTCTTTCTCTGTTCCGTTCCAACGCTTCTCTTCAATCCACTTGCTGACATTGCCGCGCCCTGCATTATAAGAGGCAAGAGCGCAAACAAGGTCTCCATTGCACTCCCTCAAAAGAAACGCCAGGTACCATGTGCCGAGATCCAGGTTGGTGGCGGGATCATACAGCATCTCAGTGTCAAACCCCTGTATCCCCAGCTCCCTTGCGATCCAATTGCCGGTATCAGGCATGACTTGCATTAGGCCCATAGCACCTTTAGCGGAGACGGCCTCAGGACGGAACCTGCTCTCTACGCGGACTACTGCAGTAATAAGAAATGGATCAACATCATGTTTAAGTGAGCATTGAGTGATTATATCCTTATAATGGATTGGATACACTCGCCTCAAATACCATCTGGAGTGTAATACGAGATACACGATGAGTAAGATACAAAGAAACGCTAGAACGTGTCTCGACAGTCGCGTCAGATTAATCACAAGCATTCAACCACCGCCCTCTTCCTGGGCTGCTTACCTGCTCTAATACCTTTATACATCATGAACTTATCCTATTCATCATTGGGAAAGATATTATCGGCTGCCCGCGTAGGTACGTCAATGCCCAGGTGGCGAAGGCCTTCCTTAAGCTGTTCCAGCAAGGCTTCACGTGAGCCGGAGTTATCGATAATAAGATCCGCGCTGTGCTTTAGGATCTCGTCCAATTCGCCCTGTCCCAAGACGCGCGCAGAAGCTTCCTCATATGAAAGCTTGTTTCTCTTAGCGATCCTCTCTATGCGCACCCCTTTCTCTGCAGTTACTCCTATCACTTTGTCGACGAGCCTGTCCAAACCCGCCTGACAAAGGACAGCAGCATCTATCACAACTAAATCATACTTCCCGGATGCCTTATCCAGCCTATCTTTGGCAGCCTCCACAAGTTTCGGGAACATTATCCTGTTCAGACGACGGAGAGCCTCAGGATCGGAAAAAATGAGGCTTCCCAACACTTTTCTATCTAAGGCCCCCTGCTCTAAGAGATATTCCGGACCAAACTCATCCCTTATCTCATCGAGCGCAGGCATACCCGGCTCTACCAGCTCACGCGCAATAACATCCAGATCGATGACATAAGCGCCCAGCCGGGCAAGTTCAGATGCAACAAGGCTTTTGCCGCTTCCCATTGGTCCTGTTATACCGATAATCACGTTATGCCTCACTACCGTTCCTAAGTACTATATGATACGTCTAACAGCATGAGGTATCATAGGATGAGTTACGGGTTTAGGACTTCGAGATTGCGTTCCGAAATCCTCCTTCTAACTGCTATTTAACAATTGCAACTCCGGAAGACAAGGGTTTCCTGTGCCTTCGCCTCTAACTTATCATATGGATATACACTTGGCGGAACTCATCGTGTCCGAATACAACTTCAGTCGCGTAGACCATGGGATCTCTAATCTATGCCTTGTTAGAACGGTATCGTAATCGTTAAGGCAAAACGCTTGGGCTTAGGGTCTATTTCCGCTGAACACAACCATGCCCATGGTTTTCCTGTGTGGCCGCTATCTTCACATTCGTCGCGGAGTCCGGTTTTCCCGTACGCAATCTCAAGTGTAGCATCGCCTATCCCGACACGGTATTGGGCGTCCAGAGTGCCATTTGCGTCTTTGAAGGTGCAGCCTACGGCCAAAGAGCTGTTGTCTGAAATCCTATAGTCCAGCTTGTTGTATAAGGTAGGTGCATAGTGAGACGTTTTCTTCGGCTCCTCGGCAAGCAGAAATGCAGTACTGCCGGTTAACCGCTCATTGAAGATAATCGTCATCTCTCCGTAAGATACAAGCGTGATCTCAGGGGCTTCTCCGTCCCTATGTGCGAACTTAGCCAACCCGGCTAAGAAGATGTCTGCTCGGTCTGCATCGATAGGCTTGAGTGTATGCTCCAGCTCGCCGTACATCTCACCGTAGACTTTCGAAGTATGCTTTCCAACACTTGTGTAACCGGGAAACGTGAGTGTCCCTTGCTCATAACCACCTGTAGCCTTAAGTTTTATGTGTTCTACCGGTTCCAGTTCAACGCCGCATTCAAGTTTATATGCCTTCCCGCAATCCTCCTTGTGTTCCTTCAGAACCTGCCAGAGCCTTGCCCAGATTTCGTTACCTTTCAGCGGCGCGTACGCCACTTTCGTCCTGGCCCGCATCGTGTAGTCGCCGAGATATTGGCCTTCAGTCGCAAGAACCTTGTCAAGATATGCGTCAGCAGTAACTGTTAATCCGTGGGGCAGTTCATATTCGATTTCACCGGACACCTTGTTCTTAGAAGAGCCCTTTTCTGAATCGAAACTTCCGTCGTAATCGGTAGTGCGCTCATTCGCAAGAGCCAGCTTCACATTGCGTCCGAATAGCTGAAGCGTGGCTTTCCCCTCTCCCCGCAAGTATCGCTTGCCTTCATAGTCTAAAGCACTGCTCGAATCCTTCTTCGGCGCCACTGCAATAAACCCTGGCTCAACTGCAATCAGATCCCCGGCAAATGTAATGTTTTCACATTCAAGTTTCCTCACAGCAATCGATACTGCCTTCTTTGGGGTATAGCGGCTTCCATCCCTTCTACCCATATTCACGGCATATGCGCCTTGCAGAGTAGCTTTTTTGGACAAGGGGATCGGAATCTCCAAGTCTATGCTGACGTTCCCGTCTATGTCTGTGTTCAAGGCTGGGGATAGGTTTCCACAGAAACACGTCTCAGCGCTTAAAGCTTCTTTCTTGGTATTACAGAAGTTGACAGGCCTTAGGTGGACACCACATGTTAACCCCAATCGTAAACCGGACGGCAATGTGTAAGTAGCTCGCACAGCCCCGTACCCGGATTCTTGCGTATCTCCGTCTTTGTCAGCGAAGATCGCTGACATGAGGTAGCCGAGTATATCTAATCCGCTGTGCTTACCTGTAAGTTTCAGAACTGCCAAGTCTTCCGTATCGATTTCACGCACAAGCCCCAGGGGATCCTTTAGGCTGGAAAACGCATATTCTCCGTCAATCGCTGATGTTAGGCTTAAAGTAAAAGGTTTCCCTTTGAATACGAAGAGGTAGTCATCGTAAGGCGCCGACACAACGGACACACTGTTTCTTTCAGGATCGTTGAACAAAACTAATGGAAGATGTGCTCTAAATGTTCCTCTTTCAGACCGCTCTTGAGACAAGCTTTTCTCGGGAAGACTGTCATTCTCCAAACCTTCCTTCAACATATCTTCCTCATAGAAATCAAAAGTAAGGTAAAGCGTAGACATCCCTAAGACATCAAACCCGCACGTGGCTCCACCTAGGTTTATCGAGGTAACAGAGTTATCAGGAAACACTTTCTCTCCGTCGTACACCACAGTCCCTACATACTTCCCGTGCGCTTTGAGCGCAGCTCCATGAACGGGAGCAGCAAGTACTATCGCCAGTGCCAGGATAAGACCGACAATTGTAGCAGGCCTCTTACCCACACCTATGCCTCCTTCATAATGTCGCTCTCTGCAGTCCAGGATATTCCAGCCAGATAAGAATTCATCAGGCGCATGGGAATATATTACATAATATTGGTTGTATTGTCAAATTCTGTATATCGATTAGATGTAGTTACGTCCATTGAGGAAAACATGTGACGTTAACCAGGTCAGTCCGGAAGGGGTCGACTTTAGGGCAGCCAGTTTTGAAGGATCAGGTCATATCGGTTATGCATAAGGTTCAGATAATGCACGAGAAACAGATAATACAATAGAGGTAGGTAATGCAAGAAAAACAGGTAATGCAAGAAAAACAGGTAATGCAAAAGCCCCTGGGAGCATTCCCAGGGGCTTGTTGGTTCGTAGATTCAGGCTACGACTTAGAACGGAACTGTGACCTTGAAGGTCACGAGATATGGCTCCTGAACTGCTTTTGAGTTGCAGAGCCATGCCCACGGCTTGCCTTTGTCATCCGCATCTGCGCATGCCTTCGATGCAAGACCGCTCTTTCCGTAACCTATCTCGAGAGTGCTCTCGCCGATCTTGACGGTGTAGTCTGCGTCAACACCGACCTTGCCTTCTGTGTAGAGGCAGCCCAGTCCGAGTGTGCTGTTGGCTGAAATGGTGTATGTCAGCTTGTTGTGAACAGCTGTAGCGTAGTGATCTCCGGTGCCTGCCAAGACAGCGATCTTGTCGCTGAACCGCTCATCAATGGTGATGTCAGCATGTGCATAGCCTACGAACTTCGTAGCTGACTTGCCGGTTATGTCTTCACCCTTAGCAAGGGCTGCAACGACAAAGTCTACCCTCTCGACACTGTCCGGCAGAATCGACTGCTCAGCAACTGCATACAGGCTGGCATCGAGACGGTTTGCTTCAGCTGCAGGTACGCCGTTCTTGAAGTCATAGTCCTTGAACTGGTAAGCAGCCTCACCTTCTACGCTGACGCCTTCGAGAGGTGTTGCGTTGAAGCCACCGTCGATCCTGAAGCCATAGCCCTTGTAGAAGCCGTCTTCATCATCATCATCATCATCATCATCATAGAGTCCGCCGTATCCCCAAGTGCCGCGGGCCCAGACCTCTGCCAAGTCGCCGAGTACGTATGTACCCTTACCATAGACCTGGGTATCGAAGTCATCCTTGTGGTCTCTGAGATCCAGGCTCTTATTATAGTACCCATCGACTTCGATGGTGAGAGGCTCGAGCGGCTTAAACTCGACGTTCGCGCCGATCTCGTTGAAGGAATCCTCTCCTCTGCTGGTATCCGCTTTGACTTCAAACTCGTCGTACACTTGAATATCAAAGTCCATATCGAATACGTTCACAGTGGTAAGTGCTTCACCGTAAAGGTTCAGCTTACCTGCGTATGCCACTACGTCGCTGGGAGCATCTTCGTCGTCATCGGCCGCTACCGCGACGAAGTCCTCGCCGACAAGGTGCATAGCTGCGTTGAATGTTATGGGTCCAAACGCCATGTCGTCGAGATGCAGCGCAGCCGCAGTGCTTACCTTGCTCCACTCTACAGGGTCAACTTCGCGAGTCCTGCTAAGAGCAAGACCTGCTGTAAATGCAGAATCCTCTGAAATACCCAGCGGACCGCTTATGTCAAGACCGATGTTACGTATTAGGATGTTACGTATTGGATCGGAATCCTCATCTTCACGCTCATACAGATGTTTCACTCCAGCCATCAAGCCGAGAGTGTATCCGTCTGAGAACTCATATGTCGCTCTGCCTAAGCCGTAGCGGATGTTGTAGTAGGGCACTTCCGCCTCATCTATTTCAGCGTCTCCGGCCGTGTAG
>Ga0209204_1003496_pt1 | contig 11530 bp, 14 predicted proteins | sample AD_JPNMR2_MetaG_FD_184425 | JGI IMG/M metagenome (GOLD analysis project Ga0209204, IMG submission 184425) | Active sludge microbial communities of municipal wastewater-treating anaerobic digesters from Japan - AD_JPNMR2_MetaG (SPAdes) (version 2) | ecosystem: Engineered > Bioreactor > Anaerobic... | reverse complement strand
CATCCGCCACAACAACATTCTCCGGAACTTCATTCACCAACTTTTCCTGTTCTGGAACCTGACTCATCTGTGTGGTCCTCCAATAAAATAAATACCGTAAAAAGGATGGTAAACCGTACTGAAATCAGGATGGATAAACTCAGCCTGATTTCGTATCCCTAATAAATTATAAGTAGTTTTTGGTATCCCGTCACTACCTATTGAATAAGTAATTGAATCAACCGTTCCGTATAAGTAACCATCTTCGAATGGAATCTGTTCGTGCGAATACAGAGCCAAACGTAGTGTTGAACCCGGACAAATATCCATTCTGAACGGACACGTTACAATAGCCTGCCTATTAGCTAGCTGTTTCATAATATAGTAATAATGGGCTAATTCGTCAAGCACTAAATAATGTGCTAATGTCGCGTTCTTCTGTACTTCCAAAATACCAAGATCACGTATGGCCGGTGCCCGCATCAAAGGTGTTTTTGTATTAATACCACCGACTGCGGCACGTGTGAAATAAGCCGGTTCAAAAGGTCCACTCAGAAATCTTGGAGCCTGTATAACTTCAACCAAACCATAACCCATAGAGCTGCTAATATACCATCCGCCTATCAGGTCTATAGAGGCTTCTTCCGGATTATCGATAGCCGAACCCAGAAGAGGCGTAAATGTCCCATAAATTCCAATGGCCCTTGTAGGTACTGTCGGTCTATCAAGCACCGTCGTTATATGAAGGATCTCATGCGCAGGTATCGTTGTATAGTAATTACTTAATCCAAGAACGACAGGTTCAACTCTATAGTACAATGGGTAGGGAATAATAGTAAATAAGAATTGTCTGGCAAAATCCAAAATCTTTTTCCAGAGCGTCGTTCCCGCTAATTCGCTCACAAACTGGTCTGATGAAGTTTGATCCAGAACGCCTATAAGCGAATCCATAATACGTTGTACGCCGGTTACACCAAGCGCGCTGATATTCAACGGTAAAACAGAATACATCCAACTGAATAGGGCACGACGCACGGCATAATTGAGGCAATCGTTGCCCGTTCCAAACAAGAGGTTATTAACTCTGTCGGCTAATACAAGTTGTCTCAAGAAAGGAAAAATAGCATTGCCCCAGAGATTTGATGCAGCATAAAGCGGATTAACAATGCTCTGAACAATTCCCGCCAGTGCAAAACCTAATCCACTACCGGCTCCGCCAAATTGCAGCTTTGGATTACAAATAAGAGATTTGGGATTTGCCGGATGGCTTGCGGCACTGAGAGTTGAAGCAAAATCGAGATCAGAAAGCCAATGCCGCAACGTAACTTTAAGCTGTAATCCACTAGATGTCTTTATATATTGTACATTGCTTGGATATCCGGCAAATACCAGGTATGTTCCGGTTGATATATTGCAATTTACAACTCCTTCAGAATTATCGATAAACGTTAAATAAAGATATGCCGGACGATCAAGAAAGTAATTTGTGAGAAATGCATAGCTGTTAGAGACAAGCTTCGAGTTGAATTCTCGACCTAACGGTAAATAGACTTCGGCAGTAGGGATTCCGTTAAGAACATAAGTAGCCGAAAAGGCGGATACATCAAATGAATATCCGTCTTGAAGACGAAGCTTACAGTCAAAGACCCGTTTAACATAGACTGACATAATTTTATAGAAAATTCCCCAGGGCTGATATTATACCAACGACGATTTCCGGGGATTGAGCCATGACTCCACTTTCCATTTGCATTTGTGTAATAACGCCCCTCCAGGACAATCCATTTATTGTTACATTTATCCTTGGAGACCCATAGGCAGAAACCAAATAACTGTCTATAAATGATAGGAATGACGAAATGGCATTAGAGGCTGTACAATTTACAAAGGGGAACAAATAAAACTGCATTACCAAATCTGTTAGTGATGTACCAAAGACGTAGAGGTAAGGGATATTGGCGAGAGAATAATCGACAGCATGACGAGCTTTGGCAATCAATACGAATTTATTCAATAAAATAGCTTGATTGGAGAGTCCGGAGAGCTGCAATATACCAGCCCCGCTATAATCGCTATAGCTTATAATAGTAATCGAACCTGGTCTATTGGAAAGTAAAAGGCTCATTATTCAACAACTAATGTCATTGTTTCTTCGTAAAAACGAAAGCGCGTTCCTGGCTGAAGCCTCACAACTGCAATACGATTCGATTCAGCCGCCGGACGATCACCCCCTCCGGGCTGCGGAATATTATTGAATTGTTCTCTATTCCAAACTCCAGGATTCCATATATTTCCACCCGCTTGTGCCGGAGGTTGCGCCACCTGCTGACCAGCTTCTGGTTGCTGTTCCTGCTGGATCGCTTTAAAACGCCCAGTGGCTGGATCCAACGCGACATTTGGATTAATAATAGCTCTTGGATTCTGCCAAAGATTCTCCGGTCTAAATGATTTATTCATCTCGACTCTGCGGATACCTCTCGGCCCTTGCGTCAAAGCATAAAACTTCCCTTCATCGCTCTGCGTAATATATGTTATACCTCTTGTGCCTCGAATAGCTGCAATTGGAACACCAGACGCCTTAATTAGATCTTCCTGTCGCTTGGCGAATAATTCTTGCGGCGTTAATCTTCTTGGAGCAACTCCTTGAGGGACATCCTGCTGAGCTTGCTGTTGAACTTGCTGTTGAGGCTGCTCCTGAATAACATTATTATCCTGCTTTGGAGCATCTAAATTATTACCCCGTTCCTGTTCATTAGCTTGTTGTATATTATCAATGGGCTGATCGTTTCTTACTTCTGTCGTATTGTTCTCAACACGCGGTGGAGGATTCAATGTATCACGATTTTCATTCAGATCGAATTCAATAGACTGCGCTTTCTGTATTTCAACAGTACCATCCTTCGCTTGCGGTGGAGGATTTTCAACACGCGGCGGAGAATTCTCAACACGCGGTGGAGGATTCAATGTATCACGATTTTCATTCAGATCGAATTCAATAGACTGCGCTTTCTGTATTTCAACAGTACCATCCTTCGCTTGCGGTGGAGGATTTTCAACATCCTCTTGCGCATTTGCTTTTATTTGCGGAGTCTGATTCTTTACTTCGGCTATTTGATCCGAAGCTTCATTCCTAACTTGGATATCTGTAGATGCTCTTAAATCATCATCGTCATTCACTTTTCCAACTTCCTTCAATTTTCTTATATAACTCAATAGCTTTCTGCATCTTTACCTTAAACGGTAAATCATAAAGCTGGGCATAAGTATCATCGTAGATCTCTCGTGCAAACTCAGGACTATGAACTCCATAGATCGCTGATATTAAATTGTAGGTCAGACGATCCTCTCTGTCTGATAGCATTTGTGCCCAGCGACGCAAGATATATCCATAATCGTTATCTTGTAATATGTCTTTTCCTAACGAAGGGAGTACCATTTTAATAATTCCTAGGCACTCCTTTTTCGTTCGAAAAAATCCGAGGATATCGCCATTTCAAACAATTTGTTATATAACTCTCTAAATTTATACCAGTGACCTACGATTAGCGGTAAAACAATAGAATCTTTAAATAATTTTGTAAGTTTATCTATCCGCTCGTTAAAATTTACTGTATATTCTTTCAGATACAAAACTTGCTCTTTTTGTCTGATACTTTGAATATTTGATACAAATAAATAGTCTGCAAATAAATCCTTTTCTGCAGAATGCAAAATAGGATATTCATCTGCAGAAGGTGTCGTAAAAACGATAACAACATTTCCTATAGTTACCGTTTGCGTAAACGGCTTGCCGTCTAGAACACATCTAACGAATGTTTCCTCCTGCTCCTCAGTTGGAACAACAGTCTCTCTGTCCGGAAACTTAAAAACATCTGTAACACCCTGAAAAAGCATTGCCTTATTCCTTTATCATTTCTTAACCAGAACCATATTGGAAAGACCAACATCAATCGTTGTCACACTTGGGAATGAACTAGTAACTGTATCAAAAGACTCTGACCCAACATCTCCTGGAAGCTTTGCCAAACCCATATTATTTACAGAATAAGGCATATCGCATGCCCGTAGGGATGCTGCTCGTAGCATCTCTGAAGCTACATAGTTATTAGTTGCTTGCGATACATAAACATTATACAACCAAGGAGATGGCTGATATTCTATTGGTAGAGTTGTCGCTAAATAAGTACCGCCATCTGAAACAGTGGTGCATGTACCTACTCTTTGATGGAGAGTATTCATATACTCTACTGTGCAGCAACCAGAAAGGTAATGCGTACCAGTGTTACTCATAATGAATACCTGGTCTTTATTCTTATAATCATATAGCGTCTGCAAAAGTGGTTCTTCTTCTAATTCATCCTGCGTGGGTTCTGAGACCTGTCCTTTCTTAACCTGAAGTCTCAGAGTTGTTTTTGCGGCAACATTCAATTCAGATTCTGAAAGTATTTTTACATCTTTGCCAAATACGATGGTCCTCGATCCTGCATCTATATAGATATTCTCAGGTGCTGAGATTCTGATAGAACCGCCTTTAAGCTCAATTCTTGCTCCTTGTCCATTTTGAATAACGATATCCCCAAAGGGATCCATATAGAAGAAAGCAGGAGAATAACCGCTGCTTCCCTGTGCTAGTTTTAATCCTTGTCGAAAATGCTTGTACAGTTCCGTTTCTTTTATGAATTTGAATTTCTTGGGTAATAAATAAAAACCTGCTGTAGCTTCCCAATTACAGAGAAGATTACGAATATCGAGAATATGCGTAGTCGAAATTAATGGTAATTTATTTGTGAAGCCTACAGTACTTAATTTAGTTAAATATGCCTTAAAATCGTCTTCAAAATCTTCTATAGATGGCTTACCATAGGCTTCGTCTGGATCGGAGACACGGATAGGCGCAGAAATAAAAGGATATTTGGCTAAAAGGATTCCAGAACGAGACTGCACAATATAGGTACCATGTGCCGTTGTACATTCCTGCGCATCAGGTACTGGAAAAATTCCTGTATTCCGACTCTTATTCGATATTAACCACTTTGCCCCACCTTGACCTAATATACCCTCCCATTCCTGGACCTTATGTTGTGGAAATCTGGATACGGAAGATGTCTCGCCACGAACTATTGAGATATGCTCGACATTTGACACACGAGCATTTGGATGTTCATAATATGCTGCGCTTATTGTTACAAAGGGATCTACGGAAGAACCCGCAAATCGTTTGCCAAGTTGATCATCGACGCTATAGCCATAACCACGATATCTAAGAAATGCCTTCCAGTAAAGCAAACTATATTCTTCTGATCCGCCTGTCCACAACTGATAGTTTAATCCGGCGATTCTTAATAGCGAATCAAGATAATTCAACCAAAGACCGCAGTACTCGTTGAGCCGAAATCCTGACAAAAAATCGGAGACAAATAGAGCCGCACCAAGCCTGCTAAACCTTGCCCAATCGCCAGGAAGAGCATCAACATGAGCATCTTTCCATGCAGAAATACCACCACCACCTGGTGGTTGGTAATACATGATTGATTTCTGGGTTAAATCTCCAAAGAATCCTACATTTGATCCCTGCACTAGCTCGTCAGCATGAGAATCGCCATACGTTTTAACAAAATCCGGAATAACCGAAATGATAATACCGTATGTCTCGTTAGGTAGACGGGCAACAAGAACAGTTGTACCTGGAGATAAAATAGTACTATCGGATACACCTAATGGCTGAAAAGATATATCCGCAGCGTAAGTGCAATTAAGAATATGCCCCTTTAGCAAAGCAACTCGATATAGACGAAGAAAGGGAACGACATCCTGAATCGTTCCCTGTTCGACTAATAGTACACGGTTTTTTAAATCAGAAACATTATAGATAAGATCTTGAGAACTTTTACTGGAACGTTCTGCAAATGTCGTAGCGGCAGACGCGGCCCGCTGGGCCTCACGCTCCAATAGCAATTCCCGTGTTTTTTTAAACATAACATTCTACGACCCAGACTTTATGCCATTTCAATAGCAACACCCGCAAGGGCAACATCTGATATGAATACGTGTCCTTCAGCTCCACCTTCGCCAGCGCCTACCACTGCCCCGTATTCCAGCAACCTTGGATACTTCAATGTATAAGTAACCGTCTCAGACGAACCACATACAGGGGCAGTTACTGTAATGGTCAAATCGGATGCAGAAGAACAACCCGTTCCATACGTAGAAATAAATGTTTTGTAGGTGCTCGCTGTGGTAATTAAACCACGAATCTGCACAACGGCTAATTCCGGGATTCCTATAACCTGATAAAGATTACCCGTACCTGGGTCCACTCCCACCCCAATATTACGTCGTTGTGTGATACGAACCGCCTGCGGGATCATTCCACCCTGACCGGTACCAAAGGTTATCCGCAGAAGATCGCCAGAGATTACCGGACCAAGCGTTATTGTACGATTAAAAATATCACCCATTTTTATTCACCTCTGATATATTCATGGTTCTGGAGAAGTTGTTATGCCAATTGTCCAACGAAGCTCAAAATTATACGTTATCGGAATTGTCGTTATAAAATGTGTTCTACCTTCGTCAAACGGTTGAATGGCCGATAATCCTTCTACATTTAAATAGGAGACTGGTAGTCGTTCGCGTAATACTGGAATGATTCCGACAAAAAAATGTAGTACTTCTCCACCTAAAATATCTGCCTGTGCTGGCGTTTTTCCTACACAAATTATATTATGTGAACCATGATATCTTCTCAAATATATCGATGGTTCTGTGCCCTGTATGTAATTCATGCCTAGCATGTAAGGAACGACTTTCCATTCGCCGCGAGAGATAAGAATAGCAGGCCGATGATCTCCCGTGCTTGGCTTCCAGCGTCCGGCAGCCTCAATAATAATCTGTGTCGTGTCGTCGTCGGTATAAACAATGTCTTTAAGACTGGGTTCGAGAATGTTGCTTGAGTTCGAAAAATAATCAATCAGTAAATATCTGAATAGTGCCGTAAAATCAACAGGTGATAAGGCCTTTCCGCAAAATCGTGCAATAATTTCATCCAGGAACTCAGACATGATCCGCTATCCTTCCAGTGAAAACTTATATATCACGTCTTTATAGTCCGCCAGTTGCAATTCTAATTCCTGTATGAGCGGGAAACCATGTATTTCCGCGGCAACTTTAGAGGAAACAACGTAAAATCTCCTATTTGTGTCAACATGCACGAAAACATCGTTATGCCGAACAGGAGGAAGCCCGGAGAATCTGACAGCCATCTTCGCCGGAGTCATGGATCCAACTTTAGTAGATATGTCAACCGTTTCTATACTATTAAGTGGCGAGTTGACAATCAAAGTCTTCTCGCTTCCTTCCTGATAATATCCGCCTGCGAACCCAGTACCATAGCATGCCGTGCAGTCTGGTTTCAGAATCTCTTTTGTTATTGAATCTATACAGGAACAGGGTGTTCCAGAATGCTTCCTTTTCAACAATATACAGGAAAAATGGGGAACATGTCTTGGCGAAAGTAAGGCTCGGCGAATAATCCCCCGTGCATATGCCCTCTGCTTAACGGTCAATCCCCCATAGAGTGTAATCGGTGGGGAATAGACTGTGCGTAGATTGGTGTCCAGCTTAATGATGTAGTAATAATGAGGCCACTTTCCTATAGAAGGAACTGATGTGTCAGTGTATGAATACGTATCTATCAGATCAGTTATTATTTCCGTGTATGCTGTAATGTCGGAAGTAAATTCTGTTGCACGGAGGACAGAAAATACAAACGGTGGGTCGTTCGGCGTGAAGGTATTGGGGTTCAAATCCCAGTAAAGGGATACAGCTTTAGCCTGTGTGAGATCGGCTAGGGCATAACGAAACCAGGTGTTACGCCCGTGAGCAATTTCGGATGCAACTACACCAAGTTCTGATGAAGGCATGAATTTTACCCTAGCTTGCCGAAACCACCGACAAGGTTAATACTGGACTTAGACCTTTGAATTAATAGCCTCAACTCCTGTCCTCTTCTCTGCACCTCTACCATATATTCCTGCAGCTTATTCATATCGTCAATGTTGACCCCACCCGCTGAATAAGGCAGTCTGTTCTTTCGATACCACTCTACCAGCATGTCATACAGAAAATAGCACATGCCGTGAAGATATATATTATGAGACGGGAAATTCTTAGTAGTTAAATCACCTATAAATGGCGGGGTATCATTCCAGAGACGAACCGTTGCTACAGCCGCCTGGGCATACTCTTCGATTCCGAATTGTCTTGCTCCAAGTATCTCGTTTTCAACAGGCGAGCTATCTCGTATCAGGGTACGAACTTCGTCAATGGGCGGAAGAGCCGCACCGGTTGTTGTCGATGCCCAGACACTCGGTTCGTTATAAATCCATACATTGTAATTATGACACAGTACATCGGATACGAAGATACCTATAGACGCTACGTAAACACCGGCGTAATCAGAGACTGAGGAGGGTATGTCGAATTTAACAATAGAATAATCGACATCAACAATTGTCCCAGTAACTTCTTCAATCAAAACGGTATGCTTGACGCCTTCCGCAAAACGACATTTAAATGTAAACGTTTCGTCTGCAACAATAGTATCCCCGTCGTCGTTCAGCAAAACCGTGCTGAAGCTGTTCGAAGCACCAGCAAATGTTCGAACACCGGGCCTTCGCTCAAGAACCTCTTCACCATATAAAGTCGGGCTTGTAACGCTCTTATTATATAGTGAAGTCGGTAATTCTGTTGGAGCTATAGGAATACCAATGATAGGCATGTTAGTTTTCTCACGGATTAGCAACAGTGATATTTGTTACCGTCGGGGAGTATAGCCCCTGTTTGAAGAACACAATGGTGTATTCTCCAGGGTCCAATGCAACATCTCGGACCCAACGACCATCCGAACCAGTTACAGATTCAGCAATGATGTATCCCCTGCCACGCTTGCCAGCATCGTAGTCAGACTTCACAAAAACCTGAATCGTAGCATTGTCAATCCCTACACCATTAGGAGCGACATACCGAAGGTTGTCAGTCCCACCATAGTTGTGGTTTACAAGGATTGCTCCACTACCAAGTAATTGCTCAAATACAACTCGCACGGGTGGGATGATGACGTTAGGGGTAGATGAACGTCCTTTTAACGTCCCAGAGTAGCACAAGGTCTCTTCGTCCGTAAGCTGAAGCCCGTAACATATGTGTTCACTGCCATTAGTAATCTCGATGGGAGTGTTAGTGGGCGTTACAACCGTGGAATCCTTTATCCAAAATAAAGTATGATTATCCGCGTCTCCCCCTTGATAGGAATTGGTAGACAGATTGAATGCATCATACTGTAAGAATAGAGGTCGATTTCTTAAAGGCATCTCTTAACCTCTCAACGTGTATCAGTTAATCTTAATTCTTTTTTTAATATTTCGTCTACAGAACTACTGACATCGCCCTCAACCGTGTGGTAAGGAATCGCCTGGGCATCAAGGAAGCTTTTATACTCTACAAAATCCTTCTCCCTTTCGACACAATGCTTAAGCCACCTACCTCGAATACTCCACGGAACATCCCTTGGGGGTATTAGAATATTTATTGATTTATATTGCTGCTCCATGTCGGCGATGACTTTGATGAAGCTGGAAATGTCAGAAATCAGCTTGCTTAAGTACCAACAAATTGAAATCAATCCAGCGTCGGTAATAATGCTACTGCCGTTGTTCAATCTGGATGTTTCTTTTCTTAATTGGATCCCAAATCCCTCAATCTCTTCTGCAATTCCTGGTAGCTGTCTCTTTTCAAATGCCCAATCTTTGAATGGCTCTTCTACAAACTCTACATTGTGCCCTAGTGACTTCAACTGATTGCATACTCGTAGGGACTGATAGCTTTTTCCCGAATTCGCCACCCCAAGGAATGAAATCCGATACACCATGCCCTAATACCTCCACAGATCTAAAGAAACCACCGTACTCCCTTGAAGCATCATTCGGGAGAAGAAGCGCAAGAACTCCTGTATCGAAGGAGTCTCAACCTGGGAATATGTAGTTATAGGTGTAACTTGTAGCCAAACAGCTAAAGTAATGGAAGGATCGTTCACTATCTGATTGGTAACAACAGAAGTTGCTATGCAGGCAACGCCGACTTTCACTTGAGGGGTAATAGAAACTGAGTGCTGCTGTACAGGAACATTTGTAAGTTTGATGCTCCGTTTTAATAGTGGATCAGTAACGATTTGAGCAGCAGCAAGGCTTGGAGTTAATTTGCTGCTGGTTGTGATTTTACAAGTATCTGCTACATTGGCAGAAATGCTAACCCCAATAGGCACCATCGTAGATGCAACCGCAACTGTAATTATCGGAGGTTGTACTACTTGTTCTTGTTGAATTCCAACGATGTTTGAATTTACAGCATACTTGAGTCGAGGGTTTACTGTAGCCGCTTGCAGTAGATTAATAGGTGTCGCATTAACATCGACTACAACCCCCGGAGACCCAGCAGTAAATGTCTGTCCTACCGATGGAACAAGAGCGTATTCGACGACAATACCAGATGGGTAAAGAACTTCAACGGAACCAATGGAACTGGAGAGTTTAGTAGAACTTGCAACTCCTGGGGCTTGCAGATTGTCTACTACACCAACAGAGAATGAAACATCATTGTCTACCTTCACCAATGGTTGGTAAGGTCTGTAGTCAAGAGAAATAGCGGCAGGGACCATTACAGTCCCTGCCGCTACGATAACTGGATATGAATAGAAATAATAACCCAACGGCACACGGCTGATTACCGCAGCCGTAGCCGGAAGCGGTGTGAAGCTGTCCTCATTGGTAAATCCCGCAGAGGAGTAGCTTGCAAATAAATGAAGCCCGGAATAAAAGGCCATTTGCTGATACTCATTTCACGTTACGGCTGGTAGGTCTCAAACAGATTGCTCGGCGGATTCAAAGTAACAGCACCAGCCCCAGTGGTAAACGGAAACGACACACTATTTGGAGGCCCTTCGAGCGTGTCGATATAAGCAATGGGAATGTCGTTAGCTGCATCGTCCGAAGCTCCTGTCCTGACAAACAGAAGCATAGCGGCTACGGTGTTACCGGCAGCAATTTCACCAAATGAGACGGGATCGGCGGTGCACTTTACCTTGTCTGTAGTAGTGTCGATCGTTACGGTCTTGTTAGCAAGGGTAGCCCGGGAGTAGCCACTGGCAACCAATTCGGTAAACCCGGCAGAAATCACTTGCTGTACGGTGGTGAAATCTTTGTTGGCTGCCGCCGCATTAGTAGATGATGCCAACATTGCCCGTACAGTAGTTCCCGCGTCCCACCCGTACTGCTTCTTCTCTTTAACTTCAAGCCACTTAGTATAAATAGTATTAGCCATCGTTCACCTCTTGTTAGGTAGGGTATGTACTCAATTAAATTATATTCACAGCATCACCAGCGCGGAAGCCCCCGACTTCAGTCGGGGGTAGTTGACTGTAGCTATCTTCCAGAGTACCCTAGAACCCGGAAAGTGTCCCCAGCAGTTGGGGTATTCGGAAATGGTCTATTAACTTCGA
>Ga0209204_1003461_pt1 | contig 11592 bp, 3 predicted proteins | sample AD_JPNMR2_MetaG_FD_184425 | JGI IMG/M metagenome (GOLD analysis project Ga0209204, IMG submission 184425) | Active sludge microbial communities of municipal wastewater-treating anaerobic digesters from Japan - AD_JPNMR2_MetaG (SPAdes) (version 2) | ecosystem: Engineered > Bioreactor > Anaerobic >... | reverse complement strand
GCAGGAGTTCTTGCAAAAGGCAGCCCAATACCAAAAGTGGTTTAATTGCTCACGGTATAATCGCTACAAGGGAAATACACCGTTAAATTTGGTACGAGAGACATACCCAGCATTACCGGAGGAGGCACTGATATTTCCGCCGATCATCCTTGACAACTTACTGGTTCAGTATAAAGCTGAACTTGCTCAATGGGCTGCCTAATGTCCAGGGGGGTACCATGTCTGTTAAACATCCATATTCTTTAAAAAATAAGTTTGGGCTGCTTTTTGTTTTAGGGTAATTAATTTCTGACATAATAGAAGCTATCTCATTTATTTAACGATAAGATAAGATAATAGGAGAGCAAAAAGGGGGGAAGTATGAAAAAAGGTTGGATCCTTGTCTTTCTGTTTTGTATCTGTTTTTTTGTTTTAGAAATACCATGGCTTGTTTTTGCCGGTGGTAGTCAGGATGCCACAGAAAAATCAGTAGAGAAACCAGCTGGTTTTAAAGAAAAACTTGATATTAACGACAAGAAACCGGGAAAATACAATTTTTATTTAGAGGCCCAGGATAAGGGTGGCAATGTAACATTGGAGGGGCCCTATAATATTTATATTGACCCAGAGTCAGATTTGCCGGTTCTTCGGATCATCAATCCCCGGCAGGATATGCGAGTCCCAGGAAACCTCAATATTGTGGGAACCTGCGTTGATGATGATGGGGTTTCGGCGGTAGAACTCATGTTTAATGAGGATCCTACCACTGTGGTGAAGGCGGAAGGCACTGAATTTTGGTCTTACTATTTGGATACCAAGAACCTTCCGGATAATCTTTATTCTATCACGGCCTGGGGTATTGATAGTAACGGCCTTAAGGGTAAGCCTGTTAAGGTATTGTGGAATTTAGATCGTAAACGGCCGGTAACTCAGGTAGAAAGCCATTCCCTCGGAGCCTTGGTGAGTGGAACAATAACCCTTCGGGGATGGGTGGAAGATGGAAATGGCATAGAGGTCCTCTCGGTATCTATTGATAACGGAAAAACCTTTCAGCCCATAAAAATCTCCCAGAACAAAAAAGATAAGAGAACCTCTTTTACTACCTCTATAAACACCCGCCAATTCGAAGATGGCCCTAAGGTTATCTGGTTTAAAGCAAAGGACCGTCAGGGTAGCAGCGGTATCTATAGTTATCTCATGTATGTGGATAACACAAAGCCGGATGTAAAAGTGGTCTATCCTGAGCTAGAGAAAGCAGTAAATGGGATATTCACGGTGGCTGGTTACGCAAAAGATACGGTGGGGTTAAAATCCCTTTCCTGGTCATTGGGGAAAGATTCGGGAGAGTTTGAATTAATCGTAGGGAATCCCTGGTGGGTAAAGACCTTTGATATCCGGGGCCAAAATGTAAAAAGTCTTGATCTGGTTATTACTGCCGTAGATGTATCGGGGAATATAACCACGGAAAAGCGCAAAATCTTAGTAGATCAGACAGCGGATTTGCCGGTGGTGCAACTGGAAGAGCCCCAGCAAAATCAGGTTTTCTTTGGTCATGAAATCAGTCTTCGGGGGATAGCCCGGGACGATGATGGGGTGGAACAAATATTTTATTCCCTCGATGGGGCTGCTCCCATAGAAATTCCCACCACCGGTTCGTTCCAACTTGTTATTCCTGACATACAGGCTGGGTCCCATACCCTTGAGGTGTGGGCAAAGGATGTTACTGGTATTGTGGGCCCTAAGGTTCTTATAAAAAATCTCGTAGTGGCGGGCAACGTACCTGATCTCGTTATAGAGCAGGTGGGGATCGGTGCAGCAAAAGGGGGCGAACTGAGACCCTTTAAATCGGGAATGGAGGTTAATAGCGAATCTACTCCCCGACTCATCTTAAAAATAACCAGCGAAAGTGCCCTTAAAAAGCTCAGTTGGACCTTAGGGAGTCTTCCTGAACAGAGTGTAGAAATAAAAGGAAAGAACTCAAATCCCCTGACATATGAAATTCCCCTTCCCCTTACCATAGATTATGGCCAGGTTCCTATCCGGATTACTGCTACCGACATATACGATCGCCAGGGGGTGTTGGAGGACTTTATCTATGTAACCGATCTCACAAAAGCCCGGGGAGAACCGGCGGTAGTGTTTGAAGATCTACGGATCGCTGAAGATGGAAGTCTCCGTTTGGATGATGCGTACCCCTTTACGGGATATCTCATAGGGGCCACTGCCAAAAAAGCAAGGCTTAGCAAGACGAGCAGGGTTGTGCGTCTTGTGGTAGAAGGGAATTCCTTCCGTCTTGAAAGAGGAGAATCTCCAGGACGGGAAGAAAACCTGGTGGTGGAGTTTGAGACCGATAAGGGCTTTACCTACCGTTCGCGTCCCTTTACGGTGATTAATCCCGGAAAAATACCGGTACTTACCCTGGATGACCCCCTACCCCGGTTGATACGGAAAGAGGAGAATGAGAGTTTTTCTCCAATGGTCGTTGGAGGGAAGGTTCAGGCGGATGTACCTGTCGAACGGGTTGTATGGAAACTGTATGGCCCCGCTTCCACCGCCGCAATTAAAGAAGGGGAATTACCGGTAACAAAAGAGCGATTTGAGTTAAGGCTCGGGAAGGATGATGTTCCCTTTGGTCCCGCGATCATTGAATTCTCTGCCCGGACTGATGGTGAGTGGGGGGGAGTGGCGGTACCGGTGTATCGAGAGGACCCGTCGGCGGTGCCACTTGATCCAAAAGCGAAAATTCCAACCCCCGTCCTTTCCTGGGTGGAAGGGGTACAATTGTACTATTTGGTTAATTCTGCAGTTCCACTCGACGCCTATGATCTCCAGATAAATGGAAAAGTCCCCGGAGGAGAGGTACCTCAAAATCTTCCCTATTGTGGGGTAATCCCAAGATCTGCCCTTCTTATTGGGGCTAATACACTCAACCTTCGGGTAAGTCAAAAACAGGACAAACGAGAGCAAAACTGGAATTTCTCTTATAGAGCCACGAGGGTAGCCCCGCCTTCTTCAATACGGCTCGATCAGGTGGATGGTCAGAATTGGTTCAACGGCATGGTGGTGTCTATTCCGCGGGGTGGGAAAAAAGGAGCAACCCTTGTGGCAAAGGTAGAAACCTACGGCCAGATCACGAATGCTGTCGCCTCTCTCGGCGGAAGAACGGCGGTGCGGGGGGCGATTAAGAAACTTTCTGGTTCGGAGTACGAGGTAAGTTTTGAACTTCCCGCCGATTTGCCGGCCGAGAGAATTCCTGTTGCCGTAGAAGTAGCAATCAAGGATAGCCCCGCTGTAAAAGCTTCGGGAAGTTTCTTTGTGGTTCGGCCCGTCGAAGGGAGACAAATAAACGTTGCTGAAAGTTTCCGCTGGGTGGCCCCCACCGTTTTGTCGGACGCCACAATTCTGCTGGATCAACAGAAACCGCTGTTGGGAATATATACGGGGCGTCCCCTCGCAAAGGTAGACTTTGCTAAGAAAACAGAGGGACTTCGCTGCGAAGTAGCAGATGGCCTCGTGGTGCTTTCATCCCTTCGGGATGGCCTATACAAAGATGTCCGACTGGTGCTTACCGACGTGGATGGCTGGCAATACACCAGTGAGTCCTATACGATTTTAGCGGATTCGCAAAAACCGGAACTCGTTTTTGTCAAGAATATCGAAGGGGCATGGATACAAAATAGTCTGGCCATAGAGATAACCGCCACCGATGTAAACGGAATTCAAAAGCTTGAATACAGTGTGGATCTCGGAAAAACGTGGCAGCCCTTGCCAGACAAAAAGACAACCTTAGATGTATCTAGTCTGCCCGATGGAATTGTGGGAGTAGTGTTTCAGGCTACCGATACGGCGGGTCGGGTTAGCCGTATCGGTGCCACGGTGCATAAAGATACGGTAGCGCCGGTAGCAAAGGTGATGGTGCCTATTCAAGATGCCCGGATAAATGGAATTCAGCGGATGGGTATTGCCATCGAAGATGGGGGAAGAATTGCCTCTGTCGAGTACGAAGGTCCCGATAAGAAACGAACGCCCCTTGAACCGGGATATTTTATGGATCTCGTTGTGGGAACCCCCGAACTTCCCCTGAAGGAGGGCATGAAATTCCATATTATCGATGCGGCGGGGAATAAAACGGTATTAGATGCTTTCCCCTTTGTGATAGATCAGCAGATGGATCTTCCCATTGCGGTGGTGAATGTCCCTGAGGATAACGAGGTTATAACCACGGATTTTGTGGTTTCTGGTATCATTTATGATGATGATAAGCCTGCCCGGATCTGATACAAGATCGATGAGGGCGCCCTTACCGCTCTCGAAGCGGAATATGCCTTTTCTATTCCAATTCCTCTTACAAGCCTTACCGATAACGAGCACACCATTACCATAATTCCCGAAGACATGTATGGTGTAAAAGGGAACCCCGTGGTCCGACGTTTCCGGGTGTCCCTTGAAGAACCGAATGCGAGTGTGGTTTCTCCCCGTTTTGATGAAACAGTTAAAGGCGTTGTAGAGATAAAAGGTGTTGCTTCTGATAAAAATGGTATAGCCCTGGTGCAGGTTTCATTGGACAACGGTGTTTCCTTTAATGACGCCAAAGGAACCGAACAATGGTCATACAAATTCGATTCAAAGATCCTGCAGGACGCTACCCACGTGGTCTTTATTCGGGTTCGGGACAACTATGGCATAGAAGGGCTGTATTCGAGCATGATAAGCGTTGATAATACGCCTCCCCGGCTCTCTTTGGAATCCCCTATTGATGGCCTTACCACGGTGGGGCCTGTCTCTATTTCTGGTCAAGCCAGTGACTCCATGGCCTTAGCGGGAATCACCGTGAATCTGCGGAGTCTAGAGGGGGTAAAGATCCCGCCGGAACTTGCTACCATAACCATAAAGCCCGATGCGGTTATTACCGCAGATCTGGATCTCGCTTCTCTTCCCGATGGTTTGTACAACATCGATGTATGGGCTATTGATGAGGCAGAAAATGTGACGCGCCTTTCCCGTAACATTAAACTCGCAAAGAATAGCCAACCCAACTTTATAGAATGCCTCTATCCATTAGAAGGGGAGTATGTCCAGGGTTCTTTCAATCTCTATGGATATGTGGGGGGCACCGAAAAAGTAAAAACCCTTAGCCTTCTGGTTAATGGAGAAGTCCTGGATGTCACAGAGGTGACTGCGGCGGGGTATTTCCGCTTCTCCCTGGATGGTACGAAGCTTCCCAGCGGTCCCGTGGTTCTTAAAGTTCGGGGTGATTTTGGTGGAACAAAAATGGTGGAATCTACCCCTCGCACTATCCATTATACTCCTAGCGGGCCCTGGGTAACGGTGGATAGTCTTACGATGGGGGATTTCGCCTTTGAACGGCCCTGGCTGAGCGGGCGGGCTGGGTATGACCTTTCGGAGGAAGAAAAAACTCTCCTTGCCGATAAGAAACTTGATAAGGAAATTCGGGATGCTATCCTGGCTAAGAAGCTCCAGGGGGTGGACATAAGCTTTGACAATGGCCGCACCTTTAAAGAAATAGCTAAAAATGGCAAATGGCGTTTCCGACTCGAAACTCAGGACATGGCCGAGGGTACCCACTATATGGTGCTTCGGGCTCGCATGGCCAACGGAGAAACCGCGGTTACCCGTATGCTGGTCCAGATTGATAAGACTCCCCCCACCATACGGCTCATTAGTCCTCAAGCGGGAGGCCGGTATAACCAGGAACTGGAATTTGCGGGTCTTTCCCGGGATGATATCGAACTTAAGGACCTGAAGTATGTTCTTCGTAAAGGGGATAAGGCATCCTATGAAATACCGGGCTTTATCCAGGGTCTATATCTTGATACCCATTTCTGGGGAGCCACCTTATACGATGTGGGGGCGGGGCTGACCTTCTTTGATAACAACGTAAAGCTCCAATTCCAGGTGGGTCAGTTTACCCAGGAGCAGTGGTCCTGGTTTACCAGTGAGCCTATGCGCTATGGAGGGATGGTATACGGCGCAAAACTCCTGGCGAATATCTTCTACTTCCCCTTTAGCTTTATTGGGGGGCCCGATTGGTCCTGGCTTTCGGCCAGTGTGGCCTTGGGGGCCAACTATTCTTACTTTACCTATACCCAGAGTGGTAAACCCCAGATGCTGTCTGCTATTCTGGGTCAGTTTGAGTTCCCCCGCATCACCATCCAGAACAAGAACATGAAGATGTTCCGGAGTTTTGCGATGTATACGGAACTTCAGCTCTGGTTTGTGCCTACGGATGTGGATACTTCGATTGTTGATGTGGATACCCTGGTTCCCCATATTACGGCGGGATTCAGATTAAATGTGTTTTAAGAGGAGAAGCAACATGAAACAATCTAAGCTCCTGGTGTGGATCCTTAGGGCATCATGGCTGTGCATCCTCGGTGGAATGGTAGTGGGACTGGTAGGGTGTAAGATAGGGTTAGGTTCAGAGGTGGACCTAGTTCCCCCCGAGCTAACCATTACGAGTCCTTCCAATTTACAGTATGTACCGCAGAGCTTTACTATTGAGGGAACCTGGTCTGATAATCAGGGAATTGGAGAAATCGTAGTAACCAATGCCTCTACCGGAGCGACCATAGGAAAGGCCTCTATCCAGGGTGCGGAATGGAGCGCCCTGGTTTCTCTTCCCGAGGGGGAACAGAACATCCGGGTTACCGCCTACGATAAAAATCAAAATAGCGGTCAAAAGTCTACCCGAACCATCACGGTTCTGGTTGATGCGACTTCCCCCTATGTAGAAAAGTTAGAACTGGTCCGCTTAAGCGGTTCCCGGGATGTCCCCCGGCCGCTGGATGCCCTTAAGGCCCTTGACCCCCTCAGTAAAGAGAATCTGGATCTCTTTCATAATGGCATTGTGCGTATAGAGGCATCCATTGCTGAAAATTTCCAGATGCAAAATGTCACGCTTCATGTGCTTGATGAATTGGGGCAGGAGGTGCTGGTGCTTTCAAATAAAAGCCAGAATCAGTTTAGCCCCTCTTTTGAACTTACCCAGGAGATGCTTACCCAGAAAAATCCCATGTATGCCAGTGGTCGCCATTATTTCCGGCTTTTCATGGAGGCCAATGATGGGGCAGGAAACAAAAATACGGACCAGTTTTATTGGTTCTGCTGGTATGCAGAAGCGGATACCCCTAAAATTGTACCTATGCCAGCAGTAACGGATGGTCGTATTGTGGTCCCCGCTGGCAATATGGTCACCTTTGATTTTTATGATGATGATGGACTTGGTGTAGTACAGGTGAATAAGATTACCATAGACCAGTGGAATAATGTATCAGGTTCGAGCGATGAGGATAAACTACAATTCCTTATGCAAAACGAAAACGAACGACAGAGCCTTTTAGGCCCTTCCATTGTGGGGAGTGAAGGTGGACGAATAAAAACCCATTCTTTGGGGGTCGGCAATACCTCAGGGGAATACCGTCTAGTGGCGATGGTTCGAGATGTCAAGAATGAAGGGACCCTTACGATCTGGAATGCCCAGGTCTGGCCTCTTCTCGTAACGGACGAAGATGCGCCAGTCCTGTTTGTTAATAGCCCAGCCCAGAACACGGTGCCGGTAGTGGACGGGAACGGTTCTTTTAACATTGAGGGGTATGTACTCGATAATCGTGGAACTACCTCTATGCTTATGGCCTGGGTGCCGATCGGGTCTTCTCGCACTGAAGAAAGTGTAAAGGCTGAGCTGGCCAATGCGCAGCTTAGTGTTGGTAAGACATCCACATTGCAGGATGGAACCGTGTTACGAAGGGTTGCCTTGACGACCGCTGCAGATAGGGTTGTCAATGGGATCTCCTATAAACAGCATACCTTCCAAATACCGCTGAATATTTTTACAGATTTTATCTATAACGGAAACATACAGAATGATAAAAAACAATTTCAATTTTATTTCCTGGTACAGGATGAGGACGGGAACAAAACCTACCAATCCCTGGTTCTGTTGGGAGATCAGACGCCTCCGCTTATTACCATAACCTATCCTTCTCAGGATTTACAGGTCCACGATGTTTCGAATAACCTAGTTATTCAGTTTAGTGCCAGTAAAGAAAGTGGTCTTGCCATAGAAGTGGCTGAACTATTGGATATTACGAATAGCAGTAATCCACAGGAGCTTTCTTTAAGTAGGAGCGGAAACAGCTGGTCTGGTACGATAGATAAGAGCGCTCTTACCGAAGGGCGGCGGGCCTACCGGATATCGGTAACCGATAAGCTTGGCAACACAGCAGTTCAGCAGCGGACAGTTATTCTGACATCTCTACCTGCGTTACAGTATATTACCTCAAGCCAGAGCAATGGTCTGTATGGAACTGGTCAGACCCTGCTGTTACAGGCAAAATTTTCCCGTCCGGTGAGAGTAACGGGGAATCCCCGCTTACGTTTACGCTACAGTTCACAGGATAACAGTGATAAATATGCTTCATACACAAGTGGAAATGGTACGGACACCCTGATGTTCAGCTTTACGGTTCCTTCTGGAGCAGAAAGTAGTCAGTTACGCACGCCATCTGCTCCTATAGACCTTAACGGAGGAACGATAGAAACCACCGAGGGCCAGGGGGGGAGTGCCTTGCTGCCGGGCATCAATGGGGTGCCATCTTTGGAAGAGGGTGATTTGCTCCAGGGAAGAAAAAACCTGGCTATTGATGGGGTTCCCCCGGTTATTAGTTCCCTTACGGTAAATCCTGGACACTACCGGGCCGGTACCACGATTATGGCTACCTTGAAGTTGTCTGAGACTGTCCTTGTGAACGGTTCACCCCAGTTACACCTAGTGGGAACTAATCCTATCCAGTTTACAGGCAGTTTCTTACAAGTGTCGGACGATACCCTTACCTTTGCTATTGGGGTGAGTGCGGGGCAAACGGCCAGTCCTCTTTCGTATAACTTAAGTTCCTGTATACCTTCTGATCACCTTTCATATATTACGGATCTAGCGGGGAATAAGCTGTCCCTTACTACCTCTAATACGGGGCAAACCGGCGCCTATGTGGATACCACCGCTCCGGTAGCCCCCGGTGTCAGTGGGGTAACCAATGGGGCAAAGTATAACAATGCGGTTACTATCACTCTCACTGGTCTTGAGTCAGGGGCCCAGGGCTTTTACTCCCTGAACGGCGGTGTTTCCTGGTTAAACTATACAGGTCCCGTAACGGTGGGAACCAGTGGAACCTATACGTTGGTGGCTCGCCAGCGGGATGCGGCGGGGAATGACTCTCCCATGAGCAACCCCATCTCTTTTGAAATGAATAAAGACTTCCCTAACATAGAGGATCTTTCCTGTGAGAATCCCGATGGTACCTATGGAGTAGGAAACACCTTACGGTTTAAGCTTGTCTTTGCAGATAAGGTAAGAACCATAGGCAGCGGGGCAACCATAACCATAGGAAGCGGCAGCTCAGCGAAGACGGCAACGGTGGTTCAAAACTCAACGGGAGCTTCAGTTCTCTATTTTGAGTATACCGTAGCTGCAGGTGATACTTTTATTCCTGTAACGGTAAGCGCCATAAATCTGGTTAATGTTCAAGATCTATATGGTAATGATAGCCCTGGGACGATAACGGTCCCGTCGTTTAACCGGCCGAATCTTAAGATCGATGGGGTACCGCCAGCAGTAAGTGCAAGAAGCCCAGGTATTAATGAAGCCAGTACCAGCTCTCAGATTACTGTCACTTTTAATGAGCCGATCTTTGTTGAATCCGGTCTTATTGAAGTTCGCCGAACCGGTAACTGGTATATCCCCGTGGTACTTACGGAAGCAGAGTTTGCTACAATATATTATTCCTCTGCCCTTACCGAAGCGGATCGACAAACCCTGATGTTTACCGAAAACGGTGCTCCGCTTCTCCATCCTCAGACAGGCCAGCCTGTGGGGCCCTACCGGAAGATTACCCATGGATTAAAGCTCTCAGCCAGTACCTATGTGCCTGATACGGCAACGAAATATGTGCTGGATTTTGCCTTCTCTGCAGCGGATAATGAAGCGGTGACTTACACACTGGATTTGAATAATGATGGTGATACTAATGACAATGGAGAAACTCGTAATATTGCAGCAGGGGCAATTCGGACGGTCTTAGAAAAAACGGGGTATCATAAACAAACAATAGATGTGGCCTCTTCTGCGGTAAGGGTAAGTAACAATACGGTAACCATCTCGTTACCAAAGCCTCTGGTAAGGGGACGCCAATGGACCGTCACTATCCCCGCGGGGGCATTCCGCGATGGGGCGGGTAACATCAACGGGGAAATAAGCTGGTCCTTCTGGTCTGACAAGGTAGCAACTCCGGTAATACGGGTGGATCGTTATAGCCATGGATGGGGGGCCCAGGAGCCCGTCGTAAGTGGTGGTACTATTACAAGCTATCGTTCCGTAGGGAATGCGGATATCAGTACTGTTCCCACCGGTTATGTCCGGGTTCGAATTGATTGTGAAACTCCAGATGCTACGATACAATACGGAACCCTCACAAAGAGTAGTGCCACCGTGGACCCCAGTGGTGTGGGGTCTAACCAGATAAGAAGTTCTGCTAATGCCGATGCAACCCAAACCAACCTTGAGTCAATAAACTCCAGCACCACTTATACGGGCTTTTTCCCCTTGGGAGATGGAGCATTAAATACGGCTATTAAGTATTATATTGCGGCTGTTGCAAACAAAGCAGCCAGTGGCTCCGATCCGGCCCTAGCTGCTTCGGACCGGGGATACGAAGGGGCCTTTAAAAGCATTATCATGTACCGGGACCCTGAATCGAACGGGAACCTCCGTTTCCAGGGTAGTAATATAAAGGGAGGGATGCCAACCATTTCTGGCTTCCCCTTGCGAGATGCGGACCCGGATATACGTTTTTCCAAGTATGCTTATAACACCGGAACAAATTGGTACTGGATAAGCTGGGAAATTGTCTCTACCTGGTATAATCAGAGTGTGCGATCTAATTGGCAACAAGGGTATTACGAAAATAGCTACGGCAACTATCTTTATAGCTATAAAAAAACCTATTGGTAAAAGGAGGCGGTAAATGAAAAGGATACTTACGAGTGCGTTAATAATGCTGAGCCTCCTAATGGGGGCCTGTAAATTTGTGGTAGGCCTTGGTTCACAGGTAGATATGACAGGGCCCACCCTGGAAATTCAGAGCCCGACCTATATGGAGAATGTGCAACCAACCTTTACGATAAAGGGTGTGGTAGAAGACGATATCCAGTTTAAAGAACTGGAAATTACCGTAGACCGGCTTCCTGGGGTAATGTGGCGATATGTGGTAGATTCGGGCTGGATGAGTCGTTCTACCTCTGAGGGACCATGGATACCGGATACGAATGGGAAGGCCGTGGGTGATAAAAAACGGGTGCAATGGGAAACAACCATATCTCTTGGTGATTCCGCAGAGGGTGAGTTCGTGATTAGCGTTACCTCCCGGGATGCCTTTGGTAATGTTTCTTCCCGTTCGGTGCAGCAACGAACCGTGGTGGTGGATAAAACACCCCCGCTTCTTACTATAAACACTCCCTCGTTAGAAGTTCTCTCAGGGGGGCAAAGCCCGGAAGATCGGTTTGGTGCCTTACAACTGGAAGATCCGGTGAATCTTACCC
>Ga0209204_1003459_pt1 | contig 11603 bp, 12 predicted proteins | sample AD_JPNMR2_MetaG_FD_184425 | JGI IMG/M metagenome (GOLD analysis project Ga0209204, IMG submission 184425) | Active sludge microbial communities of municipal wastewater-treating anaerobic digesters from Japan - AD_JPNMR2_MetaG (SPAdes) (version 2) | ecosystem: Engineered > Bioreactor > Anaerobic... | reverse complement strand
TCATCACGTCCGGCGCCTCGTGGGCGTGCTCGTACCGCTCCGGGTCGCGCGGCTCGCCGAAGAAGGTCAGGAAGATCAGGCGGAACATGTAAAACGCGGTGATCCCCGCGCCCGCCAGCAAGCCCAGGAAAATCAACAAGTGCTGAGGATGTTGCAAGCCGAAATCCAGCGCGCCCGCCAGGATGGCGTCCTTGCTGCCGAAGCCCGAGAAAAAAGGCACTCCGGCGATGGCCAGCGTCCCGATCAGCATGGTCAAGGCGGTCACCGGCATCTTGCGGTACAATCCGCCCATCTGCGTGATTTCATTGGTATGAACCGCATGAATGACGCACCCGCTGCAGAGGAAGAGCAGCGCCTTGAAAAACGCGTGGGTCATCAGGTGATACAACCCGGCGGTGTAGGCCCCTACCCCCAGCGCCGTCATCATGTATCCCAGCTGGCTGACGGTCGAATAGGCCAGCACCCGCTTGATGTCGGTCTGCGTGATGGCGATGGTGGCCGCGAAAAACGCCGTGATCAGCCCGATGTACGCGATCACCAGCATGGCTTCGGGCGAGGCGGAAAATATGGGAAACAGCCGCCCCACCATGTACACCCCCGCCGCCACCATGGTCGCCGCGTGGATCAGCGCGCTGACCGGCGTAGGACCTTCCATCGCGTCCGGCAGCCACACGTGCAACGGGAACTGGGCCGACTTGCCCACCGCTCCGCCGAACAAACAAATCGCCGCCACAGTCAGCACCGTCCCCGAAAACTGCCCCTGGGCCACCGCGTCGAAAACTTCGCGGTAATTGAACTTGCCCGTATGGAGAACCACCAGCAGGAGGCCGATGAGCATGAAAACATCGCCCACCCGGGTGGTGATGAAGGCCTTCTTGCACGCGTCCGCCGCCGCGGGACGCCAGAAATAAAATCCAATCAGCAGGTACGACGACACGCCCACCAGCTCCCAACTGATATACAACACCAACAGGTTGTCGCACAGCACCAAGAGCAGCATGGAAAAACTGAACAGGCTGAGATAGGCAAAATACCGGTCGTAAAACGCTTCCCCCTGCATGTACCCCATCGAATAGACATGCACCAAAAAACTCACGACGCCCACCACCAGCACCATCACCGCGGTGAGCGCGTCGATATGAAACCCAAAACTGAATTGCAGGTTCCCCCCTGAGAACCAACTCAACGCCGAAGGCTGGGGCGGATAAATGAATCCCGGATCGTGTTGCCAGACCACCACCACGAAAAACAGCATCAGCCCGCACAGCAAGGACATCCCCATCGCCCCGGTCGAAACAAAATCCCCCTGCCGGGGCAGTTGCTTTCCAAAAACGATCTGGACGCCCAACGCCATCAACGGAAACGCGAGTATTAGCCAAGCCAAGCCATCAATCATCAGCAGGTCTCGATCTCTTGGAGTTACGTCTGTAGTTACGTCGCCTTCGTCAAAGGGAGCGCGGCCCCATCACTCCCGGCCAATTCCGTTCCCCTCTTGGGAAAATGATTTCCCGTCCCCGAATCCCATGGCCATTCATGGAAACCCATCTTGCTTCCTAAGCCTTCCCTTCTCCCCCCGGGAGAGGGCCAGGGGGAGGGAAAGCCTGTCATCTGCTGTTTTGCTGTTCGATTGTCTCCTCCGGTGGGGTAGAAAATCCCGCCCTTTCCTGGATCCCCGCTTTCACGGGGATGTCCACTTTTTCGCGACGTCATGACATCGGCTCCCACCCGCTCCTCCCCGGGAGAGGGGATTGGTTGCTAGTGCTTCATCGTGCTGATTTCATCCATTTGGATTGTGGAAAACTGCTGATAAATCGCCAACACGATGGCCAGCGCCACCGCCGCTTCGGCCGCCGCCAGGATGATCACGAACACGGCGAACACGTGGCCGGATACGTCCGTCTGCGGCAAATACCGGTTGAACGCGATCAGATTCAGGTTGGCCGCGTTCAAAATCAACTCCACTCCCATCAGGATCCGGATCCCGTTCCGGCGCGTCATGACGATGAACATCCCCAACAAAAACAGGGAAACAGACACCACCAGGTAATGTTCGAGCGTTATGGCCATTCGCTAATCCCACCCATTGCTTGCATGCAAACGTTGTAATCCGCCCCGGACTGGGTTTTTTCTTGGTTCCTCCGCCCCGCAAGGCGGATCGACTTCAGCCCCCCTAACGCTACCCCCCATCTCTCTCCCCCCGCGCCCCTTTCAAGGGGCCGCCATATAGCAGCCCAGGGTTTCAACCCTGGGCGATTCAACCCTGGGCTATACTCAATCCTGGGCAATCCTGGGCGATTCAACCTTCCGGCCGGCTTTTGGGTTCGCCGCGGGCGATCACCACCGCGCCAATCAACGCGACCAGCAACAACAGCGAAGCGATTTCAAACGGTAACAGGTATTTGGTCAACAAAAACTCCCCGATCGCGGAAATTGTGGATTCAAGCGCCTTGGTTTCCGGATTCGGACTCACCGGCCAGGGGGTGATATAGATCATGGGCAGCAATGCCAACAACGACAACACCAGGAAGGCGATGCCCCATCGGAACTGCAACACCTGCTTCACCGCCACCCCGGCCAGATTGCTGGTGAACATCACCCCAAAGAGCAACAACACCAGGATCCCCCCCACGTAAATGAGGACCTGCGAAATCCCGACAAAATCCGCGCCCAGCAAAAGATACAGGCAGGCCACCCCAAAAAAGGTGAACAGCAGGGAAAACGCCGCGTGAACCAGGTTCGATGCGAACGCGGTGAAGGCGGCCGATGCCAGCACGATCACCGCCACAACATAAAAAATCAGACTATGCAGCAGATCGCCCACTCTCGGTTTGCTCCTCCGGTTTCTCTCCCGGCCCGGGAGGCGTGGCCTCTTCGGAAACACGGGTCCCCCCGATGGGAGGAATCGGATCCTTCACGAAATCCCGGATCATCAGGCTGCGGTCCGTGAACACCGTTTCATAATCGTGGGACATATACAAACTGTCCACCGGACACACATCCACGCACAACTCGCACCAACAGCATTTCACGTAATCGATCGTGAACAGGGAAGGCCGGCGCGATTTCCCCTTCCCCGTGGCCTCGCATTGGATACAGTCCACCGGACAGATGCGGACGCACTTGTCACACGCGATACAAATGCTGACATCATTGACCAGCATGCCCCGGAACCGCTCCGGGATGTACCGCTTCTCTTTCGGATATTGCACGGTGATCGACGGCCGGAAAAATTCCTTGCCCGTCACCACCATGCCCTTCAAGGTCGTCACAAAGCCGTAAAAAACATCCGTCAATACCGACATGATCCACCTATTGAAAATCCCCCGTGAGCGCCAGCCACAACCCGGCGCCCAGAATGTTAATGAGGCCCAGGGGGATCAGGAACTTCCAGCACGTGGCCATTAATTGATCGATGCGCAGGCGGGGAAGCGTCCAGCGCAGCCAGAGGGCGACAAAAATCACCGCGCTGACTTTCAAAATATAAATCACCGTCCCGTGCAGGCCGAACGGGCCATGCCATCCGCCCAGAAACAGCAGCGTGGTGATCGCCGAGACCACGAACAGGTCCGCGTATTCCGCCATGAAGAAAAAGGCAAACCGCATCCCCGAATATTCCGCGTGAAAACCGGCCACCAACTCCGATTCCGATTCCGGCAAGTCAAAGGGTATCCGGCCGGTTTCCGCCAGCGACGATACGTAATAGCACACAAACGCGATCAGGCAGAACGGATTCCAGACATACCAATTCCCCACACCCAAAATCCCCCCTTGCTGGCCGTCCACAATGGTTCCCAAATGCAACGATCCGGCGGCCATCACCGGGGGCAGCAGAAAAAGGGCCGAGGGGATTTCATAACTCAAAAACTGCGCCGCCGTCCGCATCGCCCCGTACAACGACCATTTGCTGTGCGCCGACCAGCCGGCCATGATGATCCCGATCGCCACCAGGGACGAAGTCGCCAGCAGGTACAACACCCCGATGTTCAGATCAGCCGGCACCCAAGTGGGTCCCAAGGGCAGTACCGCCCAGGCCAAAAGCGCCCCGCTGAACACCACCGCCGGAGCCATAATGAACAGCCACTTGTCCGCCATCGCCGGAATGATGTCTTCCTTGATGAAAAGCTTCAATCCGTCGGCGGCCGTCTGAAATATGCCGTGCCAGCCCACCTCCATGGGACCCAGCCGGCATTGCATATGAGCGGACACCTTGCGCTCCGCCCAGACCGCCACCAGCGCCACCACCGAGACCGCGCCCAACGCCACCACGGCGCAAATCACCGCCGCCAGGATCAGCAGGAGGGATTCCGGAAGCCGGTTGATGAGCGGCAGCCACGCGAGCAGATTCAGCACCAGCGTCATTTACCGGTCCACCTCCCCCATCACCAGGTCAAAGGTCCCCAAGGTGGCCACCAAATCGGCAATCAACATGTCCTTGGAGATCGTTTCAAAAATGCTCAAATTGCAGAATGAAGGCCCTCGCGCCCGCAGGCGGTAAGGCTTCGTGGATCCATCGCTGATCATATAAAACGCCACCTCGCCCCGCGGGCATTCCGCCCGGACATACACTTCCCCTCCCTTGGGCGGCCGCAACACCCCCGGAACCTTCGCCCGGAACTCGCCGCCTTCCGGAAAGCCTTCGATCACCTGGTCCAGGATGCGCGCGCTCTCGTACATCTCGCGCACCCGCAGGTAATACCGGTCCCAGCAGTCGCCCACCGTCCCCTTAAGCCCCTGCCCGGTGGGGATATCGAATTCGAACCGGTTGTAAAGGGAATAGGTCTCGTCCCGCCGCAGGTCCCAATTCACGCCCGACGCCCGCAGCATCGGGCCCGTCAAACCGTAAGCGATGGCTTGCGGTGCCGTGATGACTCCGATGTTGGCGCTGCGTTTGATGAAGATTTGATTGTAACTCAACAGCTCATTCAAATCATCCAGATGGGGACGCAATACTTTGAGAAACCGCCGCGCCATGTCCATCGCCCGCGGCGTCATGTCCGCGTGCACCCCGCCGATCTGGATATACCCGAAGCACAACCGCGCGCCCGACAATTCTTCCAAAATGTCCAGCACCATCTCCCGGTCGCGAAATACGTGCAGAAACGGAGTGATGGCCCCCAAGTCCATGCCAAACGCGCCCAAAAACAACAAGTGGCTGGCTATCCGGTTGAATTCGCCGGCAAACACGCGGATGTATTCCGCCCGCTCCGGAACCTCGATGCCGCACAACTTCTCCACCGCCATCGACCACACCCAGTTGGTGTTCATCGCCCCGAGGTAGTCCATCCGGTCGGTGTAGGGCACGTACGATTCGTAAGCCACCGATTCCCCGATCTTCTCCTTGCACCGGTGCAAAAATCCGATGCGGGGAACCGCCCGTTCCACCACTTCGCCATCCGTGTGCAACTCCACCTGCAACACGCCGTGGGTGCTGGGATGCTGTGGCCCCATGAACACCACCATGGGCTCGCCTTGCAAGGGTTTCGGCTGCGCGGGGATTACCATAAATCTCTTCGATCCCATCAAACCGTCCAACTGAACGGCGGAGGTTGTCTTCTCGTATTCTTTCTGCCGGCGGTCTTGAATCTGCCGGCGCTGGGACCTTCTCCCATCCACTCCCCCTCCCCCTCTGGAAGATGGTCTCCTCTATTCCCTCTCCCTCTGGGTGGTGAGGGATTTCTTCCGCGCCACACGCGGATGTCCGCCTGCAGAACGAATGGATTGAAAAATGCCTATGGACAATCAAATATTCAATTCCCGGATGAACCAACCGGAACGGCCTCAATTTCCCCCGGCCGGATTCACCCGCTACAATCCAATCTCCCGCAGCCGGTCATGGTCGGGCATGACATAATCTTTCCGCAACGGATGGCCCTCCCACTCGTCCGGCAAGAGTATGCGGGTCAGGTTGGGATGCCCATCATACTTGACTCCAACCAAATCATATTCCTCCCGCTCGTGCCAATTGGCCGCGGGCCAGACCGGGACCACGGATGGGAACCGGGGATCCTCCCGCGGCGCCCGCGCTTTCAAAATCACGCGGTGCCGGTGCTTCATCGAATACAGATGATACACGCTTTCGAAATAGTCCGGCCAATCCACGGCGGTGATGCAATGAAGCACATCGAACCCCAAAGCCTCATCGTCCCGCAAAAAACGCGCAATCTCCACCAGCGCCTCCGTTTTCACGAGGATAAACGGATCCCGCCACCCTTTCTTCTCGTCGCCGGTGATTACATGATCGAGGATTTTCTCTTCACCGAAGGTTTCACGCAACCGGTTGTAGATCTCCAGATGTTCCATGGTCCCAGGTCCAGTCTCCCCCGTCCATCGGCCCGCATCAGGCGGCATCGGCGTCCCGCGCTTTGCGTAAAATCCGGTCCTGCCGGATCTTCTGCTGCAACTCGATCAAACCGGCCACCAACGTCTCCGGGCGGGGCGGACAACCCGGCACATAGACATCCACCGGAATGTAGAGATCCACACCCTTCACAACGTGATACCCATGCTCGTAATACGGCCCCCCGCCGATCGCGCAACTGCCCATGGCCATCACCCACCGGGGTTCTGGCATCTGGTCGTACAGCAACTTGATCCGCTTCGCCATTTTGTAGGTGACCGTGCCCGCCACGATCATCAAGTCAGCCTGCCGCGGCGACGCGCGGAACACACCGGATCCCAACCGGTCCAGATCGAACCGGCAGTTCGCCGCGTGCATCATTTCGATGGCGCAACAGGCCAACCCAAAACTCATCGGCCAGACCGACGACAGGCGGGCCCAGTTAAAGAGGGAATCAACCGAAGTCACTATGACATTTTCTTCAAATTTACCTTGGAGATATCCCACAAAAAACACCCATCCTTTCTGGAAAAACCACCTCCCGCCCGGGAGAATCGGAACCGGTCTTCCCAAGGATCGCTCTCGAAATTTGATACCTTACCAAAATGATAATTGTACTGTGGATTTCCCAGATAGGAAGTGATTCCACCCCTCACCGTTTCGGCGATATCGGAATCCCTCCCTTATTCCAGAGGAACAACCCGATGGCCAATATCACCCCCATACAAATCACGACATCCGCCAGAGGAAACAGGCTGAATAAAGAACTGATGGAGTCCAGGGAAAGTTTCATAGTTTCCATACCCTCAATCCAGAAGCGGTTACGGCCGGGAACCGGATCGGGAACCGGGAACCGCTCCGCTTTCGCGCTCCCGAAATACCCATTCCAGGTGGCCTTTGACCCAGCAATAGGCCAACCCAACCCCTAATACCAGCAGAAAAACAAACATCTCAAAAAAAACCAGAAGCCCCATCTCGGGATACAACCGCCGGTATTCCACCGCCCATGGAATGATGAATAACACCTCGACATCAAAGATGATAAATAAAATCGCGATAATATAAAACCGCATGTTGAAGCGGATCCACGGCGTTCCCAGCGGCCGCTCACCGCATTCATAATTGGTCACTTTTTCCGGATATGGATTAATCGGGCGGAACAACCGGGGAAGAAGGACACTGATAGCCACAAAGGCCACCGCCACCAACAGGAAAATCAACGCCGTCGCAAACTGTACCGGCATCGATAAATAGGGCAATGTATCCACAAAAAAACTCCTGACACTGCTACAACAATAGATGCTGTGACCCGCGCTGCGCGCTTGAGCATCTTTCCCTCAAAACGCTGCGCCTTTAAAAGAAATAGCACGTCCCCGCTCACCAGGCAAGAGGACAAGGGGAAATTACACCTGGACCTCCCCTGACTTCCTGATGCCTTTTCGGTACGATGAAAGATAAAAAAGACATCCAACGGCGGCAAGCAGCTCGGGGTTTCACCCGCGGTTTTTTCTGGGATATCACCCGGGAAACTCGGCCGGCCGGAAACCTGTCGAATCGGAGAAAGGAATCGCGCATGATGAACCAGCCATCGGTTTTGTGCCTTGTTATGACCGTTTTGCTTCTTGGTTTCGGGACTGTGCCGCCCGCCGGGGCGCAACCACGGGGCCCACAAGGCCCGCAGGTGACCTCGCCCGAAGTCTCCGCGGACCGCCAGGTCACGTTCCGGATTCTGGCCCCCCAAGCGGATGCGGTGCGTCTCATCGGCGGAGACATCCCCGGCAACGGGCAGGGCGCGGAAATGACCAAAAACGAGGAAGGCGTCTGGGAAGTGACCCTCGGGCCTCTCCCTCCCGGCACCTACCGCTACCACTTCAACCTGGACGGCGTCGCGGTGATCGATCCCCGCAGCCCGGCCATCAGCCTATCCAACGACAATGTCTGGAGCCTCGTCGTGGTCCCCGGGTCGGAGTTCCAAGATATCCGGGATGTCCCCCACGGCGCGGTCTCCGCGGTAACGTACTACTCCACGGCGCTATCCAAATTCCGCCGGATGCATGTCTACACGCCTCCCGGATACGAATCAGGCCAGGGAACCTTCCCGGTGTTCTACCTGCTGCACGGCGCGTCCGACAGCGATCATTCCTGGTCCTCCGTGGGCCGCGCGGGATTCATCCTCGATAACTTGATCGCGGAAAAAAAGGCCGTACCCATGATCGTGGTCATGCCGGCAGGGCATACCGGTCCCTTCTCCTGGGGACGGTCCCGCCTGCCCTTAGATGAATTCACGAATGAGTTCATGGCCGACATCAAACCCTACATCGAGAAAAACTACCGCGTTTACACCGATCGCGGGCACCGCGCCATGGCCGGTCTCTCCATGGGCGGCGGCCAAACGTTGAATATCGGCATCCCCCACCTGGATCAATTTGGGTATCTCGGCGTCTTCAGTTCGGGGATCTTCGGCATCACGGGCGGCGGACCGGGCGGCGGCCAAGGCCCCTCGTGGGAAGAACGAAACAAAGAATTTCTCGAGAACGGCGAAACTAAAAAAGGCCTACGCCTGTTCTGGTTCGCCACCGGGAAAGAAGACTTCCTCATCGAAACGTCCCGGGCTACGGTGGATCTGCTCAAAAAGTACGGATTCGATGTAACTTACAAGGAAACGGAAGGCGGCCATACCTGGCTCAACTGGCGCGACTATCTCCACGAATTCGCGCCCTTGCTGTTCAAAGAAACCTCCGGAAGCGGAGAAAACTAAAACAGAAGCACAAAGTTAAGTTGATTTAATTCCACAATTCCATCCGTCCATCAAGAAGAACCATTCTTTGCGTTCTTCGCGCCTCGGCGGTGAGTAGAAATCGCTCTCCTCACCTCGGCAGCATTTCATCCACCACCCGGTTGGCGCACTGGATGACCTGATCCACCAGGTTGGTTTGCAATTTCTGCAATGCTAGGCATAGCCCAACGAGGGATTGAATGGCGTCCGGATCGGCTTCCCGGCTCCGCGCCTCCTCCACCAGTTTTTCCGTTTGCCCCAAGGCCGCTTGGCATTCTTTCAGGTGAACCTGAACCGCCTGAAATAAATTCAGAATGACGGAGATAAAGAAATCCTGCTGCGGATTCTTCCCCTCCCCCAGCGATAAAACCGCTTTCAGGCTCGCTTCCAGGCCTTCCGCGTAGGGCGCTCCATCCCGGTAAAACCGGTGCTGCCTCGGCCTTTCGGATTCCGGCTCTCTCGGGTTGCCTTTGCTGATTTCTTGGTTCATTGTGGATTCCATTCCTCGAAAAAAAACCAGGGCACGGTCCGCCACGGTTCCTCAATCCCTCAGCTCATCCGGGGTGAACGTATTCTCACCTTTTTAATGTTTTTAAATGAAAATTGGGCACCCTTCAGCTTCCGATGCTCCTCTATTGTAATATCGGAAAGGCCAAAGAAGTACCCAAATTTCTTTGGCATCCGGCCCAGTGACCCCGGCCGTTTGCCAGACCATAAAATATCGCGCGGTTCGGTTTCTGTCTCCCCTTTTCACGTATTTTTTTACAGGTTTTTCAACCCAACCGGTTGCTCGGGGCACCTCTTATATAAAACTATCCAAATCCATCATACCGATTTTCCTCCCCCTTGTGGAGAGAACATCCCCAAAAACTTCCGCTTTCTCCTCCGGCCCGTTTCAGTACGCTACCCAGTCCTCCACTCCCACCCCCGTCTCCACCGTCACCGTCACCGGCTCCGACCACAGACTCCACCGCCCGGTAGTATCCTGATATTTCACCCGCGCCCGGTAAACACGCCCAGGCATCAAATTTCGGGGATCAATGGTTATCTTCGTCCGGTACTGCTGGGTAATCCCGCTGTCCCAATCCGGTTGGATTTCCCAGCCCGAAATTTGGGTCAGGATCCAGCGGGAGGCCCGGTGGAAATCTCCATTGGGATCGCGGAACTCCGATGCCGTCAACTCCATGGGCCGGTGGGAAACGGCTTTCAAGCCCTCCGCCGGAACTTGAAGAACCGGTGTATCCGGTATATCCGGGTCATGCGCCATCTCTTTCATCGCCCGGACATAATGCGAACCATCGTTGCCCTGGTCATTATAAGTGGTGTTGATCCGCCGGATGATCCACTCTTTCATCTCGGTCAGCCGGACATCCAACGGCTTGTAACGGCTCTTGCTCGGTGAGGCATCCGCCGGTTGAAACAGATCCCAGCGGTCCAGGTCAGCCGCCGCGATTTCCGCGATCAGGCTCTGCCATTCATCCAATTGAGGAAACAAAACCTCTTCATTATAAAGAAGTTGCATGATCTCCCGCATCCGGTTCCGGTATTCCAGGGCATATTTCCCATCCTTGGGAAACCGGGCGGAAATGTCCCCCACCACCATATCCCGGAACGGTTCCCGCCCGTTCCCATGATCCGACCCGAACGTTAGATCCAAATCCCAAGGCATGACCTCCCACAATCCCGTATCCGCGTTATTGAAATAGTAATAATTCTTCTCGGCGTACACATCGTAATGATGCACCGCCTCCAATATGGTCCGGTACGACAGATATTCGTCGAGATCCAGAGTTTGCTCCAAATACCTGATTCCCTGGCGGTTATAGCCGTCATAAAAGACCCGGATATCCGAATCGTCCGCGGGATCGCAGTTGTTGGTCTCTTTTTCCCACTTTTTCCCATCCGCCGTCCAACCGTTGTTCATCTTGTAAAGATTGGAATTGGGATTGTAGCCATGCGCTTCCAAAAACCGCTCGTCCGGCGCTTCCACATCCAAAAAGAGACCATAAAAATCACCTTTGAATTGGTCCGCCCCCTCCTCGCTCACCTCGTCCACAATCCGGAAATGCACCCAGGTCGTATGGGGGCTGGGACATCCCGCCATCCGGAACAGCCAAAACGCCGTGGCCTCGAAGAGTCCCAACTCGCCCCGGTGAGGCACATCGATCATCATATTTTGCGAAAGCGAATTCAAATTGATCGTCCGCCGCGCCACGGGATACGGAGTCCCATCGTTGAAATGCCCCTCAAAATAATGCCCTTTGTTCATCCGCAACTTCCACATCCGCTTGTTGAACGAATACCGCCACACCCCGCCCCGCAACCGGAACCGGATGTGATCATAGACTTCCCCATTGTATACAAAGGTCCCGTACCACCGGAACTCGCGCCGCTCCGCCCGGTTGCTGATTGGAATCATCTCGCACGCGCGGACATCCTCCGCCCGCGCGATCAAGTGATACACCGGCACTTTCTCCAACACGGTATGTT
>Ga0209204_1003457_pt1 | contig 11606 bp, 11 predicted proteins | sample AD_JPNMR2_MetaG_FD_184425 | JGI IMG/M metagenome (GOLD analysis project Ga0209204, IMG submission 184425) | Active sludge microbial communities of municipal wastewater-treating anaerobic digesters from Japan - AD_JPNMR2_MetaG (SPAdes) (version 2) | ecosystem: Engineered > Bioreactor > Anaerobic... | reverse complement strand
TTTTATTATGGAAAATCAAGAAATTAATGTTCAACAACCTGAAGAAAAAAATGTACAAAATCAAGTTTTACCAGGTTCTCAATCTGCCTTTATATTAGGTATTTTATCTGTTGTTTTCACTCTTACTACAGTAATTATAGGTATAATTTTAGGCATTATTGCTGTGGTAGAGGGTAATAGAGCCGTGAAAGCTTATGAATTAAATCCATCTCTTTATACAAAAGCTGAATATAGTAATGCTAATGTTGGCAAAATACTGGGATGGGTGAGCATCGGCATTGGTGCTGCTATATTCCTTTTTATTATTTTAATAATAATTTTTGCATTATCTTTTGCTTTACCATTTGCTGCTTTTGATAGCATTCATACCATTACTTTGTAATTATTATGAAAATTTTAAGTATCGAAGATATTAGAAAAGCAGATGAATATACTATAAAAAATGAACCTATAGCGTCTATAGATTTAATGGAGAGAGCTGCAAGCAAATGCTTCGATTTTATACAAAAAATATTCATTAATTTTAATAGCTTTGTAATATTTGCAGGTACTGGTAATAATGGTGGTGATGGATTAGTAATAGCTCGTAAACTTATAGAAAATGGTAAAGATGTAAAAGTATTTATTTGTGAATTCAACAAAAATTATTCCGATGACTTTATAACAAATTTATATAGACTTCCTAACAAAAATAATATTGTACTTATTCAAAATTTAAATGATTTTGAAAAACTAAAAATATTAGATAATAATGATATAATAATCGATGCATTATTAGGTTCTGGCATTAGCAGAGCTCCAGATGATTGGCTGGCTGAATTGATAAAATATTTAAATAAATTAAATAATATCAAAATAGCTATAGATATGCCTAGTGGCTTATTTGCTGATAAAACATCAAAATATCATTGTGATAGAATTATCAAAGCTAATTACACTTTAGCATTTGAAGTTCCTCGTTTAGCTTTTTTTATGCCAGAGAATTATGATTTTGTGGGAGAGTGGAAATTATTGCCTATAGGATTAGATCATAACTTTATAGATAATTGCAACCCTTTAGCTATAATGATAGATGGGTCAGAGATTAGTAATAGATTAAAAAAACGAAATAAATTTGGTCATAAAAATATCTTTGGTCATGCTTGTATAGCTGCGGGTAGTCCTGGTAAATATGGTGCAGGATTACTAGCTACTTTAGGTGCCCTTAAAAGCGGTACAGGATTAGTTTCTACTATTGTACCTGAAAAACTTGTGTCTGCTTATCTATCTAAACTTCCTGAAGTTTTAACTATACCTATTGATACACCAAATATCGAAGATTTATCAATTTTGCATAATTATGATGCTGCCTGCATAGGACCAGGGTTAGGTACAGATGATTTTACTGCTAATGCATTACTAGATTATCTTTTAAATTGCAAAAAACCTACTGTTTTAGATGCTGATGCTATAAATATTTTGAGTAAACATAATGATTGGTATAGTTTTTTAAATAATAATTTTATACTCACTCCTCATCCTGGTGAGCTGAAAAGATTGATTGGTGAATGGAATGATGATTTTGAAAAATTAGAACTAGTAAAAGATTTTTGTAAAAAATATCATTGTACTGTAATTATCAAAGAGCATAACTCTAAAATCATTGATGAGAATGGACAAATTTTTATTAACATCACGGGTGATGACACATTGTCTAAAGGTGGCAGTGGAGATATCCTATCAGGACTTTTAACAGGTTTATTGGCTCAGAATTATTCTCATATAGATGCTTGTATTATAGCGACTTGTTTACATGGCGCCGCAGGTGAATGGTGTGGTAATAAATACTCACATCATGCTACCACTATATCGCAATTAGCTAAAGGTATAGAAAAAATTTTTAATAATTGGGAACACAACGACTTTTCTCAAATTCATGATTTTTCACAAATTTAATAATCGGTTGGATAATGAAATCAGCTGTCCTGACAAAAGATATTTGTTTAACAAAATTTAAAATATAATAGAACTATACAGCTGTTTTAGTTCTTCTATTGTGAATTTATTAATTTTTGGCTTACCTATCTCATATAATAAAATAAAATTTATTTTTTCGTCTAAATTTTTTTTATCCTGAACTAAAAATATTAATAATTCATCAAAAGCTATTACAGGTGGTTTGCCATACCATATTTGCAACCAATCAATAACTTTTTGTGACCAATATGGTGAAAAGTTTAATACTTTTTCAGAATATTTCAAAGAATATTGCAAGCCCCATGCTACACATATGCCATGAGGTGTTGGTGCATTTTGTGATAATTTATATGATTCGAAAGCATGCCCTAAAGTATGTCCTAGATTCAAAATTTTTCGTCTGTTTTTTTCAAGTGGATCTATTTTAATAATGTGATGTTTGTATTGAACAGATTTTCTAATTATTTGCGTATTTGGTATTTTGCAAGGATCAGATTTTAGTATTTCATTGATAGTTTCTTTGTTTAGTAGTAGTCCATATTTGATAATTTCTCCATAACCACTTAAAATGTCAATTTCTGTTAAAGTATTTAAAAATTCAGGATAGATAAATGTAAATAAAGGATAATAATAAGTACCTATTTCATTTTTATTATTATTGAAATTAATGCCATTTTTACCTCCAATACCAGCGTCTACCATGGATAAAAGAGTAGTAGGCATATTTATGACGTTTAAACCACGTTTAAATGTTGCAGCTGCGAAACCACCTAAATCACTAATCGTGCCACCTCCGATACATATTATTACATCATTTCTATTAAAATTATTTTTATCTAAAATATTCCAAATATTAATGATTTCATAAATATTTTTGATATTTTCATCAGAATTATAATAAATTATTTCAATATGTTTGAAATTAGAATTATTGATAATTGATTTTACCTCATCTAAATAATTATCATTGATAAAAGCATCTATTAATATTAAACAATTAATATTTTTGTGAGTACCTATATGATATCGGAAATATTTTTTAAAAGTAGTGAAGTCGTGCTCTATATAGATTGGATTGTTATTTCCGATGCGCATAAAAGATTAAAATTTTATTCTTGGGAAAATATTAAATATTATAACCTAGTCTTTTTAGAGTATTTTTATCATTACGCCAGTTGGGCTGCACCTTAACAAATAAATTTAAAAAAATATGTTTATCTAATAATTTTTCTAATTTCAGTCTAGCATTAGTACCTAATTGTTTGATCATTTCGCCTTTTTTGCCAATAATTATATTCTTTTGTGAATCTCGCATTACCCATATTTCTGCTTCTATGAAAACTGGATCTTGATCTTCTTTGAAACTATTAATTATCACCTCAGTTTCATAAGGTATTTCTTCTTTATATAAATAATAAATCTGTTCTCTAATAATCTCAGAAGCGAAATATCTAAGATATCTATCAGAGAGAATGTCTTTATCATAATATGGTGGATGCTCTGGCAAAAGAGTTTTAATAATTTCTAGTAATTTATCAACGTTATAGCCTGTCAGTGCAGAGACAGCTATTATATCTACATTAGAGAATTTTTCTTTTAATTTTTTTTCTTTAATTGAAAATGTTTTTTCATCAACTAAATCAGCTTTGTTGAGGACAACAATTTTAGGTTGTGAATATTTAGCTACTATGTCTATTAGTTGATTGTCATCTCTTTTATCAGTTAAATCATGCATGTAAATTAATATATCCGCATCTTCGAAAGCAGATTCTATATCATGTAGCATAGCTTTATGCAGCTCATATTGAGGGTTAGTGAGCCAACCTGGTAAATCTGAAAAAATAATTTGAGTATTTTCATCATTATAGATGCCCAGTACTCTCTGTCGAGTAGTTTGAGCTTTGGGAGAAACTGGCATTAGATTTTCACCTATAATGGAATTTACTAATGTAGATTTACCAACATTTGGATAACCTAATATGCTTATGAAACCGGCTTTATGCATTTAATATATTATATTTTTCTTTTTAAAAATTAGACAAAAAGTAATTAAAATTTAAGTAAAATTCTGTGTAATTATATCATTATAATTCTACAAATTTCTTTATTCCTTCAGCAATATTTTGTAATTCTTCAGAGCTGAACTTCATTTTAGGTTTAGCAAAATCAATATCAGTAATATTTTTGATTGGTACAAGATGAATATGAGCGTGCGGTACTTCTAAACCCACGACTGCGACACCTGTTCTGATAGCTTCACCTTGCATGTATTTATCAATAGCTTTAGCTATTTTTTTGGCAAAAATCCATAAACCAGCAAGACTTTCGTCATCTAAATCAAAAATGTAGCTAACTTCTTTCTTGGGTATTACTAAAGTATGAGCTTTAGCCAATGGGTTTATATCTAAAAATGCCAAATAATTTTCATCCTCAGCAACAATATATGCTGGGATTTCACGATTAACAATTTTTGTAAATATACTGGACATAGCTATTCTATTTTCAAAATTTTATACTTTATCACACCAGCTGGCACTTGGATATCTACGATATCATCAATTTTTTTACCTATCAGAGCCTGAGCTACAGGACTATTGACACCGAGATGTTTTTTCTTAAGATCTGCTTCTTTGTCTGGTACTATCTTATAAGAGATTACCTGATTATTAGACAAATTTTTAATAGTAACTGTCGTTAAAATCCTAACTTGAGATTTATCAACCTCAGTCTCATCGATAATTTTAACATTCGCCAATAGTTTTTGCAGTTGAGCGATTTCTAATTCTAGATGAGCCTGTGCATCTTTAGCAGCGTCATATTCAGCATTTTCTGATAAATCGCCTTTTTCTCTAGCCTCTGCTATCATCTGAGCTATATGTGGCCTCTCCTCATGTATCAGTTTATTCAACTTATTTTGAAGATTTTCAAAACCTTCCTTTGTGAGATATGTTATTTCATCCATAATGATAAATTTACTTTTTTATAAAAAATATAAAAAAACATTCCCACGCATTTCAAGCATGGGAAAATTTTATTTGCAAAATTAATAAAAATTTTCTAATATAGCAGATATTAAAATTAAATCTTCAGGATAAGTAATTTTAAGATTTAATCTAGTACCTTCAAAAAAAGTAAGCGGTAGATTTTTACTTTCCCATACATTAGCATCATCAGTAAATTTATCATTATAGTCTTGCTCATAAGCTTGTTTTAGTAGAGAAATATTAAAAAATTGTGGAGTGTCGATTAGCATAACCTTGTCTCTATCTACTATTAAATTTTTATCCTCATCTTGTATCCTAACAGAATTATAAGTTTTATGATACGGGATAGCACAATTATTAGCTTTTGCTAATTTATAACCTTTTCTAATTAATGGTAGAGGTACATATGGTCTAGCAGCATCATGAATAGCCACCAATCCATCATCAGGTAAAGTCGCAAGAGCATTTTTTACACTATCGAAACGTTCTTTACCACCTATTACAGTTTTTATCCCCTTATATTCAGGATAATTATACCAAAATGCTATATAGTATACTTTATGCATACTATTAATCACCAAGATAATATTAGAAACTGGAATAAGTTTAGCAAAAGACTCTATGCTATAGCAAAGAAAAAATTTTCCATTAAAAGACATTAATGGTTTAGGAATATTGCTATGCATACGTCTGCTTTGGCCACCAGCTAAAATAATTGCATATTTGTTATTATCCATTTGTCAATAATTAATCAATTATTAACATCGCATCACCATAAACATGAAAACGATATTTTTCTTTGACAGCTAATTCATAAGCAGACATCAAAAGTTCATAATCTGCGAAAGTAGCAGCAGACATCAGAGATATACTATAAGGCAAATTAAAATTTGTTAAAAATGCATCTGGTACATGAAAATCATAAGGTGGATAAATAAAAAGAGATGTCCATCTATGAGCTGGCATCAAATATCCATCGATAGAATGAGATGATTCAATAGATTTCATCACAGAGTTACCAACTGCACAAATCTTTTTCTTATTTTTTTTAGCTTCATTAACTATCTGACAGGCTTCTTCATTAATGATAAACTCCTCTGCATCGATTTTATGCCTAGCTAAATCTTGAACGTCAATTTTTCGCAAATCTCCTAATCCAATATGTACAGTAATTTCAGCAAAATTAATACCTTTTACTCTCATTCTTTTCATTAATAACTCAGTGAAATGTAATCCAGCGAAAGGTGGTAAAACAGAGCCTTCTACTTTAGCAAAAACAGTTTGGAAATATTCATTATCAATAGGTTCAGTAGAACGATCCAAAAGTACAGGTACAGCTAATTCCCCTAAACTTTTTAGCAAGCTCAAAAATTTATCATGTTGCATCTCTGTAAGAAAGCGAATAGTACGTCCACGAGAAGTAGTATTATCTATAACCTCTGCAACCAATTCACTATTATCTCCAAAATATAATTTGTTACCAATACGAATTTTTCTCGCTGGTTCTACAGTAACATCCCACAATTTAAGATCTTCATTTAGCTCCCTTAAAAGTATCACTTCTATTTGAGCTCCAGTACGTTCTTTTGTTGCTATTAATCTAGCAGGGATTACTTTAGTATTATTAATGATCATCACATCTCCATCATCAAAATAATCTGTAATATTTTTGAAAATTTTATGCTCAATTTCACCTGTTTTTTTGTGTATCACCATTAGCCGACACTCATCTCTCTCCTCCATAGGGTATCTCGCTATCAATTCATCAGGTAGATCAAAATTAAAATGCATCAATTTTTTAGGTTCCATAAATTAATTTTTTTAATAGGAATTTAATATACGTAGAATAATCGTTTTTGTTACATTATTTAAATAATATTAGAAAAAGTATATTTTACAAATAACAAAGAATATTCTTTAATTTCATTTAATGCCCGGAACAGGACTCGAACCTGCACACTTGTGACAGTACTAGTCCCTGAAACTAGCGCGTCTACCAATTCCGCCATCCGGGCATAAAAAAAGTGCCCAGGACAAGACTCGAACTTGCACACCCTTGCAGGCACTACCCCCTCAAAGTAGCGCGTCTACCAATTCCGCCACCTGGGCAATTTTTTGCAAAAATAAATATTTTTTTTCGCAATAAAAAATTAAGTTTATAAAAATTTTTTGTAAAACATATAAAATTCTATTATTTTACAAAAAAATAATATTACTATATATTGCTATTACCAAATGTAGTAAAGAAACTCTTTTTAGTACTTTAATATCAATACAAATTATGATAAATATATTATAAATTGCGTTCAATAACATTTATGGTCTTAAAAAATAAAAATTAATAAAAAAATTTAATATAATTTAAAAAGTAAAATATTCGTCACATAAATCTCAAAAAAATTAGAAAGAACCTTGAGAAATAAAGAATTAAAAGAGTAATAAATGGTATATTTTTTAATATCTTATAATAATTTTATGTCTTTTGCTATAAAAATTAACTTAAAAAATTAATAAAATTATTTTAATATGTAGATTATATAAAAAATATTTATAATTTTGTATAAAAATTTTATGCATATGAAAAAGAATATCAGATCATCAAAATTAAGTAAAACATTAACTAATTTATATTTTGGAATTATTATTATGTCGCACTTGAGTTTAAATGCACAAGTATCGATTAATATAACAGGAACTAATCCAGATGCTTCTGCTATGTTAGATGTAGTATCTACATCAAAAGGAGTTTTAATACCACGCATGACAACCTCACAAAGAGATGCCATATCTAATCCAGCTCAGTCTTTATTAATTTTTAATACTAGTTCTCAATGTTTTCAGTCATATGACCAAGGTAAGTGGAATAATATTTGGTGTACATGTGGCAATTACACAGTAACATACAATAACTTCACTTATCATACTGTGCAGATAGGTGATCAATGTTGGTTAAAAGAGAATTTAAGAACATATCAATATAATAATGGTGCTAGTATAACATATATTTCAAATTCTTCAACATGGTTAAGTGCAACATCTGCAGCATATACATGCTATAATAGTGATATAAATAACTGTAATACATATGGAGCATTATATAATTGGCATGCTGTAAGTTCTGGGATGTTATGTCCTAGTGGATGGCATGTGCCAAGTGACTATGAATTTAGTATCTTAGAAATGTATTTGGGCATGAACTCATCTGATGCGACTACATTGGGTTGGCGTGGAAATCATTTAGGCCCTCAATTTGCTTATCATCCTTATTATTGGACTGATGGTGTGCTAGAACAAGACATATTTTTTGGTTATAGTGGATTTAATGCTCTCCCAACGGGTAATAGAGATGGTCAAACTGATGGTGGCTCCTATGATATAAATAGGACATGTGGTTGGTGGACAACCACTAATTATGATGGGAATAATGCATATGCTAGAGGACTCAGTTATGATCAAACTGGGGTTGTTAGATATTACTACGATAAAAATTGGGGATTAGGTGTACGATGTGTTAAAAACTGATTAACAGAGATATTTCCATTTTTTACCTAATATTTACATTTAAATACTTTTATTTGAATTAGGCGTTTATATAATAACCCCACAAATAGCTCTATCTGTGTTCTCTGTATCTCAAACTTTTTGGCCTTTGTGTTAAAAAATATAATAAAAAGTTATATATAGAATATTAACCACATATATCGCAAAGAAATCACAGAGTTCACTAAGGGAAAAACCAATTATTACTTAAACGCCTAATTAAATAATTTATTTTATTAAATTATCATTATTTTGTTTTTTATTAAATTATTGTATAATAAATCATTTTACTATATAAAATTTCTTGATTTTAATTAAAATAATATGACTTAAACAACTAAAATTATAAATTTTTAAACACGTTAAGAGGTTATATGATATTTTGTATAGTAGTTATTAAAAAGAATAATCTAATAAAAAAATTTGTAATTTTGTCATAGAAAAAAATGAAGGTAGATATATACCATTAAAAATATTTTACAATATGAAAACAATTTATTTATTTATTTTAATTATTTTACCTATCTTTATTTATGGCCAAGTGCCATATAATGTTTATTATGGTAATTTGCATAGTCATACAGGGTATTCTGATGGGGAAGAAACACCTACAGTAGCTTTTACATATGCAAGAGATGTTGCATTATTAGATTTCCTTGCTGTAACAGATCATATAGAACAAATTAGTTCTTCAGAATGGGAAGATGTTCTAAGCACAGCAGATAATTTTACAGTAAATGGCTCTTTTGTTGCTATAGCTGGATTTGAATGGGGCTCGCCATATTATGGACATTGTAATGTTTACAATACAACTAATCTTATCACTGAAAATGGTTGGCTTTTATTTGATTGGTCGGGCTTTAGAGATTGGTTAATAGCTAATCCACCTGCATTTGCTCAATTTAACCATCCAGGAGATGAAGATTATTTTAATAATTGGTATGATTTTGAATATAAAGGTCCTACTACTGATTCGACATTTCCACTAATAGAATTTCAAAACGTTCAGCAAGCAACAGATTGGTATGAATTAGCCCTAAACAATGGTTGGCATCTAGCTCCTGTGTGGAATCAAGATAATCATTCTGCTAATTGGGGTACTAAAAATGATGGTAGAGCTGGAATATGGGCCAATTATCTATCACGAGATCAATTATTCGATGCTATTATGAATAATCGTACTTTTGCTACGATGGATAAAAATGCAGCAGTTTGGATTGAAATGAATGGCTTTGATATGGGATCAGAAATTAATAGAACAATAAACTCTTCTTTTAGAGTTTATTTATCTGATGAAGATAATGAAAATTGGTCAAGTGTAGAAATTGTCTCAAGTGTCGGTGGTGCAATTCTAACATTTCATAATTTAATAGGTAATATTGATACTATTATAACAATTACTCCCTATACTGACAAATATTTATTTGTTAGAGCAATACAAGAAGATGGAGATTATATATGGTCATCTCCTATTTATATTTCAGGGATAATTAGTGATGTTTCTGATCCTTTGAACTTAACTTTTAATTTTTATCCTAATCCTGCTAAAGATTTTATTTATATCGATAATGGTAACTTTCATGATTGTAATTTACTTATTTATAGCATGACTGGTTCTTTAATTAAAGAAGAATTTTTAAATAATAAGACAAAAATTGATATTAGTGATTTAACAAATGGAGTTTATTTGTTAGTTCTAAAAAATGAATTTATATCTTTACGGGCAAAACTCATAAAAAATTAAATCTGTCTTTTTAATAATTACTAATATTTGTATTTGTTTATCACAATCATATATAAAGTAAATTCTAAAACTCACACATTAATTAATAAGGTTTAAGAGTTTAGAAGTTGAATAGTTGAGAAAGTTTATAATGGTTATAAAAATTTTTATGATCATACAAAAGGTTAATAACAAATCAAGGTAAATCGTAAAAATATTGACTTTTAAATAAGAATATGAAGAATTAATCAAAAATTCTTTCAGGTCTTATCAAATCTTTATAAACTATCCACTTTACAAACTTTATGAACTTTATGAACTTTATGAACTTTATGAACTTAAAAGAAAAAGAATAGGCTTTATTCCTCCCTTTCTATTTTATCCAATATTTTGTAATTATCTAAAAATATTTATTAATTTTACTAAATTAAATTTCGTAAAATTAATGAAAAAGATTTTTGCTTTAATGTTATTAGGAATTTTTATCATCGGATGCAATGATGATGATTATTCTTCAGAAAATTTAAATGTAATTTCTGATAGTCAGGATGTCCCTTTTAAAGAAATTATTTTTTTAGTTAACCTAAAAACTAATGATAGCACTTATGTAGTAGTTAAAGAAATAGATTCTATTAATATTTATGTAAATACTTTTTCTTGGGCTAAGCTCAACTCTGCATCTATAGATACTACTAAAATAAGCAAATTTATTGTTAATAATAGGTTTGAGTCTAATAATAAAATAAGTTATTTAGTCGTTGCTAAACAAGCACTCACTCAATCTAATTTTAATACTGCTGGTGATTATGCTCAATATCTTAATTCATTATATGAATTGCAGCCAGGAGAATATGCATGCTTAATAGAATCATTTCAAATTACATTGAATGACTCTACTATAGTGAAATATTATCCATACTCTTATAAAAGTTTCAGGGTAGAATCTAATATGAGAAGTGTTTTTATTGGTGAATTCGATATAAATATAGATTAATATGAAAAAACTACAATTTATTTTAGTAATATGTGCAGCTTTTATTCTCACATCATGTTACAAATCTGCTGACATACAAGTGAGAAATAATATTTCACAAGTAAAAATTATAGACGTTAAATGGGGAGATATTTATATAGCTGGAGAATTGCTACCTGGTGAAACATCTTCTAAAATTACTGTAACTAGTCAGGAAGAAAAATTCCCAGCTACTCATAATATTTCTTTTGTAATGTCTGCAAATGATAAATATGTCTATCTAGAAACAATTTGCGAATATACGCTAGATGAAGATCAAGATTTGCTAATTATATTAGAAGACACTACTAGAGTTCAGAATCCTAATCAATAATTAATATATATGCCATTAATAAAAAGTGTCAAAGGTGTTTCTCCTAAATGGGGAAAG
>Ga0209204_1003454_pt1 | contig 11613 bp, 10 predicted proteins | sample AD_JPNMR2_MetaG_FD_184425 | JGI IMG/M metagenome (GOLD analysis project Ga0209204, IMG submission 184425) | Active sludge microbial communities of municipal wastewater-treating anaerobic digesters from Japan - AD_JPNMR2_MetaG (SPAdes) (version 2) | ecosystem: Engineered > Bioreactor > Anaerobic... | reverse complement strand
TTTATCACCAGCCATCAATCTTCTTAATTCTGCGACTTCAACGCTAATTTTTTTAATATCACCGACATCTAACTTATCTCCTTTTTCTCTTGATAAAACTTTTATTCTCACCACTCTTCCTTGTCGAGACGGTTCTAAAAGCAAAGAAGTATCTTTCACATCTTTCATCTGCTTGCCAAAAATCGCTTGCAACAATCGTTCTTCTGGCGTTAAATCAGCTTTGCCTTTGGGAGAAATTTTACCCACTAAAATATCTCCTCCTTTTACTTGAGCACCAATTCTAATAATACCTTCTTCATCAAGATTTTTTAGTTTTTCTTCAGAAACATTAGGAATATCACGAGTAGTCACTTCTGGACCTAATTTTGTATCAACAACATTACAGGTAAATTCTTCTAAATAAACAGAGGAAAAATAATCATTTTTCAAAACCCTTTCAGAAACGACAATCGCGTCTTCGTAATTCAAACCAAAATAAGGCACAAAAGCTACTAAAAGATTTTGACCTAAAGCTAATAAACCGTTCTCAGTTACTGCTCCGTCAGCTAGTAAATCACCCTTTTTTACTTTATCGCCTTTCTTCACTACTGGTCTTTGCATTAAGCAGCTATTTTTGTTGCTTCTTTGGAAATTAACCAATTCATAATTTTTTATCTTGCCCTCATTAGTTTTAATAGTAATATGTTTAGCGTCGATTTCAGTTATTTCACCATCAACCTCCGAAACTAAACACTGGCCAGATTCCAAAGCAACTTTTCTTTCTAAACCAGTTGAAACTAAAGGCGCTCTTGGAATAATGCAGGGAACTGCCTGTTTTTGCATGTTAGAACCCATTAAAGCTCGATTCGATTCATCGTGTTCCAAAAAAGGAATTAAAGCCACGCTGGCTGATAAAATCTGTTGACAAGAAACTTCAACTAAATCAATTTCTTCTTTCGTGACTACTACTGGCCCTCCTGTTTCTCTTACTAATACGGTTTCATCTAAAATATTGCCTTTCTTGTCAATATTAATAGCCGCATGAGCAATTTTATATTTGCTTTCTTCAAAAGCGTCAAGATAGACTATTTCATTGGTTACCTGACCATTTTTTACTTTAACATAAGGAGTTTCGATAAAACCAAATTCATTCAGTCGAGAATATAAAGTTAAATACAAAACTAACCCGATATTTTGGCCTTCTGGGGTTTGAATAGGGCAAATCCGGCCATAATGACTTTCATGGACATCTCGAACATCAATTCCCGCTCTTTCTCTAGTTAAACCGCCCGGTCCCAAACAAGTTAATCTCCTTTTATGCTCTAATTCTGAAAGCATATTCATTTGTTCCATAAACTGACAAAGTCGAGAAACATTGAAAAATTCCTTCAAAGTCGTTACCAATTGCCGAGGATTTACTAATTGAGCTGGTGTTAAAATTTTTGGATTTAAAGTTGCCATTCGATCCTGAATTGTTCTTCGCATTCGCATCACCCCCACTCTAAACCTCTCCGTTAAAATTTCTCCCACTGCTCTCACTCGACGATTGCCTAAATGATCAACATCGTCATCTTCGGCTAAAGGATCATTATTTAAACGAATAATTTCTTTAATAATAGCAATCAAATCATCTAAACGAATAAACCTCTCGTTTAAATCAGTATTTAAAGATAATCTTTGATTAATTTTATATCGCCCAAGTTTGGCTAAATCATAACGATCTAAACGAAAAAGCATATTGTTAATAAGATCTCGAGCGTTGTCAAACGTGGCTAAATCTCCTGGCCTTAACCGTCGATAAATTTCAATATAGCTTTCTTCTTTATTAGAAGACGGATCGGCTTTTAAAGTTGCTTCTAAATATTTTCTCTCTTTTTCAGAGTCAAAAACTTTTAAAATTTCTTCATTGGTTTCTAAGCCGAAAATCCTTAATAAAGAAGTAACGGCAATTTTTCTTTTCCGATCAATTTTTGTTGAGATTACTCCGGCAGTATCAGTTTCAAATTCTAACCAAGCCCCATGATAAGGAATAATTCTGGCTCCGAATAGTTTTTGGCCTTTAAAGTTAACTGAGGTAAAATAAACCCCCGAAGAACGAGTTAATTGGGAAATAACTATTTTCTCTACTCCATTAATAATAAAAGTTCCTCGATTAGTCATTAAGGGAATTTCTCCAAAATAAACTTCTTGCTCTTTTTCAATGCCTAATTTTTCGCTTTTTAATAATAAATTAACCCTGAGAGTAGTTTCATAGTTTAATTCTTTTTCTCTGGCTTTTTGTTCAGAAATTTTTGGCGGTTCCAAAAAATAATTTTTACAATATAATTCCAATCCCTTATCGGTATAATCTTTAACTGGAAAAATTTCTTCAAAAACGCTTCGAATTCCTTCCTCTAAAAACCAATTAAAAGAATCGGTTTGAAATTGAGTTAAACGAGGTGGCTCTAAAAAATCTCGTTGATGATGGCTAAAGGATTTAGGAGCTAGATTTTGTTTGGTCATTATTTTAAATGGATGTTTAAATTGCTAATATTAAAATGCAAATTTTAAAATTAAAAAACCCTCCTTCATTTATTAGGGGTCAAGTTTTAATAAAAAATAAATTTTAAATAATCTAAACTAATCAAGAGAGATTTGAAATTAAATACAAAAAATTAAAAAGAAGCGTTTTTAATATTGAGAGCTTTTAAGATAGCAATGCCTATCTTTTTATCTAAAAAAGAATCTTCTTTACAAAATTTAAAAAAACAACTTTTCACTTGATGTTTGTTTATTTTATACGATTTTAAAAATTTGTCAAGAGAAACAAGAATATCTTCGCCTTTTTCTACTACAAACTGATGCTTTTGATTATCTTTAGTGGTAATTTGAACAGTCGTCATTTTTTATTTTTTTTGATTTTTAAATGCTTCTTTTTCCACTGCTCAATCTTTTGATGATTACCAGAAAGTAAAACTTTCGGTACTGACCATTTAATTTTTTTATTTTTTTTATCAGGATAAAAAATTTCCGGTCGGCTATATTGAGGATATTCATAAACAACAGATTTTTTATCCGCGTTCATTTTCAAAGACTCTTCTTTTAAAGATTCTTCTTTAATAGCACCGGGAATTAACCGAGTAATCGCCTCTACTAAAACCATTGCCGGTAATTCTCCTCCGCTTAAAACATAAGGACCAATCGATATTTCTTCGTCAACTAAATATTTCGCCACTCTTTCGTCTACTCCTTCATAACGAGGGCAAATTAAAATTAATCTTTTTTTCTTCGCTAATTCTTCAACTTTTTGCTGAGTCAATTCTTTTCCTTTAGCAGAAAAAAGAATAACTTTTTCTTCTGTTGAGGAAAATTTTTTTCTTTTTTTTAAATCTTTAACTGCCTGATAAATTGGTTCTAAAAGAAAAATCATTCCCGGACCGCCACCATAAGGCCGATCATCAACTGTCTGGTGTTTATTTTTTGTCCACTGACGTAAATTATGAATTCGAATTTTTATCAGTTTTTTTTGCTGAGCTCTTTTTATTAAAGAAGTATTAAAATAACTTTCAAAAGATTCCGGAAAAATTGTTAAAATATCAAATTCCATTTTTAAAAGATATTTTTAAGAAAATCGCGGGAGAACCGCGATTTTCTTAAAAATTCAAAAGAACTAAATAATAAGAAGACGATAAAACGCTTTAAATGTTTAAATCTTCCATCAGTTTATCGGCTTCATTTTGAGCTGTTTGGTTTGTAGCATTCCTTGAAGAGCCAGCCGGTTCTTCAATTTTAAGATTCACTCGAGCTTTATTTTTCGCTCCCACAACTCTTAAAATCGTTCTTAAAGCCTTGGCAGTTGATCCTTTTCGGCCAATAATCTGACCCATGTCTTCAGGATCTACTTTCAAAGAAAGCAAAACTCCCATTTCATCAACCTTTCTATCAACTTTAACTGCTTCGGGTTTATTAACGATATTTTTGACAATGAGCTCAAGTATTTGTTGATCTGCAGGAACTTCGTTCATATCTTTCCTTTTTATTTACCTTAATAACCGAGTAGCTGTCGACCATCATCTTTTCAGCTACTAACACTGTCTTATTTTAACCAATAAGAATCTTTTTGTCAATCAAAATAACAAAGGACTTAATTTTCAATGTTTGGATATTGCAAATCATTAATGAACTGGTTAGGGTAAAGAGTTTAAGGGTTAGAAAGCCAGTATGGTGAAAAGGTAAGGTTTAAGGTAAAAAATCCTTTTAACTCTTAACCCTAAACGATACGGGCTTCGTTGCCTTTCAACCATAGACCATACCCATTTTATTTTAGTTGTTAATTATTTCAATTCGTTAATTCGTTAACTCGTTAACTCGTTAATTAAATTGGTGATGTCGTTAATTAGATGCTAAAAAATTTCTAAAATTGGTAATAAACTCTGACCAGTCATTTCTTTGGAAGCTTCCAACCCCAATAAATCTAAAATAGTGGGGCTGACATCACTGAGCATACCGCTAGCCACCATTTTAAAATCATAAACCTCTTCTTCTTTGCGGGGCTCTTTTAATTTTGCCCGTTTATCAACAAAGTAAAAAGGCACTAAATTATTATTATGCTCGGTATCGACTTCAGCATTTAAAGGATTCTTCATTTGTTCTAAATTACCATGATCACTGGTAATTAATAGAGTATAACCGAAATCCAAACCATTAATTACTAATTTTTTTAATTCTTCATCAATAACTTTAGCGGCTTGGATTCCCGCTTGAAAATTACCAGTATGACCAATTAGGTCGCCATTAGCATAATTAACTAAGATAAAATCATAAATATTTTCTTCCATCGCTTGAAGAGTTCGATTAGTAACTTCTCTAGCTCTTAAAGCCGGATAGCTGTCTATCCTTAAGGCTTTAATTGAAGGCACTGCTACCCAATATTCACCGGGAAAGGGATTCTCTTTCAGACCATTAAAAAAATAAGTAACATGAACAAACTTTTCTGTTTCAGCAATATGAATTTGTCTTTTCCCTACTGAAGATAATAGTTTAGCCAAACACACTTCAATGGATTGAGGAAGAAAAGCCACCGGAAAAGGAAAATCCTTTCGGTACTTAGTAAAAGTTACTATTTTTAAATTCTGAAATTTTTTTGTTGGAAAATAAGAAAAGTTTTCCATAAAAAACGGTTCTAACAACTGTCTCATCCTTTCTTCTCGAAAATTAAAAAAGACCACTCCATCTCCCTCCTGAAAAGTTTTTAAAGAAGATGGTTCCTGAGAATCTCCTATTAAAGCCGGTAAAATAAATTCGTCTGTGATTCCACTGGCATAACTTTCTGATAAATATTTTTGGGGATCAGAAACTACCTTCCCTTTACCAAAAACTAATAAATTATAATATTTTTCTGTCCGATTATAATTTTTATCCCGATCCATAGCGTAAAAACGACCCCCTAAACTGGCTATTTCTCCTCGGCCTCTAATTCTGATATCTTCTAATAATTTAGGAATCAATTTTTGAGCTTCCTGCGGAGAAGAATCACGGCCATCAGTAATTAAATGAAGATAAACTTTCTTTAAATCAAATTTTTTTGCTAAATCAAGCAAGGCCAATAAATGATCATAACTGCTGTGAACGATACTATCTGAAAATAAACCTACCAAATGAAGAGCTGATTGGTTATTTTTTACAAATTGATAAATATTCAAAAGAGTGGGATTTTGAAAAAAAGTGCCGTTTTGAATACTTTGAGAAATTCTTACCGGATATTGATAATAAATCTGACCCGTTCCTAAAGTTAAATGGCCAACCTCGCTATTACCAGCCTGATTATAAGGCAAACCAACTGCTGTTCCTGACGCTTGAAGGCTTAGTAAAGGATAATTTTGCTCAATTTCCTTGATAAATTTTAAATCAGCCTGATAAATAGGGTTAGAAAAATTTTTCTGACCAATGCCCCAGCCGTCTAAAATGACTAAGCAAATTTTTTCTGATTTAAACTGAGCCATTAAATTAATATTAATAAAATTTACATTTTAATCTTAAAAAAATTTAAAGCATTATTGAAAGTTTGATATTCAATTTTCTCTAAAGATTGATTTTTTATTTGAGCAATTTTTCTTGCTACTTCTTGAACATAAAAAGGATAATTTTTCTGACCTCGATAAGGTTTAGGAGCCGCGTAAGGACAATCAGTTTCTATTAAAATTTTTTCTAGGGGTGTTTCTTTGATCACCTCTTCCAAATTTTTGGCTCTTTCATTATCGTAGGTAATAATACCGGAAAAGCCTAAATAAAATCCCCTTTTTAAAATCTCTTTTGCTTCTTTGATAGTACCCGAAAAAAAATGAAAAACCCCTGTTCCTTTAAAAGATAATTTTTCTAAAATCAGTAAACATTCTGTGTAAACCTCCCGGCTGTGAATAATTAAAGGTAAACCGCTTTCTTGAGACGCTTTAATTTGCTTTTGAAATTCCTTTCTTTGTTTTTCTTGTAATTTTTCTTTTTCTTCATCAGAAAAATCTTTTAAATAACTATAATCTAAACCAGTTTCCCCAACAGCCACTACTTTATCGTTTTTTAATAAACCGATAAACTTATCATCAAAACTTTCTGGTAAAGAAAAATTATCTTGGGAGTCAATTTCTTCTTTATCCACAAGGTTTTTAAAAACGTGAGCGGGGTGCAAACCAACTGCTGACCAAAAATTTTCCTCTGCTTTTGCCAACTCAATGGCTTCCTTAGAAGTGAAATAGCAAGTGCCAACATTAACTAAATAAATTTTTTCTTCTTTTAATTTACTGATAATTTGTGGCAATTCCTTATCAAAAGTGGCTAAGTTTAAATGAGCGTGAGAATCAAAATACATATTATTTACTGCTTTAATTTAAAACTGCTTCTATCACTGATATTTTACCCTCCCGCCAATAAGTAATTTTTACTTTATCGCCTAATTGATATTCGGATAAAATCTTAGAAAGAGTGTTGGGTTTTTTAATTTCTTGATCATTTATTTTAAGAATAATATCGCCTTCTTTTAAGCCAATTTTTTCTGCTAATCCTCCTTTAATAATACCGGATGGCAGATAAGGATTACCATAAACAACAAAAGCGCCGTAATCAAAAGGAAGGTGATGCTCTTTTTTCAGCTCTTCATCAATTAAATAGTATTTTACTCCTAAACTTGGCCTAATAATTTTTCCGTATTTTTTAACTTCTTCTAAAATCTTTTTTGCTTGATTAATTGGAATGGCAAAACCAATATTTTCTGCTCCTAAAATCATTGCTGTATTAATTCCGATTACTCGCCCCTTTAAATCAATCAAAGGGCCGCCAGAATTTCCAGGGTTAATAGCAGCATCAGTTTGAATTAAACCGGTAAACTCCAGGGGGTCATCTTCTCGATTAGTTCTAATTTTCCGAAAAAGACCAGAAATTACTCCCCGGGAAACAGTATTTTCTAAATCAAATAAAGCATTGCCAATCGCTAAAACTGTTTGACCTAATTCTAATTTTGAAGAATCACCCATTAACAAATAAGGAAAATTCTGCGGATTCTCATTTTGAGAATTTTTTTTCGGCTCTATTTTCAAAACAGCAATATCGGCTACTTTGTCCCTAGCCAAAACCTGCGCTGGATACTCTTCATTTCGCCAGAAAATAAAATATTTTAACTCTTCATCTTCAACATTGTGAAGATTAGTTAAAAGATAACCATCTTGAGAAGCAAAAAAAGCAGTTGAACTGCTAATCGGTGTTTTATCTTCTTTAAAAACCCGAATCATTGCGACTGCTGGTAGAGCTTTCTTAACGGCTCTAATTGTTTGTTGATATTCATTGAAAAAAATCATTTTGGAATATAAAAAGTTTAACAGATTTTTCCCTCTGCCGCAAATAATAAAAAATTCAGCCGTAAATTGTTTAACTATGAAATGTGTATCAAATAAATCAAATGCGCTCAGGGTGCCCAGGGTGGGACTCGAACCCACATGCCAAAAAATTGGCCAGGAGCCTCAGTCCTGCGCGTGTACCATTTCGCCACCTGGGCTAACTCTTGGTTAAAATCTAAAAACTATTTTTGCTCAGTAGAACTGACTTCTTGTGTTTCTGTTTTTTCTGCGGTCTGTTCTGATTCTATGATTTCGTTTGTTTCCTTACCTTCTTCTGACTGTTTTTCTTGATTTTTATTCTGTATCTCTTGTCCTGTCTTTTCTAATTGTCTCTTATCTTGTTTAATTCTTGATCTTAATTTTGCTTTTACTTCTCTTTGAGATTTCTCTCTGATATAGTAAAGTTTAGCCCGACGCGCTCGGCCTTCTTTTATTAATTCTATTTTTTCTATTTTTGGGGAAAATAAAGGCAAAATCCATTCAACGCCCACCCCATCAATAGTTCTTCTTAAAGTAATTGTTCCCCCGGGCTCATTCTTGTGTTTTCGACTAAGCACTAATCCCTCTAAGATATGAGTTTTTTCTTTTCCTTCTTCTTTAATTTTTTGATAAACCTTTATGGTCATTCCCGGTTTAATTTCTTCCTTCTTGATTTCTGTCATAGTGGATAAATATAAATTTTATTTAGAAATTGCATTTTACCACAAAAACCATAAAAATTCAAAAGTTAGAATAATTTGATATAATTCAAGATTCAGATTAAAATAATTAAAATATTCATTTCGATAAAAATAATGGCCAAAATTATTATTAAAAACGAAGAAGGATCACAACTGATGTATTTGGCTTTTTTAGCGTATTTTACCCTATATCCGAAACCATGGGGGCGAATTGACCAAAATCCTCTAGCTAAAAAAGCCCAAATGTATTTTTTAAGAAATGGTTTGGATCAAGAAATAAAGAACTTTTTAGATTTTTGTTTTCTTGATTTTCAAAATTATATTGGTGAATCAACAATCACTTATTTTTCTTTAGCCTACCACAATCCTCAACGCAAATTATCTCTATTAAAATTTATTAAAAAAAATAAACCAAAAATAGCACCCTTCTTTAACCAAATTTATAATGCCTGTCTAAAATCTTTGGATAGTTTTAAGAAATCTATCGAAAATTCAAGTTTGCAAAAACAAATTCAAAAAGCCACTCAAAAAGATATATTAAACAAAAAATCTTTACTTCCTGATTTGAAAAAAGTCATTAAAGAAGATCTAGAATTTTTTAACGCCGAAGAAAAAGTTAAAGAAACGGTTTTTATTATTACTCCTACCAACTTTTTCCCTTATCAATTTGATGCCGGAAGCTATTTTTTTGGAAAAGAAATAATTATTATTAGTTCAGAACCAAATAATTTAAACCTAATAGAACATGAATTTCTACACGCTTTTATAACCCCTATTGTAGAAAAATTGTTAGCTAAAAATTTTAATCTGCAAAAAAACGTTATAAATCTTACTTCTCAAAAAAGGAAAGAAACCTATGGAAATATCGCTTCTCACTTGTTATCTGAGGAATTAATTTATACCTATATCAATAATTTTAAAATAAAACAAACACCATCATATGATAATTTTTTAAAAAATTATTCTTTTAAGAGCGAAAGGGAATTTCAGGAATTTTTAAAAGAACATTCAGGTTTTCAAAAACGATGTCAGAAATTAAAAATCAACAACTTACACTCTTTTCAAAAAAAATCAAAATTATTTTTTGACACTTACGAAAAAAATATTCTCTCAGAAATTATCTATCAATTATATAATCACTTCCAAAACAAAAAGGAAAACAATCCTGATCTTAAGTTTGAACGTTTTCTTTTTAAATATTTAAAAAATATTTAAAAACGGGCTGCTTTTATTTTATTGCCAGCCCGTCTGTACCGTTTTGAGCAATATATTCTAATAAATTTTTGGTGAATTCTTGAATTTCTTTACAATAAGGGCTTGTTTTTTGTTCAAACCCATTTTTATACACGACAGCCTTTGTTGCTGGACAATCACCTCGACAACTAAATCTAGCTACGCAATCTTTACATGCCTGAATATTATCAACTGTTAATTCTTGAAGAAAATTATATTTCTTATCATCAAAAACAAACTCTTCTTCTTCCTCTTTAAAATAACCATAGCAAAAAATATCTGAAATAGAATCTTCCCCTATCATTCTATTACAAGCTAATATCCGTCCATCCGGTAAAATCATAAAATTAGAATCACCAATTCCACAAAATCTATTTTTAGCAGAACCAATCATAGAAACAGAAGTTCTTATTTTCGCTCCTAAAGAAGCGGCGACAGGAACTGACTCTAAAAATCTATTGAAAAACAAACTATAATCCACTGCTAAATCTAAACAATCATTTCGAATGCTTGATTCAACTGGTTCAAAGTTAATTATACAATTTGGAAATTCTTTAGCCAAAAATAATGTAATCATCGGTAAGGATTGAACATTTTTCTCTGTTACGGTTACCCTAAAACTAATTTTTGGTGGCATGATATCATAAATCACTTTAGCCGTTCTAAAAGATAAATTAAAACTGTTATCGCGTTGCCAATCATGAATTTCTTTGTAACCATCCATGGAAACTGTAATATTATCTATATTATTTGCCAACCATTTTGCTTTATTAATTGTCATACAACCATTTGTCGTAATCCTAGTCAACCCACGACAATTATTCTCCAATGCCTTTCTTTTAAAATAGTCTGTTGCCTTTTTTAATATAATCCAATTAAGGGTAGGTTCACCACCAAAGAAAGAGATGCTGGCTATTTTATTTAATTTAGTCGCCCAATCTATAATATAATTTATAGCAGCGAAAGCAGTTTTTTCTGTCATATTCTGATGTTTTAAGGCATTTCCCTTTTCATAACAATACAAACAAGAAAGGTTGCAGCGAGTAGTTAAAATAAGAGTACAGGAAGAAAAACTATAGAGACATTCTTTTATTTCTTTTTTTGCTTGAAACTCTGTTTCGTCTTCTATGATACAAGGTATATCTTTCGCGTAGCGCAATTCTGTAACATAGAGATTATAAAGTGTTGGTATCCATACTAATAATTTATTCTCTTTTGCTGATTTAAATTTAAACACGCGATGTTTCACCACAAATCACCTCCATTTTAGATTGTAGATTTTCCCTATAAGATAAGAAACTTCTTATAGGGAAAATCTACCCTTAATCATTATGAGCGCAACCCTGAGAGCTACAATCATGACAACCACAATCATTATCACAACCACAGCGACTATCACGTTTACAGCCTTCGTTTTCGATCTTGCTTGTTTCCAAATTAACTACTTTCTCAGCTAGTTTTTCTAAATCTCGAAGATGCATTAATCTCACCCCTTTCTTTAAATATATTCAATTGCTCATTTTTATTTTCTATTGTCAAAGAACTCTAATAAAAATAATTGCCAATAATATAATATTCTTTAAATAATTTGTCAATAGTTTTCATGGAAAAGCCTATAGAGATAAAACTCCCACAAATTAGATATCTAAACATTTCAAAATTAAATTAACGACATCGCAAGTCGTTAATCGACTTGCGATGTCCACTCATTGAACATTGATTGAAAAATTGAAAATTTATTTTATTGATTCTTCCTTGTTTTTTAATTCTTCCAATATTTTCTTTAAATCCTCTGGTAATGGTGATTCAAATTCGTAATTGATATTATCCGGACCGCGGAATTTTAATTGATGGGCATG
>Ga0209204_1003453_pt1 | contig 11613 bp, 12 predicted proteins | sample AD_JPNMR2_MetaG_FD_184425 | JGI IMG/M metagenome (GOLD analysis project Ga0209204, IMG submission 184425) | Active sludge microbial communities of municipal wastewater-treating anaerobic digesters from Japan - AD_JPNMR2_MetaG (SPAdes) (version 2) | ecosystem: Engineered > Bioreactor > Anaerobic... | reverse complement strand
TTTTCATAGTCCTGTTGAGTCAATGATTTATCGAGAGTTAATTGATAAATTTTTTTCTTGTCATATTTGGGATGGGTTAATTTTGCAGCCAGATCTCCATCGTTGGTTAACAACAGGACGCCTGTAGTATTTCTATCAAGCCGACCAACAGGGTAAATCCTTTCACTACAAGCATTTTTAACAAGATCCATCACTGTTAAACGAGCATGTGGATCGTCAGAGGTTGTTACACAATCTTTTGGTTTATTAAGCAAGATATAGACTTTCCGTTCCAGATGAACTTCTTGATTACGAAACATTATCTTGTCAGTTCTCATCACTTTGGTCCCCATTTCAGTAACTACCTGACCATTAACCGAAATAACACCTGCTTTGATAAATTCATCAGCCTCTCTGCGTGAACATACGCCTGCATTGGACAAAAACTTGTTTAATCGAATAGGCTTTGAATAATCAATATTTTTCTTATTATATTCAAGTTGTTTTTTTTGACTATAGGGCGATTTATGAAAATCTTTCCTATCATTTTCACCTTTTAAAGGATGAGAACTGGTTTTATTATAAGTTACTTTTTCATATTTCGGAAAAGAGGTAACATTCTTCTTCTTTTTTAGTATAAGGTCATTTTCATTTTTTCTATCCGAACTATAATCTTTGCTTTTATTATTTCTGTTTAAAAAATTAGAAGTTTTAGAAAATGAATTTTCTTTTTTCTTTAAAATCAATTTCTTTCCCACCTGAATGCGATTATTTTCTGTTAGGAACAAGTCTTTATTTCCCTCTTCTGCTGGCATATCTTCTCTGTCACTTTTTCTATAAAATTTACCGTCACGGCCGGCATTTGAATTTAATTTATTTTTTAAATTTTCTTGCCTATTTTCCCTGTTTAATTTCATTTTGATTTGATAAAAAATTTACATTGCAAATTTCATAAAAAAACTTGGATAAATCATTATCCTATAAGTCAAAAAACTCTAATAAATTAACAATTTATTTTAAAAAGATAATTCTGTCAAAATTATCTCAAAAGGAAAGTATAAAAATACACTGCTATCCCTTTTTTGAACAGCAGTGTATTAAGAGAATAAAAACAGACATTGGTCGAGAAGTGAGAATTTAAAATTTGAATTTATCAAAAAAATTTTTCTCGGGTTTTGGATTATTACCTTCTTTATCCAACTCATCACTCACAGAATCATCTTCACCTGGATCATCGCTTATTTCATTAGATTTTTGATCTTCTTCAAGGTTACTTTCTGTCTTTGTTTCTTCTTCACCTTGATTTTTGATGAAATTCATTACATCCTCTAATCCTTCACGAAACTTATCAAAATCTTCACGATAAAGAAATATTTTGTGCTTTTCGTAAGTAACCTGAGCATTTTCGTCAAAACCAACTTTCTTTTTCTTGCTTTCAGTGATGGCTAAATACAATTCATCTCGTCTGCTTTTTTTTACATCTAAATAATAAATACGATTGCCTGCTTTGATAGATTTTGAATAAATAATTTCATTATTCTTTTTCCCCAAATCAATTTTTCTTTTTTCTTCTTCCATGTTTTCCATCTTTTTCAGTTAGATTTTAAATAAAATAGAGAAAAATCCCTTCAAAAATTTAAAGTTCAAATTTCTATATTTTTTTTTACTTTATCAAATTATTTATCTATTTTTTGATTTTAAATTATGTTACTTCATTTTTGGGAATAGATGTGAAAGTAATTTTAACAGACAGTAGTATGAAAAAGAAGAAAAAATACCTAACTTTGCCTTCTAATTTATAAAGTGACCATTGAAGATTAACTGTTGATATGATTAATCGTGTTTTAATTCGGATTAAAATTATTCAAATTTTGTATTCTTATTATAAGAATGAAGGTAAATCCGTACAATTAGCTGAAAAAGAGCTTCTTCACAGCATAGAAAAAACTTACGATCTTTACTATCATTTATTGCAACTTGCTATTGAAATTACTCGTTATGCTGCTTTGCGTATCGATGCGAGAAAAAACAAACTGCGTCCCACAGCAGAAGATTTGCACCCTAACATGAAATTTGTTGAAAATAAATTCGTTCAGCAGTTATCAAACAATATCCAATTTAATAGTTATTTAAACGAACATAAATTATCGTGGACAAACTATCCTGAAATCATTAAAAATTTATTTGAAGAAATCACAACAGCAGATTTTTATAAGGAATATATGGAAAGTTCGCTGGATGATTATGAAGAAGATAAAAATCTATGGAAGAAAATTTATAAAAAAATTATCCTTGAGAATGAAGAGCTGGACAACTCACTGGAAGATCAAAATATTTATTGGACGGCTGATATTGAATTGGTAGTGAGTTTCATTATTAAAACGATAAAAAAATTCAAATTAGAAAATAGTGCTTACCAAGAACTTTTGCCAATGTTTAAAGATGAAGAAGATGAAGAATTTGCTCGAAAACTTTTAAGAAGTTCTATTAATAACTGCAATGAATTTAGAAATCTAATTAACAAAAACACCAAAAATTGGGAATTGGATCGAATTGCTTTTATGGATATTGTTATTATGCAAGCAGCTCTGGCAGAATTAATGGAATTCCCAACCATTCCAGTGAATGTTACTTTAAATGAATACATTGAAATTTCCAAAATGTATAGCACTGAAAAAAGTGGCAAATTTATTAATGGCATCCTCGACAATATTGTGGGAGAGTTAAAAAAAGAAAATAAATTAATAAAAGTTATGACGTTTAAGAATAATAAAAAATAATCGTTTATCTTTGCAATATTAGTAGTTAATTAATTCGTTCTCTTTTAAAAATTTAATAATCAATTTAACAATAAAAACACAAATTATGAATTTACTAACCATTCTATTACAGGCAAAACCAGCCAATCAACCAAGCGGTGGAGGCTATACTGGTATTTTAATGCTGATTTTGATTTTTGTGGTATTTTATTTTTTCCTTATCAGACCACAAACAAAACGTCAAAAAGAAATAAAAAAGCAACGTGATGCGATGAAACCGGGTGACCATGTAATTACTTCCGGAGGAATTTATGGAAAAATAAAAGAAGTTAAAGACAATGCTTTCATTATTGAAATTGCTGATAACGTGCGAATTAAAGTAGATAAAAACTCTGTATTTCTTACTGCTGAAGATATTCAGAATACTCCGTCTAAATAAAGTCGGAACCTTATGTTCCCTAATAACTTAATAAAAATATTAAAGTTTTACGGAGCAAAGATGAAAATGTTCTTTCTCTCAAAGGATGTTTTCATCTTTTTATTTTTTCTTGTACTTTCTACAGGGTTCTGGTTTATTAATGCATTGAGCAAGCCACGTGAAAAGACAATTGAGGTTCCTCTACAATATGAAGGATTGCCACCTGATATTGCTATTACGAATTCTCCACCAAAATTTATTTCTTTAAAAATCAGAGATGAAGGCAGAAATCTTTTGAGTTATACTCGAAAAAAGCTGAATCCTTTGATAATTCAGTTAGCAAGAAATTTTCAGGAAAATGGAGAAATCATTATTTCTACAGATCAACTCTTGAATAAATTCACTTATTACCTACAACCTACTACACTCATTTTAGAAGCCAAACCAGAAACCATTTTAATTAGATATGAAAAACTTTATAGCAAGGTTTTACCTGTAGAATGCAGAATCAATTTTGATCTTTTGCCTCAGTATATGATTAGCGATGAAATAAAATTACAGCCGAGTAAAGTAAATGTCTTTGGACCAAAACACTTATTAGATTCTCTGAAAACTATAAAAACCGAACCCATTTATTTAAAAAGCTTGCATGATACTACTATTATAACAGCTAAACTTCAATCGATAGCGAGTGTAAGATTTTTACCTGAAACTGTCGAAGTTATTATTCCTGTGGAAATGTTTACGGAGAAGAAAGTTCAACTGCCGATCACTGTAATAAATGCTCCTGGTGATATTTATTTACGAACCTTACCATCAAAAGTTATTGCCACTTTCAATATCGCAATGAGTCGTTATCATTCGTTTAAACCTTCTGATATTCAGGTGGCAGTTGATTATAATGAAGTCAAAAACAATAATTCTGATAAATTAAATGTAAAGATTCTCAGATATCCTATTTATGTGCAAAACATTCGTTTGGATCCTCAACAAGTTGATTTTTTTGTTGAGAAGAATAAATGATTTATTTATTGATTTATTTATTAATTCACTATCTTTAAAATAAATTATTATGTTACAGCGTATTCAGACATTGTATTTAACAATTGTTCTTATACTTTCCTGTCTTACACTTTTTTCTCCCGTTGCTAATTTGTTTAATAAAGAGGATTTAACTTTTTATGAAATAAATTATCGTGGTATTTGTCTGATTGAAAATGATTCTAAAACGCCTGTTTCGTCAGTATGGGCTTTAACTGCCATTTCAGCTATTGTTCCATTAGTTACACTGACAACTATTTTCTGTTATAAAAAGAGAATGCTTCAAATACGTCTTTCCATTTTCAATCTCATTATAATGATTGGATATTACGTAATATTGTTTATTTACATCTGGTTTGCCACCAAAAATTTACCTGCTTCACACTGGAATTTAAAAATTGTTTCTGCTTTTCCGCTCATAAACATTATACTGACAATTTTAGCTATGAGAGCAATTGTCAGAGATGAAAGATTAATTAAGTCACTAAATCGATTACGGTAAACGTAAAAAATAATTTTTGTTGGCTTTTATAAAGTGAAAAAGTGATGATTTTTTTAATTTCAGGGAAAAATATTTTTCCTTAAAATAATTAAACAAACCACCATAAAAACAAAACAACAAAAATCAAAGCAGGCAGTAAATTAATGATTCTTAGTTTTTTAATGCCAAGTATATCAATTCCTAAACCTATTAGTAAAATTCCACCCACGCTGGTCAATCCTTGAATAATTTCCGAAGTAAAAAATGAGGAAGCCCACATAGCCAGTAAAGTTATTCCACCCTGAAAAATTAACAATGGAATAGCAGCCACAATAACCCCAGCACCTAATGCAGAACCTAAAATAATAGAAGAAAAACCATCCATTAATGATTTTGTAAACAACAAGTCAGAAGAGCCATCAATGCCTTCCTGAATGGCACCTAAAATAGTCATTGAGCCGATGCAAAACAACAGAAAAGCCGTCACCAAACCTTCTGAAAAGCGTTCACCTCCCAAATGAAGTTTTCTTTTCAGGTATTCACTGAATTGTTCTGCACCTTTTTCAATGTTCATCCATTCTCCTAATAACGCACCAATCGCCAAACTACCTACTACAATAATAATATGCTTCATATTCCATACCATACTGATCCCAATGGCAATAGTAAACAAACCAATAGCTTGAAAATATATTGTTTTAAAACGTTCTGGCATGCTTTTATTTAACAGTAAACCAATTGTTCCACCAATAATTACAGCACCTGTATTTACTAAAGTCCCTACCATGATTTTAAAAAATTAGATAATTTGATTTGAATTTCAGTATGATAATTTTTTACAAAAATACTAAAACTTCAACACAAAAAATTTTTCTTTGCTTTGACAAGGTTGCTATTTTATCGATCAAAAATTTACCACCAATTATTTAATCGCATTTATTGGATAAAATCATATTTTTATCCACCTATTTGATATGCCTACCAAAGCATATAGAAAAGCTGCAATTATAAATAGCGAAAGATAACCAACCTCAACAGAAATAATAGTTGCCAAAACAGTACTGATTACCGAAAAATAACCATTAAAAGCCCAGCCCCATGGAATATCCTGATTGTTTTTTTCAGATAAATAATTGACACCTAAAGGGAAAGGCATTCCTAAAAGGAAACCTAAAATACCTAATAAAATTACCGAAATCAATATTTTAAAAGGTAGTGCTAACCCTATTGTTGAAGTCAGAATAGGAGATAATGTAATTGCGTATAAAATAAGTATTGTGGCGAGAATTATTGGTAAAACATATCGTGCTTTATTGTTATTTTGGACCATACCTGAGTAGTAGCTTCCAAGTCCAGAAGTAAAAAGTAAAATACTCAGAGTCAACGCCGTAGCATAAGTAGGTTCGCCAAAATAAAAAGTAAATTGTTGAATAAAAACCATTTCCAAAAACATGTAAGCTAAACCCAACCCACTGAAATATATAAAAACCCACTTTTTATTTTTACTTTCCCATTTTTTAAAAAGAAGAGGCAGAAGAATAAAAATTGCTGCAATAATAACAATTTGTATAAAAGTAAGAATGATTAATAAATACCCGATATCCAAAAAAGGAATATTACCCTTCCCGATAGAAGAAATCAACTTCGGGATAGCATTAAAACGAACAAATTGAAAGAAAAAAGGACAATTGTCGGTAGTTGGATGAATTCGATAGGTATACTGTTGAATAAACGTTTTTTTGCTGGGCGATAATAAGTGATCAACATTAACAAAAAAAGTTGTGTCCTGAAGCATATTAAATTTGTCGCGTTCAAACTCTTTAGTTTCAGAAAGTATCAATGGATCAAACATCCATTCATCGCAAAAACGATGAACCTTCCTAATTTCTTCTTCACTGAATGGCGATTTTTTTACTAAAAAAGTAACTGCTCCCCAACTTCTAATGCCAACAACGTGTTTTAAACAATTTTCAACCTTATTTTTATCGAGAAGAAGTCCAGTGGTTGACAAAAGTCTGTATGCATTTCTAACAGGATAATCCATCCAGCAACTTAAGGAAATCATGCCGTCGTCAGAAAGTTTGTTCCAAATTTCCTCTAAGGCTTCTATAGTTAATTCGTATCTGGGCTCAACAGCATTAAGTCCTGAATTGCCAAAAAATGAGCCAATAACAGGAAGTTCTATTAAATCATAACTGGCAATATCGGAAGTAATTAACACAGTACGTGCCATAGTTTGATAGAGTTTTACTTCATCAAAATCAGCAAAAGAATGTTGAAGTAAATTAAAAATTTTAGCATTGGCTTCATTAGCTGTAATAAAAGGCACATGTTGCGATAAAGCCAGCGAGACATTTTCTCCTGTTCCGGCATTAAGAATCAACGCCTTTTCAATTTTTTTAATATGATAAGGCAACGCTTGCGGAGTGTAATTTAAAATACTTGGTTTGTTTTTGTCTGGGAATGGCGGAACTACATATCCTGCCCAATCGCCATTATTGAAAACAGCTTTACGTACAGGAAAAGAATCTTGATAAGCAAGACTAACACCAGGAGCATATCGAAGCACTGGTGAAGACACTATCTGTACAAAACCATGCGGACTCGGTTTTTTATATTCGACAGTAGCTTCGGGTAATAACATAGTTTTACTAATATCTTTGTATTCGGAAGGTACAAGTTGAGGTGGCTTAAAAAATAAGACAAATAATATAATGATTGAAATCAAGGTAACTATTCGAAGAAATATCCCTGCATTTTTCGGAATCGAAATAACTCCACCCAAAAAAGCAATAATAGCAATGAAAAAAGGCTGTTGTTCAGGAATTACAAACTGCATAAGGAATAAAGCAATAATCCCTCCTACTCCTGAGCCTATAAGATTAGAGAAATATATTTTCCCAATTTGATTAGCAAATTTCGAGAAACTTAAACCTATGACTAAGGCACCAGTCAAAAAAGGCAGAAAAAAAATAAAATAAGTAGCAATCAGTTTAACAACATAACGACTATCGTGAAAAATGAGCAAAGAATCGAAACGGATAGCTTCGGAATTTGCAATCAGCACTACAAAAGGTATAAGAATAGCTGTAACAATTAACAGCAAAGGAAAAAGATAGAAATAATTTTGTTCGAGTTTTTCTCGGAAAATCGTCAATAGCGTACCAGCAGCTCCAAAACCAAGCAAAGCTATGGATATAATCATATAAGCAAAGTGATACCACTGAACGTACGACAAAATCTGCATCAATGTAAGTTGAAACGCAATAATAGCAACCGAAATCAACCCGATTGCTACATTGATGCGAATTGATGACGTCTGATTGTTCATCTCATTCTTTCTTTACCAAAATTTCAGTGATTTATTTATAATGTTCTGTTTGACTTTATTTTTTTCTAGTTAAAGGAACAAACCGGACAGGAATCAAGCTTTTTGTCGTGATTTTACCTCCCGATTTTTTAACTAACATTAGATTTTGAATATTGAAAGGAGAACCTACCGGAATAATCATATTACAATTATCTTTCAACTGTTCAATTAATGGGGGCGGAATAAATTCGGCTGCTGCAGTAACTATAATACCATCATAAGGAGCATGTTCTTCCCAACCATAATAACCATCACCTATTTTAACTTCTACATTGTCATAGTTCAGTGCTTTTAACCGTTCTTTTGCAGCAAGACCAAGTTCTTCAATAATTTCGACAGTATACACCTTTTTCACAATTCTTGATAGAACAGCAGCCTGATAGCCTGAACCTGTTCCAATTTCTAACACTATATCATCAGGACCAACATTCAATAATTCTGTCATGTAAGCCACGATATAAGGTTGTGATATGGTTTGCCCATAACCTATGGGAAGAGGACCATCATCATAAGCTCTATCACGATATTCATCGGGGACAAACAAATGACGTGGAACACTTTCTATTGCTTCTAATGTTTTTTTATCGGTGATACCGCGTGACTGGATTTGATTTTTTATCATTTTTTTTCTCTCTCTTTCATATTTATCCTGACCGTAAAGAGGGAAAAAAAGTCCACTATTTAGTAGGATAATTATAAAAATGGATAATTTTTTCATATTCTCTTTTTTTTTCAGGAACGTTAATGGAAAAAATATTAATATTTGACTTTACTTTTAAAAGTCTCTATTACTAATTATTCATTAAAATATGTATTGACGATCAATAACTTATGAACCAAAACTATTAAAATCGATTTTTCAGGGTAGATTCATTTATCATGGTTTAATTTTTCATTTAAAAATTATATCAAAACAAATTTAATATCTTATTTTGATAATAAAGAATTTTTCCTTAAAAAAATATTATATTCCTCTTCGTTTGTGGTAAGAATTAGGAAGAGCTAAAAAGCATTATAAAAATTACAGCTCAAAGAAATGCAGGTAAAAACAAGAAACCGAAATAAGTATTACCTTAGTGGTGGAGAAGATAGTACTGAAAACTTTTCTTTTGTTCGAAAAAATATGTTTAATTTGTCGAAAAAAACATGCCAAAAGATTTAATGATTCCAACATGCTTAAAAGTTGCTTGGAACAATCAATTCCTTTTACAATTATTGGAAATTAAATGCGTCGGTCCTGAACAAAATAAAGAATTTCTATGTATCTATTCAAACTATTAAGTACATTTGTGTTTTTAATCAGATATAATTTAACAAGATATTATTCTGAAGAAATAGGAAATCGTATGATAATACGTTTAATATAGAACAAAATGATCTCTTTTAAACAAGAATAAAAAAGCAAAGTGAATAAAAATCATCGATCGCAGATCTTTTTTATGGGTAGTAATGGTTAAAAAAAGCATTAAACTTTAAAATTTTTGTGAATTTTTTAAAAAAGAAAAAATTATGAATAAGCAACAAGACAAATTTATGACTGAGTTAACAAGACTTCTTGAATCTCAGAATTTTCAGAGTGAAGAAGAAATGGAAAAATTTCTGAATGATCTTATGGGGAAAGATATTTCGTCTTTCAAAAACAAACCATCAACTAATAAAGAAAAAGCTCAAGACCTTGTTTATGAAGCTTATGATTTAACGCCTGCTAAAGCAAAAAAGAAAATAGAAAAAGCACTTCAACTTGACCCTGACTGTATTGAAGCTTATGAATATTTGGGTGATATAGAAGAATCGATTCAAAAAGCAGATGCTTTTTATGAAAAAGGTATTGAAATAGGCAGACGTTTATTTTGCGGAGAAAAATATAATGAGTATAAAGGTTATTTTTGGGGAATTGTTGAAACTCGACCTTTTATGCGTTGTTTACGAGATCATGCTGAAATTCTTTACCTTCTCGGTAAGAAGAAAGAATGTGTCGAAATTTTTGAAGAAATGATAGAATTCAATCCGAACGATAATCAAGGAGTAAGAGATCAATTAATGCTTTATCTGATTGAGCTGAACGAGGATAGCAAATATGAGAAATATTTCAAAATGTTTAAAAACGAAGACAAAGCTTTCTCTCTTTTTAATTATGCTTTATATACTTTCAAAAAAGAGGGTGATACTTTAAAATCCAAAAAACAATTACAAAAAGCCTTAAAACAAAATAAATATGTAGCAAAAAAAATTTTATCAGCTTTACCCATCGTTGAACTTGCAGAATATTACGGAATAGGAGATGAAAATGAAGCTGATTATTACGTATCTTACGCCCAGCCCATTTGGTGGGAAACCAAAGGTGCAATAGACTGGTTAAGAAAGTATAGTACGATGTCTTAACTGTTAAATATTTTTATTTTCTTTTTTGTTTACTGTTGAAATTTGTATTATCTCATTATTTCTGTCATTTTCTATATAGAGATAATAAATCTGCACATGTGAAATAATTTAATCTTTAAGAAAAATACTTTCATGCTCTTTGTTATTCAAACATTAAAAATCTCTTAAACATGAAACCCACAGAGAAACAAATAAAAAACATTGCTGAAAGTTTGGATAGTGGGATGAGGAGTTTTTTTCATCTCAAAACAGGGGAAATAAAAGAATTACCTAACTTTGAGAATTGGTTGGATACATCCACTAGCGACCTTTGGGATGACGATGTTAAAGAAATTGAAAAAAATAGTGAAGATTATTTTGAATTTGAAGATATTGATTCCTATGAATTTTATCAAATTATGACCGATTTTGCGGAAAGTGTGGAAGATATAAGATTACAGGAGAGATTGTTACAAGCACTAAGCGGCTCCAAACCTTTTCGCAACTTCAAATGGCAAATAGAATATTCCGGCAACTATCGAGAAAAATGGTTTGATTTTAAAATGAGGAAATATGTAGAATGGGTGAAGGAACAGATTGAAGAGAACAAAGAAAAATTCAATGAATAATCATTTTACTTAAATTTGTAAATAGGTACATTGAGCTATATTCTCAACGGTTCGACATACAAAAAATATGAAAGTAAGAGTTTAGAAATATTGAGATATTGTAGTTTAATCGTAAGAATTCCCCGATGTTTGCGTCGGGGTAGCTTTTTTTTATTTTTTTAGAAATTCTGGTGGCGAAGCCATAAAATTGGCGTAATACCTCGCTGCTTGCGGCGAGGATAGCCAATTTTAAGGAATTTCTTTATTGAAAAAATAAAAAGATATTCAAAATCAAAAGATAATCTGCTTTTTGTGATTTTTTTAATAAAGTTTTTATTCCTTGAGGCTTGCCTCGAGGTTATTAATTAAAGTTTTTAGAGTGAAGTTTATACGCAAATACTTTCTATTGCTTTTTGTGTTTTTTCTTGTTGATTTCCTTTCTCTGGCTCAAACAGTAGGTTGGAGGATGGGTTTTAATTATTTTTTTGACAATACCGAATTTTCAGGATCTTCTTATGTGAATGATCAGACTATGAAAGGATTGCATGTCGCTCCTCAATTAACCTTTCAATGGGAAAATATTCATTCTTTTTTTG
>Ga0209204_1003437_pt1 | contig 11652 bp, 18 predicted proteins | sample AD_JPNMR2_MetaG_FD_184425 | JGI IMG/M metagenome (GOLD analysis project Ga0209204, IMG submission 184425) | Active sludge microbial communities of municipal wastewater-treating anaerobic digesters from Japan - AD_JPNMR2_MetaG (SPAdes) (version 2) | ecosystem: Engineered > Bioreactor > Anaerobic... | reverse complement strand
ATGGCAAAAAAGCATATTCTGCCAAACAAAGCACATTTGCAACAATTCAGCATCAATAGCAGGGTGTAATAACTCTTGAATGTCTGTTTTTTGCCATTGCTGATAACCACTATAAGTTTCATTTATATTTCGTAAATAATGGAAGTCGTGGTTTCCAAATAGTAACACAACCTTGTTCATGTTGGCTTTTTTATAAGCAATAATATCCTTGAAGTTTTCCTTTTGTTGTTCAGGTGAAATATCTTCATAGGTATCAAAGTAGTCGCCCATAAAAACAACCTTGTCAAATTTTTCATTGGAAATAATTTGTTTCCAATCTGTTCTGCCGTGCGTATCTCCTAATGCTATTATTCTCACATCACCTCCTTTTTTATTTTTTATATTCATTCTGCTTAGTAATTGTTATTCACCGTATTTAATCAAAAACTCAGGATTAACGCTTTTAAAAGAAACCCTATTCTTGACTAATTGGCTATGGAATTCCGAATCTTCTATTTCAATTAACGGTCTTATTACAATTCCTTCTCTTAGTGTTCCATTATTCAATACACTATTACCTTTTGAAAGTTCAACCAATTCAGGAATAGAGTTAGAAAGTTCGTAATCAGTATTTAGTATTGGTACTGTCTTTTCGTTAAGTTTTTGGCAAACATCAATTAACTCGCTCATATTTCCGTAAGCATTTTTCTTAATAAAAAACACATTAAAAAAGTAAATATCATTACCTTTTAAACGGTATTTATTGCCCTGTATTCCTTCTCCTATTAGTTCGCCTTGCAAAGCAATATTTTCATCGCCAAATACTTTTTTAAACTTGTTTTCTAAATCGTGTTCTAAAACTGTTCTCCAAAACTTATTGGTATCATCACGCTTCAAATCAATATTTCTGCTACACACTCCGAACTTACCGTTTATTTGGTAAATAGTTATTGAACTTCCGTCAAGTTTTTCAGTGTAATAGCATTTTACACCTTTGTACTTATCAAGTAATTTTTGTAAAACCTGTACTCTTGTTTCATCAGTTTTTGGAATAAGCGATGGAAAACTTTTCTGTCCTGAGTTTTTTCTATAATATTCACGAACAAATTTAAATCTGTGCACAATCTTTTGTACCCATTTAGGCATCCATTTTGGGTACATAATTTTACCTACTTGCTTTTGGCATCTTTGCTCACCTTGGTATGGCTCCCATTTTTTAATACCAAGTATTTCGGTTACATCCAAACCTTCAACTATCTCGGTTTTTTCGGGCAGTATTGATATTGGAAAACAAATGCCTTGGCTTATTTGTCCTCTAATTTTTAGCGTTTTAATTCTAAATTTACGCTCTCTTAAAAATTCAAATTCAGGTTTTTCGGGTAGTATTGAATCTATTTCACAATAAACACACAAGTCACCAACCTTAAATTCGTTTTTTTTAACAACAACTTCCCAACCTAATACTTCTGCAACTTCAATAGCATCAGCATCTGGTATTGGTTTTATTGATTTGATTCTTTGTATTGATGCTAAGTTTCTCATAGTTATTTAGTTTTAAAATATTTAAAATTTTTAATTTACTCAGCATTGTCAATTAAGGTATAAAATCAGTAGTATATATGTATGCAGATGATTCTCCCTCTATACCTTTATTAAGAATCTTTACATACTCTTCTGCTCTATATTTATTTAGAAACACACCATCTATTTGATGTTTTTTATTAATTACAATAAAAGCGGAATACCTATCAAGTTCACTTTTAAGAAATTTATTTAGGATTTCAGGTAGTGATAAACCTTCTTTAGTGGTTTGTTTAGGGTCTACATTTATTAATTTGAGAAAATTTTCCTCAATGAAATAGTTGGGTTCCATAGCATTGATATTTATATTGGTTTAACATTTCTACTTTCAATTATCTTGTAAATTTCTTCAGTCATTTCTTCTGCTGGTGGTAGTTCTTTAAATGAATTTGTCATTCCATCAAAGTATAGGCCAACTATAACACTGTTCCCCCTTCTGTTAATAGGAACTGAGAGTTCTCTAAAACTATCCCTCATTCTCCTAATGTTATAGCCCTCCCATTCTGCCCTTTTAATTTTCATGGGTGAAAATAATCCCAGCATAACATCACAATCCCTTGATGTTAACTTATTTTCACCTAATCCTGCAGGACTTGGTCTTACCATATCAGCCTTTATGTTTTCAACTGACTCCTGGGCAAGCATTTGCTGCTGAACTAGAACAGGAATATATCTCCATCTATTTCTCATATGGAGAATATACTTAGAGGATAAATCTGATACGGCTTGGTGAATGGTCTGATCTTTCTCAGCATCTATCAATGATACGTGATCAATTAATACAATTACAAATTCATCTGGGTCGTCTGGAATGTAGAGAAAAATCTTCTTAATTTCATCTAGATTACCAGACTCAATAAGTTGAGTATTAAGGACATTACCAGCAGCATCTATGTAATGACCATGAGAATGGGCATATTTTCTTACAGTTTTATAAATACCAAACGGGTTTTTTATGTTGTCATAGATTTCCACATGTTTAAACAATTCGTTAATTTCTGGTGTTACTTCTTCAATTGCTTTTAAAATATGATTTTCAAGAATATAACTCTTGTAAATGGAATCCATTCTATCTGGTGATATTCTTATGCCCTTTCTTAAATGTAAAAAGTGGGATATGGCTTCCTTAACTTTATCCTCTTTGCTCATTTCAAGACTGAAGTATAGAATCTTTATCTTAATATTTGTGTTGTGGGATTTAATAAACTTAAAAGGTGTATACAGAAATAGAAAATCGGATAGTTTTGATTTTCCCACTTTAGTTCCAGCAGTTACAATATAGTACCTACCCTGAACTATTCCAGGAATTTCTTCAGAAAATCTGGGAAAAGGAAAAGGTATTGCAATATCCTTTCCCTCTTCCCTGAGTCTCTTATTTTTCTCTAATTGCTTAGTTACCCTTTCTACTAGGGTTAAATTTTTGTTAGCCTCCAATCTTCATCCTCCTTATTCCTTTTAGTTAAGTTAATATAGGTTTGAAATTTGGTGGCATTGAATAAGGTTTCTGGTCTTAGGTAGAATGACATTTTGCTATCATTCCCCCATTTCTCCACCATAGTATCCACCACTGCTTTTAGGTCCTCCACTGAATATCCCTCCTTAAGTCTTCCTGCTACAAACCTTCTATTGCTATTAGATTTGAGGGAAAATCTTCGATTGGTTGAAGTATTGAGATACTCCAAAACCTCATTAATTTTGTTATCCATTTCTTCCCCTTCAAATACTTCTTTTCCCTTATTCCTTAACTCATAACCAAATTCTGTTCTCTTTATGTAAAGGTTATTTTCAAGTGACATTAAAATACTATCCAAATCAATTCCCTCTCCCCAAGTTAGTTCATATGGATCAAGTTCATTATATATTAGGGATAGTATTAAAACATCAACAGGAGTTAAAGGAAATTTTACCAGGGATTCCAATGGAATTTCAAGAGTTTGTTTCATAGCCATATTGTTTATAAAGTAATTCAGCCTCCAGTTCTGCTATCCTAAGAGCATAAACCTTCTCAATATCTTCCTTAGAACAGTTTACTCCAAATTCATTTCTGACTATGTGATAAATCTCATCAATATCAGAAGTTTGGAATAGTTCCTCAGCAGAATTGCATAGGGCAGATAGAACTTTTAAATCAATAGAATCGGTATTTTTACTACCATTTACCTTTTTTCCTGTGTTCTTCTGCAATTTTTTCAATGATTTCATCTTCCAGTTCTCCCCAATTTTTAAAATTATCCATTAATAGTAGAAGATCCTCATTAGTATGAATGCTAATTAATTCCACTTCTTCTATTTCTGGTGTCCCAGGGTCTCCGTGGACATCATACCACTGTTCTTTCTGGTAGTAGTATTCATATCTCACGATGAATGAGTATGATTCTCTTCCTTTAGAAATAGTAATCTCACTTTCCATTTTACCAGAATTTAAAGTAACTTTAATTAATTTTCTTTATTCATAAGATCTTCAAATGTTATGTAAGTGAGTAACTCTTTATTAAAATTTTCTAAGGCATTTCTTACGTATACTTCATCCTGTGTATCCTCTACATAGAATAGGTAGTATTCTGGAAACCTTGCTCTTAATACTCTACCAGTTGTTTGGTAAAAGGATTTTTGGTTATTATCCAGTTGAACCATTATCCCCAATTCAATTCCTTCTAAATTCATACTTTCCCGTAGCATTCTGGTAGTAAATATTCTTTTAATTTTTCCAGAATTAAACTCCTTTATTAGTTCTTCTCTGGTATCCTCACTTATTTTTGAATGTATGGACATTCCTTTAGATAGTTCTTCGCTTTGCTTTATGGATTGGGTAAAGCATATTAATTTTTTATCTCCAACTTTTTCTAGAAATTTTGCCACAAATTTAGTCTTTACATCAGCCAGCATGTTCTTTCTTTTTGAGGCTTCCTGTAACCATCTGTATTTTCTCCATTCCTCATTAGATGTAAAGAATTCCTTTTTTCTTTTTTCAATTAGATTTGTTTGTCTTGTATACCATTCCTCCTCACTGCATATTATGGTTTTGTTTTTATCAATTTTAAATGGTATATATTTTTCGGTATTATTTAATTTCACTGATACTAAATAGATTTTTGGCTCTGGTAATATTCCATGTTCAATTGCACTATCTAATGGAATTTTATATATGTAAAAGTATGTATTATGAAATATTTCTCTAAAGTTATTTCTTTGGTTTTTGTTTAGAGTAGCAGTTAATCCAATGACTCTTTTTGCATTACCTGCTATAGTTTTTAGGTATTCTAGTCTTAGAGCAGAGTTAAGGGTATTATGGCATTCATCTAATATGTAATTATCACATTGGGTATGCTTATGCCACGAAGCGTAACAAGCAAATGTTACATTATTAAGTAGGTCAACCTTACCATGCTTTTGAAATTCCAGCATCCAGTTATTTATGTGGTTAGTTTCTGCTACCATTATAGTCCATCTTCCCCCATGTTTTTCAATAATCTTTATGGCGGAAAGACTTTTTCCAACTCCTGTAGCATGTTCCAGTATTAGTACTGGATATGTTTCAGATAAATTAACCGCTTTATTCTGAATTTGTTCTTTTAAGTTTTCCCTGTTTGAAAATAATGTCAGATCTTCTGACTTTTTTGAATAGGTTCCCATAACCTTCATGACTTATAAATTGAAATTCTCCATATTTGGTATGATCCAATATGTCAAATATATCCTTTTGTATTCCTTCTGGAATACTTTTGGTATTTACCCACCTATTGTAGGGTAAATTTCTAATGTATCTATCTATTAACCTTCTCCTGTAGGATTCATCATTTGTTAAATTTTTTTGCTCCATTATCCTAAACTTTGTACTGGTTAAAAGTTTTAGTTTAAAAGGTATGGAAACCCTGTAGAGTTCCCATACCCTTTACTAAGTTTAAATTTTGTGTCAGAGAGTAAAGTCCACTAAAACAAGGATTAAGACTTAACTTATTGTGTTACACAATAAGCGTAAAGTTACTCGTCAATTGTTTTCATAGGTTTAACTATTTAAGTTATTATTAAATTTTTCGATGTGTTCCACAAATTCATCCATTTTATCAATGGGTACTTTAAAAGATTCTTCCAATACCTGGTAAAGAAAAGCTTCCACATCATCAAATAGTTCTTCAGCGGGTTCCCCTCCTTCATTCCTACAGGCTTTAACCACTTCTCTCCACATTTGGGAAGCCTGCTTGTTAAGTAGGTTTATCCATCGTTTAGCAGCCTGTCGGTATTCTGCATCTTTTATTTTGTTTATGTATGTGGACAGCACTGCAAATATAATCATTATTTTTGAAGTGTCTGAGAATTCATTCATAGTAAAATAGTTTAATGTTTCCACCATCTAGTTATTACTGGAGTAGCGGTTAATTTTATGGTTTGGCAGTACAATTCTCCTGCCTTTTCCATACACTCCTTTAGTATTTTTGCTTCCTGCTCTGCAAGTTCTTCAGGTACTTCTATTAGAAATTCATCATGACAAATAATGGCAATTTTTACTTTAAACAGTAAATTCTCTTCCAGTAAATGTCTATAGTATAGAATACCTGCATATTTAGTTATTGAGGCAGAAGTTCCCTGAACTGGGTAGTTATATGAAGCATTTTTAATTTTACTTTCTGGTAAATTATTGGGGATAAAATACTTCTCCCTAGTAATATCATTATAGGTAATTACTCTGGTTCTCTTAGCCCTGTTGAATACTTGCTCGAAGTATTTTTTTACCCCTTTAAATGCCTGAAAGTAAGCATTGTAAAATGCTTCTCCTTCTTCAATGGGAATGTTACAGTTCTCTGCTACTGTGTAACCAGTGCCACCATACTGAATGGCAAAGTTTCCTAACTTACTGATCTGCCTTTCCTTGGGAAAATCTTTTTTGATTAATTTAATGGTTTCTTGGTTGAGTTCTGGATATTTTTCACGTATCTTTGGAAAAATATGCCAAGCAGTGTAGGAATGCATGTCAGTAAATCCTTCTTTAAACATTTTAATTAGGGCTTCATCCTTACAAAAATTGGCGAATACCCTAACCTCTTGGCTATCATAATCCGCATTTATAAAAATGTAACCCTCTTCTGGAACTATACAACTACGGGTTTCTTCATCTGCTGGTATGTTCTGAGCATTTGGATAGTCCACATTGCTGCTTTTATCCTTTCCCCCAGAACTCATTCTACCAGTGGTAACCCATTGCTGAAACTTGGTATGAATTCTACCTGTAACTGGATTAATATATCTAAACCAGTTCTCACCATAGGTAGAACATCTTTTCAGTGCAGCCCTATAATCAATATAGGTTTGGATTATTGGATTTTTATTTACCTGTTTTTCAAGAAACCCAGCATTAACAGTATCCTTCAATTCTCCTGTTTCTGGGTCTTGAATTGATGTGTCAATACCTAGTATCTTAAAGAATTTAGCAACCTGTTCTGGACTATTCCAGTTGATGTTTACCCTGGATTCATTTTCATTCCATAAGTTAAGTTGAGGATCAATAAATTCTTTAATACTATTCTCCTGAATATACTTGTTTAGTTCTGCTAATTTCTCTTTGAGAGTTTTTTTATCCTGCTCAATCTTTGATTTCCATTTTTGGGTATCCAGTTTAAAGCCACTATATTCTAAGTAGGATATTACAGGCACAAACATATTATTCATTCTAACTGCTCGTAGCAAATCCCACTTTGTGGCTCTTTCCAGTTGCTTCTCTTTTATTTTCCCTAAATACTTTATATCATCAGCAGCATAAATAATTACTCTCTCAGATAGTTTTTCTTTAAATATTCTTCCCCTTATTGATTTATCTAACATAACACCTACATATCTATAGCAAACAAAGTCAAGACTTTTCTTTATTTCATCATGACCATTCCAAATAATTTGCTCGGCTATATAGGTGTCATAAACATTTTTAAGAACAATTCCTTTATGAAGTAAAAATCTTATATCAAATTTTAAATTGTGTCCTAAGAAAATCTTTGATTTATCCTCTAATAAATTTTTGAAGTTGTTAATATTAATTGTAGTTAGATCAACTACAAATTGATTTTCATAATCTCCTAACTGTAGGGTAAGGATACTTCCAGTGTATGGATCCATACCCATAGTTTCAGTATCTAGTCCAATCTCAGAGATACGAGAGCAGTAGTCCACGCAATCCTGCACACTGGCTAGCCTCACGCTACTGCTCTCTTGTATCTCTTGATTTGTTATAAGGTAAACCATATCAATCGTTCATTAAAAAACTTCCGTATGCAGTGTACACGTTAAAGTGGGTACTTTTACCTTCTACTACCACTAAAATTGGTACTCCATTCAATACCTTTAAGTACTTTCCTTTATCAATTTTAACGTAGTTTTGATCATTTTCAAGGCTAGTTACTATTGCAACTGCGTAGGATGTGGGATAACTTAACATTTGATAGTTACATATATTTTCCTTATCAAATGATCCGAACAGGAAAATATTATTTTCTTCCCTATCCGTAAATTTTATTTGACACACCTCTTCTTCAAATCCTTCCATTTTTTCAAAAAGTGCGTGTTTATACTTAGCCTGGATTTGATCTTTTGTCATCCCTATTATCCAGATTTGTTGAAAAGTCTGAGCCTGTGCAAATGTAGTAACAAATAGTGTTACTACAAATGTTAATAATATTTGTTTCATAGTGTTAATGTTTAATTAAAAAATAAAAGCATTATTGACTAGTGCTTATATTTCGCAAATCTTTTTTCCATTTTAGGATAATCTTTTATATGGAATATCGTTATACCAAAAGGATCTTTGTTTAGTATAAGGATAATCTCATTCTCCTCCTCTCCAAATCCAACACTTCCATTTTTCATGAGGTCTGGAAATGCTTCAGAAATTATTTTTTTGTAACTATCTGAAAATAGATATGTTACGAAAAAGGATGGCTGATCATCTGGTGTTTCTGTATAGATGAGAATCGTTGCTTCCTGCCTGTTCTCATTTGCTATTTCTATCAGATACTTATTATGATCTATTGGAACCATCATGTTTTTTAGATATTCTGATGATTTCCCTAAAAACCACATTGGATTTTCCTCTTTTCCTTTAAGAGCGAATACTAGTGGCTCTAACAGAGTCTCTGTTATTACGAATTTCATAAAGGTCTCTGTAGGCATTAGTGATATAATTATATCACTCAAATGCTTGGTTTCTTTTTGGTACATGTTTTACTTGTTTTAATTAAACAATAAAATACAAGGACAGTATCTTGCAATCTTGTATATAACTTGCTTTCTTTGATACTGTTCCTTGTACTAATTTATGCTTTTTCCTCCAATGGTGGGTCAAGTACTTGCATTTTCTCCTGTTTAAACAGTTTTTTTACCCCCTCCTTATTAAAAATCTCTTCGAGGGTTGTTACTGCTCCTGAGTAGAAATCACATTCTAACCAGAAGCAGATCGCCTCATCAAAACTTTTGAAAGTCTTAGAAAGGACCTCCCTTCCATTTTTTGTCATGTGATTCCTATCTTTAGGCAGATTGGAATCACCGTTGTACTTTATTTGTATTCTCATTTCCTGTAGATTTTATTATTAAAAAATACTTTGTTAATAATATATCCTTCATCCTTTAGCAATCTTAGGATTGTAGGAATTTCATTTTCATAGCACTCAAACGAGTGAGTGCTTTTGAAATTTTTTACTGGAGAATATTTCATGTATACTACCAGTTTTAACTTTTGATTTGGAAAAAGATTTTTTTCAAAGTGAGCCCCTTTTGGACTTATTTTGTTCTTCTTTCTTTTGAGTTCTACCTTTTCAGGTATACTCTTTTTGAATACCCATCTGTTAATGAATAGTAGAGGTTTTCTTATTCCTGCTTCTACCATTTCTTTGTCATTTTTTGGATCAACTGGACTGGCCAGTTCTCCTCCACAAATGTTTTTTTTCATTTTTTTGTAACTTTATACCCTAAACTTTATTATAAAATACAGTGAGAGTTAGGGTATCTCTCACTGTACTTCCTTTTTTCTTTTCGGTGTTAGGAGGATTGCAACTAGTCCCCCCAGAGGTGCTCCCATGATTGCTATATAAGGGGCTGCCTCTATTCCATATATTGCCATGATAATAGCAATTATGGACACTATGATATGTCCTGGGAGACTTCCTAAGATAAATTTTTCTAGTTTACTCATATTCCTTTTTTAAAGTTAACACTTCCTTTTTAATAGATTACAGGCAAAGCGAAGTGTACTTCTTTGTCTGTAATAAAAAAGGTGCTGAGTTAGGGACTCTTTGGTAAAGCAGAACTCCCAATATCAGCACCTTTTTAGACTACAGGTCAAAGTCACTCTTAGTGATTTCAACTTCTTCCTTAGTTTTTAGAACTTCTGCAGGGCCTAATTTCTGCATCAGTTCCAGAATTTGTATTGGGTCTATTTCGGATAGACACCTATAATTATAGGTTCTTCCATACTGTTTATCTACCTCCCCAGCGACCCACTGGGTAAGATAGGTCTTTCCTACTTGGAACCCTGCATTTTTTGCAACGGTTCCTGCTAGAACGAATTTTGCAGGAACTTTTCCTGCAACTGGAACTAAGATTACAGGCATTAGTCCGTTTTTATCTGGACTGCCTTTTACAAAAATTTCTGCCTTTGTTACGCATAAATTTTCCATAATATAATTGTTTTTTGTTATGCAGCACACTTTTTTTAAGTCGGGGTGCTGCTTACCGACTATTTAGTTATATTCATTGTAAGTAATGACTTACATGAATATAACTTTGTATTTTAAAAGAGGGGTTGTGGTGGTTAGTTCACAAATCCCTCCTGTTCCTTTCTTTGTTCTTCTTCTTTTGATAATGCAGAGGCCTCTTTGAGCATTCGCTCAAATATGCCTCTCACTACTGGTCTTAGCAAGTATCTGTCCTCTTCGGACAGGATACTGCTTTCTTCAACCCACCTTAGCCAGAAGGTGAGTTGTTTTTTTAAAAATTTTTCTGTTGTGTTCATACTTTTAAGTTTAGAAGTTCTGAGAGAAAAAGAATAGGTGTAATTTTTTTGTTTAAAAAAAACCCATCAGGTCAGGTAAGGAGGGATTACCCGACCCCCCTCAGGTAAGGGGGGATTACCTGACCCAATGGGCTGTGCGCTGCAGTCTGGTCGCTGGCTTGTCGCTGCATCCGCAGGCTGATGGGCTGGCGCTGCATCCGCAGGGGAGAGTGCTAGGAAATTTCGTCCAGGTACGATTTTTTCAGGGTAGAAATTGGCTCTACCCCTTCTTTTATTACCTGGATCTCCCACCAGCAACCTCCCCCGTTGCTGGCAGGGGCAGCATCGCAAAATATTGCGTTGCTAGCCTTTCTATTTTCCCAATCCTCCCAGGTTCGATCCCCTCCCCCGTGATTATAACGGGCGAGGTACCCCTCCCCTGAAAAGTCCACCTCAAGGGCCTCTCGACCCTTTTTGGTGGTAAAAAATCTCACTCCACAGGGAATCCACTCCTCCTCTTTGTGGGTTTGCGGGTTTAATCCCTTGAGGATGACGAGTTTTGTTAACCCGTCAACAATCCTTGTTGACGAGTTAACTTCTATAATCTTTATCTTATTCATAGATAATTAAGTTATAGGTTAAAAAAGAAGGGAGCAGGCTATTCCTGTCCCTTCACTACTACTAGTTTTAAATGCTAAGACAGCACTATGAAAAGCGCTTAATTATTTCTTCGAGTACCTCATATACTGAGGAATACTCAATACATTTTACTTGGCGTTCTACCTGGTTGTCTTCATCAAGGTAGGGATACTCAGAGAACCCAGGTTTAATACTATAATATTGGGTTTCTCTTATTGATTCTAATTTTTCGGGGTTAATTTCTGTTTCTGGGAAGGTGAGTCTGTCCTTCCCGTACCAACGGCCAAAGCCGTTATAGTAGTTGATATCAATAAAATTTATTTTCATATCTTTAAAATATTTTATTCGCCGTCAACTTTTTGGGTGTGACGGCTTAACCCTGGGGATACCCCCCGTCCAAGCCTTAGTGGGGGGGTCAAAGAGTGAGGTACTTAACACAAACTTTTTTCCAGAAAAAATTTTAAAAAATTAAAAAAAAATTC
>Ga0209204_1003430_pt1 | contig 11662 bp, 10 predicted proteins | sample AD_JPNMR2_MetaG_FD_184425 | JGI IMG/M metagenome (GOLD analysis project Ga0209204, IMG submission 184425) | Active sludge microbial communities of municipal wastewater-treating anaerobic digesters from Japan - AD_JPNMR2_MetaG (SPAdes) (version 2) | ecosystem: Engineered > Bioreactor > Anaerobic... | reverse complement strand
TTATCAAAAAGTTATCTGAGGTATTCAAAGATATTCCTTCAACCTCAAGAATGAAACGGTTTATTTTCAAATTCATCTGTGTTGCCGGTAAATGGATCAGACAGAGTCGACAATGGAAGCTCCGACTTTACACCGACCGACCGTACGATCAGCTGTGTTTGTCTTGAATATTTGCCTATTATCAATTGAATCAATAAACGTGAAAGGGTAAAGTATGTCTTGACGTTAAAGAAAGGATGAAATATCATGTTTTCTCCCCTTAAATTTGTAAATAAGAGCCCCATTTTTGTGGACGATTTTAGACAATGAGAAAAAAACAGCGTGAAATCTTGAAAATGGCAATTTGAACGTCCGCTGAAATATGCCCTCTTTTTTCAAAATAATTGACTTGCGGATTTTAGGTATTTTATAAATCCAACAATCCTTCAGGCAACTCCATAAAAATTTCCTTTTTTTTGTGATCAATATTTTTAATGTATTCTTCGCTTAATGGAATCAAATATTCCTGACCTTCTTTTTCAACTACAAACAAAATATTTTCCGTGCTTTGATCCACTTCCTGAATGGTTCCAATCAAAACATTTTCCTGATTTATTACTTGAAAACCAATAAAATATTCTGCTTGCAATTCTTCTTCTTCCAACGAAATGACATGATTTAAGAATTTTTTATGTAAAAAGATAGTCAATCCAGAAAATTTATGGGCTGCTGTTTCTGTATTTATGTCTTCCAATTTCAGAAAACCACCGTTGTCAGATTTCCATCGAATATTCTCAATAAAAAAAGGAACTAAAATACCATCCCTACTAAAGATTAAAAAAGGAATTTTCTCCCAATCTGAAATGGGATGTTTTAATAAAAAGGACATTTCGCCTTTTACGCCGTGAGGCTTTATAATCTCACCAATTGGAAAAACTTCTTCCTTGCTAATCATAAATAAAAGATATGAAATGCTCTTATTTGTTAAAAAAATTAACTAATTTAGAAAGACAATGCAGCTCCTAGCAAAAAATTTGTTCCTTGAACATCGTATCCGTAAAATTGCTGATAAGTGCTATTGAAAAAGTTGTTCACTTTTGCAAAAACAGTCAAAAAACGGGAATAATTATAAGAAATGCCCATGTTAACATCAAAAGCAGATTTCATTGAAATTGCTTTTTCACCTAATTTTGCATAACGACCACCTTGATAAAAAATCTTAGCTGATAAATTTACACCAGCAGTCAATGAAGCCTGAAAGTTCATATCAGCTTCCCATTTTGGTTTGTTCCAGGCATATTGTTCATCGGAAACTTGCCAATCATTATAAACACCTTTCAATTCACAACTGAAACGATCCTGCAAATGATATGAAAGCCGCAAACCACTCTTAAAAAGATCAGTTTTACTGTAAGTTACATCAAAACGATTGATAAACAAATGATTATTGGGTTCTCTCAGATCATTTGAGAGAAATTCTTTATTGATAAAAAAATATTGATTATTAATATGTTGATAATCAATAAAAGCATCCACAAAAAATAGTTCAGCAGGTTTTAATTTAATTCCAAGATAACCTTCAAAAGGAGTAAAAGTATCATTTACTTTTAAATAAGCCTCAGCAAAACAGTTTTCCTTTAAAATTTTACTCCTACTGTTAACTTGATGATTTCCAGTTATTCCGCCATAAATTGCCATCCATGTTGGAAATGGCTGCCATTCCGCTTGTATATCGGGATAAAGATGAAGAAAACCTTTTTCTTCAAAACTGAAAGCTGATTGTATTCCTAAACGAGCTCTAAATTTATCGGAGTGATAATCATAATAAGGATGAATGATAAAAACCAAATAGGAATTTTCTATATTCGTTGAATCCGTTACTTTCGAATTGTAATTTAATTGAAACAAATCAGCATCCAACCCTAATTTATTGTCATTGTAAGGTATCTGGAATTTGCCACTTAATAAAATCTGATGTTCTTTGCTTCCGCTACTGGCATTTAAAAAAGAATAATCTAATTTGCCAACATATTGAATATCAGTAACATTCGATTTTGATTGAACACCTCCATAAATATTTCCTCTCCAGAAAGTGTCAAATTGATTCAGTTCAGACAATTCTTTCAGAGAATAAGAAAAAGTGGGTTGTTCTTTATCCGTTGGTAAATAAATAGCCAAAGGATAATTTCCGGCCAATTGTTTTAAATCAACTATAGAATCAAGATTAAAATTATTCCCGTAATATTTTAATCGCTCATAGCTGGCATTGACACCAGTGAAAAAATCAAGATTTTTGAAATCTTTATTAAAGAAAAGTGACGCATCCGAAGTAGTATGCCATTTGTTTCCATACGTACTTAGATGATGAACTATAAAATCCAAATACATATCTTCCTTTTTTATAAATGGATAGGCAAAATCCAACAAAGAATTGTAATAATTTCCCAAACCGATTTTTGTATAGCCGTTTTTTAGAGGTTCTTGTTGTAAAGAAAATTCAATTGCCTGCAAAGGATGAATGTTGGTTTCCACAGGTAAAGGTAAATAAAATTCCGTATAAACTGGCGATAATTTTTCCACTTGTGGCTCATACAATTTAGGAGTTAAATTGATTTTTCCTGCTTCTCTAATGACAGGCACATATTCCCGTTCGACTGTAACTTCACGTCTGAAAATAGAATCTTGCCCAAAAACAGACATGAAATTTATTGCAACTATGAAAATAAAGGTCAATAATTTTTTTCTATTCATTTGAAGAATTTTTCTAAAATTGATGAACAAAATTTCTTAAATTAATTTAGCCAATGATTTTCTGCTTTTCTCGTTTGGCAATTGCCTGTAAACGTTCCTCAATAAGATTTTCAATTTCATCATGATTCAGATAATTTTTACGTAAGCTTAACAAATATTGCTTTGCCTGAAAATCATCTCCTTTTTTCACATAAATATCAGCTAAAAGCACGATACTCTTTGCTAGCCAAAATTGATGTGGCGTATTTTTTTTCATGAAATCCATAATTTCATTTTCTGCTTCTTTCAGTTTACCTTGTTCAAAATACACATTTGCCAGTAAATATTTTGATTCTGCACCCCAAGTTGTTCGTGTATCAACAGAAAGTTTTTCCAAATCAACAATTGCCTGTTCATTTTTTCCAAGTTCAAGATAACTTTTAGCACGATAATAAAGCGATTCGATTAATAAACTCTCATCAGAACGCAGATCGGCAATTATTTCAGAAGCAATGTTCACCAGCGATTGATAATCATTTAAAAAATAATTACATCGTAAAATCCCTAAACGTGCAGCATTCTTATTAATGGTCGATTGAGCAACTGTTTCCAGCTTTTTAAAATAATTCAAAGCAGAGGAATAATCTTTTTTATCATAAGTAATTTCAGCACAACGTAAAGCAGCTTCTTCTGTAAATTCACTTACGGGCAACTCCAGCAAAGCTTGATAAGTGGATAGAGCTTTTTCTTTTTCACCAGTTTGATAATAACAATCAGCAAGATAATACCGGGCAATGATACAATGTCGTCCTCCAGGACAAAACTTGTTCACATAACTGGACAAACCAGTCAATGCTACTTCGTATTTTCCATTCAAATATTGTTTCTCAGCAGCTATATAAGAAATAGAATCTTCACGTTGTTCGGCAACATTTTTTATTTTTTGTCCCAAGCTAGCGGCATAGTTCAAATAAGCATTCACATCGTTTATCTCTACATAAATGGTTTCCAAACTTTCCAACGCTGTATAAAATTCCTCGCTTTCAGGATATTTTTCGATAACATTCTTAAAAGTGGTTATTGCTTTATCATAGTTTTTCTCATTCAAATAAATCATGCCTATTTCCAGCATTGATTTCCGAGCCAAAACTGAATTTGGGAATTGATTTATCAATCGCTGATAAATAGCTATAGCTTTTTCATTGTTATTAAGCATCAAGTAAGAACGTGCTATTTCATACAAAGCATTATCGTTATATTCAGAACCAGGATAAAGTGTCAACAGTTTTTCCAATTTTGAAATTTTGGCAGTGTAATTCTTTTTAATTCCTTCAATATAAGCTGATTGAAATAATGCATAATCGGCTGTTTCAGGACTTAGTTGAACTACTTTGTCGTAATATTTTAGAGCTTGTTCAAAATTACGAGCATTATAATAGCAATCACCAATTCGGTTCAATGCATCAACATAAGTCACTGAAGAAGAATTTGATTCAAGATTTATATATTTTAAGAACCAATTCAGCGCTTCAGAATATTTTTTCTGCGAAAAATAAGCATAAGCCATTGAATAATTTGCCATTATAAAATTTACACTTGATTTTGCATACGCATTTTTGAAAAAAGCAGTCAAATCATTTTGGGCTTGGGCAGATTTTTGAAGACGGGAAAAACATTCTGCTCGCCAGAACAAACATTCAGCAGCATATTTATTGGAAGAAGAAATTTCCAGAGCACGAGTAAAATAATCTATTGCTTTTTCATAATCATTCTGAACAAAAGCTTGACTTCCAAGCTTATAAAGCAAATATTGTTTGGTTTCTAATAATTGAGGCGTTAGTTGCTTGATTTGGGAAATGGACTGATAAGCTAATTCATAGTTTTTGGTAGTAAGATATGCTTCCGCAAGATAACGATAAGCTTTGTCTGAATATTTTGAGTTTGGAAATTCTGATAAAAAGCGAGTAAAAGCTGAAATAGTTTCCCCAAAGGCAGAAGGAGTTTCATAACACGTCAAAGCGTAATTAAACAAGGCTTCCTCTCTCACCGCAGGATTGAAGTTTGTTTCTAATGCTGCTTCATAAGCCAATCGAGCATTGATTTTGTCATTTAAATAAATATAGGAACTTCCTAAATAAAGATAAGCATTTTCTGAAATTTCATCACGTGCAGTAGTAACTTTTGACAGATAAACAACAGCATTTTTGTAATCTTTCAATTGAAAATACGATAAACCTAAAATATACATATCATTCCTTAATACCTGAGGAAACATCTTTTCATATTTGGTTAAATAAAATACGGCATCCTTATAATTTTTTTCATTATAAGCAATTTCACCCAGAATTCGATAAATTTCAGCGTTATTTTTGTTATCAGGATAATTTTCTAATAAAGAAAAAGCTTCTTGTCTTGCCAGCTTATAATCTTTCTGAATATAATAAATTTGAACCAAATAATAAGGAACAATTGCCTGATAATCAGTTTCATTTTTGATTTTCAAAAATTCAGGCAAAGCCTCTTCATAATTTCCTAACAAATATTGTGAATAAGCATAATAATAAATAGCAGAAATTTTTTGGGGCGATTCAACAGATTTTAAATCCTTAAAAATATCACTTGCTTTTTTATACTCTTTGTTTTCAAGATAAGCATAACCTTTACAGAATAAGAAATCTATTCTTTTATCAGGATTCAAATTATTTTCTTTTACTTTTTCAAAATAGATAATTGCCTCGCTATAATTTTTCTGTTCATAATAAAGCATGCCTATCATGGCATAGACAGGATCAGCATAAGAAGTATAAGGATATTTCAACAAAAAATTATTTAACAATTCCATTGCGTTTTTCTGCCGCAACTCGAAAGCATTGGCAGCTAAAAAATATTCCGCTTCATGCATCTGCCCGGCTTGCTGAGGTTTTGCTGTTTTAAGAAAATCTTCAAAATAATGATAAGATGCAGTATATTTTCGTTGAAAATAAAGCTCTTTCCCTTTGTCGAAAGAAGCATTAGGATCAGTATAAATCAAAGTATATTGAGCATTCAGCAGAGGAATTGTTATCACACACAAAAAACTGAAAAGGAAAAAACTTTTTTTCATTCTCACTTCAATTTTTGATTTAAATAAATTTCATTACAATTATTTTTACCATTGACAAAGCAAAATTAAATATTTCATTCAGCTTTTCCCAAAGTAAGTTCAATAAACCGAATTATTGCTTTTCTTATGGATTTCAAGCCGAAATAATCTGGCTCAAGTTTATCTAATGCTACATAAAAACAATCTTCCACATCATCAGAAGGAATAAGCTGGGATTCATCTTTTAAACAACACAAAAAGAATAAATCTAAAGTTGGAACCACTAAATCACTGTATTCATATTCATTGGGTTCTGAAAAAAGATATTCCACCTGGACCGTTTCTGCGTGTAATTCTTCCGCAAGTTCCCGTTTTACGGCTGCCTCAGCAGTTTCATTGTTATCCACAAAACCACCTGGCAAATCCCATGTACCTTTGGCTGGCTCTTTTTTTCGCTTACAAACCAGTAATTCGTTTTTTTCATTCAAAATAAAAGCAGCTACTGCTGCCGAAGCGTTCATGTAAAAAACAAAATCACATTGCTGACAACGTTTTGATTTTTCATTGTTTTTTATAAAAAAAGGTGAACCACAAGCAGGACAAAACTGAAATTTTTCAAAAAAATCCATATAAGTGTCTCAAAGTAAAGTAATTAAAAACAAAATGACTTGTAATTGTCCAACAGATGAAAAAATTTAACTTGAATTGATATTAAAAACGACAAACAATAGTGCAAAGTAAACAATAAATATGCCATAAGTGTTTCTATTGGTAAAACGAAAAAAACCTTTTAACAGTATATTATCTTTATCGAAAAGAAATACGGGATTGTTTAAAACTTTTAGTTAAGAGGTTTATTTTATTACAATTAAAATATTAATTTTGCAAAAAAATAAAGCATGAGCAGAAAAATATTTTTTCAAAACGATGATGACATCAATGAGATAATTCATCGTTATGAACAATTTTTATCTGGAAAAGCATCAGGTTATTTTGACATTGAAGAATTCGAAAATATCGCAGAATATTATTTACAAAAAGGTCGTACTAAAGATTCTTCCAGAGCTATAGAATTTGGAATTAAGCTTCATCCCACCAGCAGCGAATTAAAAACTAAACGGGCTAAAATATATCTTGCTTCTGGAAATGCAGAGAAAGCTTATCAACTTTTGGAGTCGCTTGCTGATAAAAATGATTACGAAGTTATTTTGCTTAAAATCCAAGCATTGGTGCATATGAGACGTTTATCCGAAGCTTATCAATTATGTAACCGCGTAATTGATTTTGAAAATGAAGGAAAAGACGATGTCCTTCTCGACATTGCCTACATTTATATTGAGCACGGATATTTCAACGAAGCAATGGAATGGTTGCTAAAAGGTTATAAAATCAATCCTAAAAATAGCGACTTGTTATTTGAACTGGCTTTCTGCTATGAACAATTGGACGAAGACGAAAAAGCAATAGTGATCTACAACAAAATCATTGACCTCGATCCTTATTCTTCAGAAGCATGGTTCAATTTGGGACAAATTTATTTTACTTCTCAAGAATTTTCAAAAGCTATTGAAGCGTATGATTTTGTTCTGGCAATTGATGAAAATGATTCTCTTGCTTGTTTGCAAAAAGCTCATGCCCATTTTCAACTAAATCAGTTCAAAGAAGCCATTGAAAGTTATAAAGAATATGCTGAATTGACAAGCGACAGTGAACAAGCCAATATTTATATTGCAGAAAGTTTCGAGAAAATGGATCAATTTGACGATGCAATTTCTTATTACCAACGTTCCCTGAAAATTCAACCTGACAATTATGATGCACTGTTAGGTATTGGAGCTTGCTTATTGGAAAAAGAAAAATTCAAAGAAAGCATACAATTCATTTCCAAAGCGTTACATATTAATAAAGAAGATACGGACGCCTGGAATTATCTGGGAGAAGATTATTTGAGAATGGACGACATTGACAATGCTTTGCTTTGTTATTTGAAATCTATTACATTAGATCCAAGTCAACCAGAAACATTGATGATAATTGCCAATATCAATCTGGAAAAGGGTGATTACAATACAGCACTGGAATTTTATCTTCAAGTATTACAACAGGATTCTACCATAGAATATCTTTATCTGTTTTTAGCCATTACTTATTACAAAATCGGGAATAAAACGCTGGCTTATGCTTACTTGAAAAAAGCCATTCAAGAAAATGAAGAAGCTTCCAGCATGTTTCTGGAAATTTGTCCCGAAGCAATAGACCCCATTCTTTAATATGAACATTTAGTATCATTTTATGAAAAATAAACTTATTATTCTTCTTGTTTTCTTGTTTACTTTTTTATCATTTAATATACAAACAACTGAAGCTCAAAAAAATATTAGTAATTTAAAAACGGTTCAAGAACTTTCTTTACTTCAAAAAATAGAAAGATGGTATAACAAAAATATGACATATAGTGCTATTTGTGTTCTTATGACTATTGAAAGTTCTTTTATCCCTTTTCCTTCTGAAATTATTGTCCCCCCGGCTGCTTATATCGCTAGCCAACCAGATAGTAATTTAAACCACCTCTTAATTATTTTGTTTGCAACATTGGGTTCACTGATGGGTGCTTATATCAATTATGCTCTTTCCATTTCGTTGGGAAGGGCTTTGATTTACAAATTGGCTGACAGTAAAGTTGGAGCTGCTCTACTTTTGAATAGTGAAAAAATTCGTAAAGCCGAAGCTTACTTTAATAAGTATGGAAATATTTCCACTTTTATTGGAAGATTAATTCCAGGTATTCGTCAACTAATTTCTATCCCTGCTGGCTTAGCTAAAATGAATTTTTTTAAATTTTCTTTGTATACTGTTTTGGGGGCTGGAGTATGGAATTGTGTGCTGGCTTATATTGGATATCTGGCTCATGGACAAGCCGATTTGATTAATAAATACAACAAAGAAATCAGTATTGTTATGGTAATATTAGTAGTTGCAGCAGGGATTTTTGGTGGAATTAAATATTATTTGAGGCTAAAGAAAAAATGAAACTGTACGGATTAATTGGTTATCCATTGACTCATTCTTTTTCAAAAAAATATTTTACTGAAAAATTTGAAAAAGAAAATATTGATGCTCGATATAATTTGTATGAATTAGAAAATATCGATTTATTTCCTGAATTAAAAAATATTCCTGAACTTGCTGGTTTGAATGTTACTATTCCTTATAAAGAACAAATTATTCCTTATCTTGATGAGCTGGATGATACTGCAAAAGAAATTGGAGCTGTAAATGTAATAAAATTCATTCGCAATGGTAAAATCTTAAAATTAAAAGGTTACAACACCGATGTGATAGGTTTTGAAAAATCCATCCTTCCTTTTTTACAGCCCTACCATCGTAAAGCCTTGATCTTAGGTACAGGAGGCGTTTCAAAAGCCATTTATTTTGTCCTTCAAAAGCTTGGGATTGAAACTACTTTTGTTTCACGTCGCCCTTGCAAAGGAATGCTTTCTTACGAAATGCTTGATAATCAAACAATTCGGGAAAACAAACTTATTATCAATGCTACTCCTCTTGGTACTTTTCCTCATGCTGATGAATGTCCAGCTATTCCTTATCCATTTCTGACAAATGAGCACTTACTTTTTGATGTCGTTTATAATCCTCCTGAAACATTATTCCTAAGAAAAGGAAAACTTCAAGGAGCCAAAGGAGTAAATGGCGAAAAAATGTTGGAGGAACAAGCCGAAGCAGCCTGGAAAATCTGGAATGAACCTGAAAAATAAAAAATCGCATAAAGTTTCATGGAAAAACAATATGCGATTTTCTATTTTGTTTGGAGTCCATCCTTCCCTATTAAATGGATAAAACCTGAATAATTTGGAGCAAATCTTCATCTATGGGTTTATTATATTTGATAGCTTTTGTAAACGGCACATTTACAATTTCATTATTAACAACACCAATCATAACACTGCGTTGTTCGTCCAGTAAAGCTTCAACGGCAGCCGCTCCCATTCGGCTTGCCAAAATTCTGTCGGAAACGGAAGGAGAACCTCCACGCTGAATATGCCCCAAAATAGTTACTCGTACATCATATTCAGGATGTTCTTTTCGCATACGTGTAGCCAAACCGTTGGCTCCACCAGTCACTTTGCTCTCAGTTACAATAACAATACTGCTATTTTTGGATTTTCTGAAACCATTTTTAATTACTTCTTCCAATTGATCTACTTTTGTTTCCCGTTCCGGAATAATGGCAGCTTCTGCTCCTGAAGCCAACGCACTATTTAAAGCCAGAAAACCAGCATCGCGTCCCATCACTTCAACGAAAAACAAACGTTCATGCGACGAAGCAGTATCACGAATCTTATCAACCGCTTCTATGATAGTATTTAAAGCGGTATCAAAACCAATTGTCACATCTGTTCCATATAAATCATTATCAATAGTTCCTGGAATTCCAATAATCGGGACATTAAATTCTTGAGCAAAAATACGAGCACCTGTAAAAGTTCCATCACCACCAATAACAATTAAAGCATCAATCTCTTCTTTTTGCATGTTTTCGTAAGCTAATTTGCGACCTTCAAGTGTCATAAATTCATCACAACGGGCAGTTTTTAAAATAGTTCCTCCTTGTTGAATAATATTACTTACATTTTCTGTCTTAAACTCTTTAATTTCACCCGTAATAAGTCCTCTGTATCCTCTGTAAATGGCTTTTATACGAATTCCATTAAAAATAGCAGTCCGTGTTACTGCTCGGATTGCAGCATTCATTCCCGGAGCATCACCTCCAGAAGTAAGTAAACCGATACATTTAATACTATATTCCATTATGATAAGTTTTTCAATTAATTTCTTTAAAATCGTTAATTAACTTTTTGTCTTAATTTTTCTGCTACACATTCCATCAACCATTTGGGGGTAGAAGTTGCCCCACAAATACCTATTTTTTTTGTAAGGTCAATTGGCAAATCATCAATTTGATCACAATTGTAAATGTAAAAAGTATTGGGATTTACTTTCTTACAATGTTCAAACAGCACTTTCCCGTTAGAACTTTTTTTGCCACTTATAAATAAAATAATATCATGTTGCTGTGCAAAATTAGTAATATTTGGGATTCTATTTGCCACCTGACGACAAATTGTATCGCTTATTTTTAAATTTTCTTTTTTCTTTATTTTTTCTGAAATAGTTGTTGCCAAATGGTTAAAACTTTCCAAATCTTTGGTAGTTTGCGAAAATAAATGAATTTTTTTAGTAAAATCAATTTTTTTCAAATCTTCTTCATTTTCTACAACAATAGCATTATCATTGGTTTGTCCTACCAATCCTCTTACTTCTGCATGACCTTCTTGACCGTAAATTACAATTTGTTCCTCCGAAGAAATAGCTTCATATGTTTTTTTGATGCTGGATTGTAATTTTAAAACGACAGGACACGTTGCATCAATTAAGGAAATATTATTTTCTCGAGCAATTTGATAAGTAAGCGGTGGCTCGCCATGAGCACGAATCAAAACCTTTACCTCATGTAACTGTTTAAATTGTTCATAATCAATAGTGATTAACCCCATTTTTTCTAATCGTTTCACTTCTTCTTCATTGTGAACAATATCGCCTAAACAATAAAGAGGTCCCCCTTTTGCCAATTCTTCTTCAGCTTTGGCAATTGCTTTTACAACTCCAAAACAAAAACCCGATTTTTTATCTATTTCTATTTTCAAGAGAAAAAGTTTATATAAAATTATCACTATTAACCGACAAAAATCAGAATTTGTCAGTTTTAATTTTTAAATAATTGAATAATAGTTTATTATACTAATAATTTTTCATTTTTCAAAAACCTACCCTCTAGAATAATATCAATTGTAA
>Ga0209204_1003427_pt1 | contig 11666 bp, 9 predicted proteins | sample AD_JPNMR2_MetaG_FD_184425 | JGI IMG/M metagenome (GOLD analysis project Ga0209204, IMG submission 184425) | Active sludge microbial communities of municipal wastewater-treating anaerobic digesters from Japan - AD_JPNMR2_MetaG (SPAdes) (version 2) | ecosystem: Engineered > Bioreactor > Anaerobic >... | reverse complement strand
AAGCTCGTAATTTGGTTTTAGAGAGGTAGAGATCATCCAGAAAAAAGGTGCCATATAGATTAAGGTAATTAGAATCAGAAATATCACGCGAAAGAACGCTTGTATGCTGAATTTTTCGCTCATTGAACTTCCCTCCTCAACTGTAGAAGACCCATTTTCTTGACGTTTTAAAGTAAAGAATACATATTCCCAGAGAGATCAAGAATATGAACCATGCCATTGCAGACGCATATCCCATATTCCCGTATCTAAAAGCGTGTCTATACAGATAGATCGCGATCGATAGAGTGGCGTTGTTCGGTCCACCGCCAAACATAATTTGGGGCAATTCAAAAAACTGAAGCGCTAATATGGACGATGTTATAAAGTAATAGAGAATGGCAGGAGTTATCAATGGCAGAGTTATCTTTCTGAAAGTTTGCCACTTGTTCGCTCCATCTATCAGTGCACTTTCATAGAATTCTTTTGGAATATCTTTCATCGCTGCCATAAGTATCATCGCTTGTTGACCTGCTCCCCATTGTGCGATGAGAATTATCGTGAGTTTGACAAGCTTATCATCTGCGGTCCATAGAGGACCTGGGATACCGAATTTCGCAAGAAATCCATTTACAAGTCCCAGATATGGGTTAAAGAAATTCAAAGCGACTACAGCAAATGCATAGATTGGAACAACCGATGGCATGTACATAACCGCTCTGAAAAAACTCACTCCTTTAAAGTCTCTCACAAGTAAAAGAGCAAGCAGAATTCCCACTATCAGACCAACCGGCACTAAGCCAATGAAATATACAAATGTATTCTGAAGGCTTTTTACGAAAAGAGGGTCATGAAAAAGTTCTTTGAAATTTGTCAATCCTATCCATTTTGGTGGAAGGGTTATGTGATATTCAGTGAAACTGAAAAAGAAAGAAGCGAAAATCGGATATATTCTGAAAACCAGAAGGCCAATTATTCCTGGCAGAACAAAAAACATCGCTGTCCAAAATCGTTTACGCTTTTTCATAATATATGCCCTCCTGAATGTATAACAAAAGCAGCCACCCTTTTAGCAAGAGTGGCTGTGAATGGCGGTCATCTTTCTTTCATTTTGCCAGCCATTTATCGAGTTCTTTCTGTACCTTTTCCTGCGCACTTCTCAACGCTTCGGTTGCACTCTTTTCACCATAAACAACCGCCTGCATCGCATTCGTGAGTTCGTCCCAGAGTAAAGCTCCCACAGGAATAACAGGTCTCACATGAGCGGTTGGTAGAAGATCGGCGAAGATTTTCTGCTCTGCCGGAGAAGCACTCAAAAGTCCCGGAACAGCTTCTTTCAGAGTGGGAAGATGCTGAGTGTCAATGGCGAATTTTATCTGTCCCTTGGTTGCCATATAATGAATAAATTCTGCAGCTTCTTTCGGATGTTTTGCTCCTTTGGGTATAACGAGCGACCACCCTCCTGCCCATGTACTGTTTTTCTCGCCGTATGCTGGAGCAGGTATTGGAGCAATACCGAATTCGAAATCTTTCGGAGCCAATTGCAATATTTGTGCTAAGAGCCAATTTCCATCAACTACCATCGCGAGTTTTCCAGCCAAAAATGGATTTATCGGTTCAGCTCCTCCTATACTTGCCCCTGAGAAACTCATCCCGAATGAGGAGACAAAGGCTTCCAACTCCTTTATATTGTATTTCTTCGCCCAATCTCCAAGCCATTCAAAAGCTTTCACAATTCTTGGATCATCAGCAAATATGAGTTTTTGCCTCTGAGCGTCGTAGAAATTTCCTCCAAAAGCCCAGCCCCATGTGTAATGCCAGCCTTGAAATGCCCATGGTATGAAACCGACCTGAGTATATCTACCTGCGGTCTTTTTGGTGAGTTTTTCAGCATAGATTTCTAACTCTTCCAGTGTTACTGGAGGTTTGTTTGGATCTAAACCTGCTTCCTTGAAAAGTTTTTTGTTATAGTACAAAGCTCTGTTATCTGTATCCCATGGTAACGCCCACATTTTATTGTTCCACTGACATTCCTCGATGGCGAAGTTGAAAAACTCTTCTTTCAGTTTGCCAATATCATAGCCGAGTTGAACAAGATAGTCCTCCAATGGTTCGAGAACTCCGTACGCAGCTCTCTGTGCAACAGTGAATCGATCAAGGTAATAGATATCTGGTCCGGTTCCACCAGCAACGGCTGTCATGAGTTTTGTGATCTCAGTTTCCGAACCTGGTACGATGACGATGTTCACTTTGATATTCGGATGAGTTTTGTTGAATTCCGCTACAGCTCCGGCTATGCTTTCTCTTTCTACTGGGTTTGTCATACTGTGCCAGAAAGTGATCTCAACTACATCCCCCAGAAGACAAGTTGCAAGACTTAGGATCACCAGAAATACGACCAAACGTTTCATGATTTCACCTCCAAGAAGTTGGGTTTCGTCGGTAAAATCCTACAATATCCTTCAAAATGTATCAAATTGCACTTAAGACAATATCAACGGGATTTAGCCAGATATACCTGATTATCCTTGTATATACAAGTTAAAACAAAGCAAAGCTAACCGCTACAACCTATTACAACCGCAGGACTCCCTCACGATCAAGCTCACAGGTATTCTTTCTTCATAGCTGAAAGATTCGCCCAGGAAGATTTTCACCAGCTGCAAAGCGGCCAGTTCACCCATAGCTTGAAAATCCTGATTGACAGTGGTCAAGCGCGGATGAGCATAGACGCTGACTCTCAAGTTGTCAAAACCGTATACACTAACGTCCCGAGGGATGTTCTTACCATACTCTTTGAGATAGGTAATACCTCGTATGGCAAGATAATCATTACAGAAAAATATAGCCTGAATTTCTTCTTTTCTGATATATTCGGTCAGCATTTCAAAGTCTCTGTCGTAGTCGCCTATCATTTTCCAGGAAACGTTTGCTATTTCGTGCTTGATTCCTTCAAATCGTTCTCTCACACTGGATACATCGAAAGGCTCTTCTGTTACGAACAAAGCGTTTGATATATGATGTTTTTTCATGTGTCTTCCTATCAGCTGTCCCCCAGTTCTGTTATCCGAGATAACAACAGATACCTTGGGGAAGCCGTCAATAGCTCTATCAACGAAGATTATGGGGAAATTCTCTTTGATCAAACTCACGAGCAGAGTATCCGAAAGAGATGTAATACGTGGTTCAATTATCAGTCCCTTTATTTCCAATTTCATCAATTCTCTCAAAACCTTTTCCTCGTGAAATGGACTGGCAAAAGAGATATCCAAATTGAACGGAATAACATTCACCGAGAATTTTTGCAGTGTTCTCACAACGCCGAATAGCAATGAAGCACGTGTGTCTTGATAATTCGTTATCATGACACCCACCCTGCACCCCTTCAAAGGTTCCTGAGCGGATGCTACGAAGGTCCCCAACCCTTGTATTCGGGTTACCATACTCTCATATTCCAAGTTTTCCAAAGCCTTTCTGGCAGTCAATCTGCTGACGTTGAACATCCTCGCCAGTTCGTTTTCAGACGGGACTTTGTCCCCCGGTTTCAGCTCTTTCGATAGTATTCTGTTCCTGACATAATCCATTATTAGAACATAAGCGGGCTTCATTCATTTCCTCCTTTCACACATATGCCCATCTCGTCTTTTCAGTGAGTGACAAACTGATCAAGTCACATAACTCTAATACAGAAAATAGCCGAGCGGTATTCTCAAAGTATTACACTCCCGCCTGTTTGGTTAACACATGGTATTATACAGCTTTATTCAGGTCATTTTCCAGAAATGAGCGACTGCATAGCGGTTTCTAACTTCTTGAATATTCTTGAAACCAAATTCATCTCAATCAGGGATTTCTGAATTATCATTTCTCTCACAATCGTTGTTCTGGTTGCTACTGTGTCACTGCATGATCCTTAGTTTCCGCGATCTGTGTTTTTGTCTGCAAACACCTTAGAACGATTTGTCTGAGTTCATCTTTATGAGATATCAGCGAACATGGTCCGTCACCATCTTCAAGCAATTTACTTTCCCTTATTTCTTTGAATAGATTGCTTTTTAACCCCTCTTTAAGTGTCGTGCTTTTCAAATTATTGGTAGAAGCGGTCGTCACCGGGCAGGGTGTCAAATCACCGAATGCGTTGATGTGTATAAAACCTCTTCCTGCTGAAACACATCCACCGAAGGGCTCTTCATCGCCGGGCGAATGGATGATAAAGACTGGTTTTGTGTCTTTGTACTGCAGGATTTTTTCTCTGAAGGACTTTCGCTGCTCACAGCTCAGAGTTTTTCCATCTTCTTCTGCGCCGATGTATTCTATGAAAAAACAGAGTTTTGCGCCAATTTCTGCGAGATTATCTATGTTTTCATCTTTCATCCAATATATGTAATTGTCTCTGGTTATAGTCACAGACACTCCATTCATTACACCAAGATCCGAGAGTTTTTTCAAAGTTTCCATTGCTCTACGGTGAACACCCTTTCCTCTTCTTTGATCTGTTAACTCTTCATCTCCCTCTATGCTCAAAATAACGGCTGTATTGGAACTGCTTTTCAGCTGCTTCAATCGTTCCTCGTTGATCTGTGTCCCATTGCTGAATATAGCAAAAACTCGGTCTTTATGGGAGAAGGTTAAATCAAGCGGATTCTCGAGCAAAAAGGGTTCGCCTCCTGCTATCAAGAAAGCAAAAACACCGAGATCTTTGGCTTGGTTTATCACATTGTTCCAGTCTGAAAGCGTCATCTGCTTACCAGAGAGTTTTTCCACAAAACACCCCTGACAGTGCAGGTTGCAATCGTTCGTTATACTCAATATGACAACCGGCGGAACTAAAAGATTCTCTTTTAAAAGTAATTCTTTACGCGTTGACTCACATTCCCAGAAAGCCTTAATCAAAAGTGGCGCATTTTTCAGATATCTTGGGTTTTTCAAAATCCATGGCAAAATTGCTCTTGAAAACCTTGGGCTCACAAAATCTGTTAGTTTTGAAATGTCCATGAAAATCCCTCCTCGTTGCGCTCAGTATAACACCCATGATCACGCCGCTATCGAAAATTGGGTAACGTTAAGCAAAAGGAATGTTCTTAATACAATGCAGGGAAAGGAAATTGGGTGATACAATTGTAAAGCGACGGTAAAAACACAAATTGGAGGTGTTGATGTGCAAAAGAAAATATTCTCAATGCTGGTGCTTTTTTCTCTTATTCTGTTCACATCTTCTTGTGTCTCTGTATTCAATAATCCTCCAAATGCGCCAGCAAATCCTTATCCCGAAGATAATGCAACAGATGTCTCAACAGATCTATCACTTCGCTGGAGTTGCAGTGATCCAGACGGAGATAGCCTGACATACGATATATATTTTGGAACAGATTTAAATAATTTGCAGCTGGTTGCACAAAACTATTCAACCAATTCATACCAGATATCAAATTTGGAATACAACAAAAAATACTACTGGAAAATAGTTGCAAAAGATTCAAAGGGTGCTATTAGAGAAGGTACAGTCTGGTCATTCACAACTGTAGATACGAGCAAATGCACAATAACCTTAGTGTCAAAAACAATCACCGTGGGAAGAGTTGGTTATGTGCAGGCAAAGGTTCTGAACAGCGCAGATGAGCCAGTAAAAGATATCGATGTAGCTTTTGAATACTACGATGGCACGTGGAAGCAACTTTCCACTGTGAAAACAAACTCATATGGCACAGCTTCACAAGAGCTTTCGTATGACTTTCACACGCAGGAAGGTAAACTTCTTTTTCGAGCTTATATAAAAGATCAACCAGCGATATCAGCGCAGGAAAGCATAAGTTTTCAAAAACCCATCTGGGTTTTTTTGATCTATCTTGCAGCAGATAATAATCTTGAACAATACGCACTTATTGATCTTGAAGAAATGAAAAACTCCAACTCAGCAGTAGCGATTTTCGCATTGTTCGATGGTAAATCATCCGTAGATGCGCTTTTGACACTTGACGAATATGGTGAATGGAAATACATAGAAACTTACCAGCAGGATATAAACAGTGGTGATCCAGAGGTTTTGAGAAACTTCATTGAGCGTTTTTCAAATATAACTTCAATTTATAGAGGACTTATCATCTGGAACCATGGCTCTGCCTGGCTTTCTGATTCAGATTACACAACAAAAGCCATAGGATTTGACGATACACAAAACGATGCACTCTCCATTTGTGAGATTCGCCAGGTACTTGGAACATACCCAGAGCTTGACATTCTTGGTATGGACGCGTGCTTGATGGGATCAGCTGAAGTTGCCTATGAACTGAAAGACTGTGCTGAATATTTCATAGCATCGTTTTTCAGTGAACCTTCTTCAGGCTGGGATTACAGTTTCTTATCAGCTTTGGACGGAAATTCAGATTCGTTAACCATAGGAAGGTTGATTGTCGATAAATATTTTGAAAGTCTGCCATACAGTTCACCGCTATCTCTTTGTGTTTATGATATGTCTCATCTTCAAGAGTTGGCTGAAAACATATCTAATTTAGGTTCGAAGTTAAAAGAAGCTCTGTTATCAGATAGCTCTATTCGCAGCCGTGTACTGTATTATCGAGCCTCATCAACAAAAGCTGATTCAAATCCATCAATGCCATACTATTTACTCATTGATATAGGAGATTTTGCCAGTCTGGTGAAAGAAAACGAAACACAGATTGAACTGACCAGTGCAGCAAATAATGTTCTTTCCTCGCTTGATAATACTGTTGTTTACAAAAAAATAAAAGGCGCTGCTGAAACAACACATGGGGTGAGTGTCTTTTTCCCGGAGAAAGAATCTGATGTGAAATCTTTTACTGATGATCTAAGCACACTGTTATTTTACACAGCTACAGCAGGGTGGCTAAATTTTTTAAACGAGTTTGTGCGATAAGTTCATGCTAAAACAAGAATTTTCTGCTAATTTTGAAAACTACTCATAGAGCTTCAAAATCAATGCTTCATAAGAGCAAAGCTCCAAATTTTGTAGCCGGCGAGTTTCATTAATGCGTCTTCGATTACTGTGAATCACTTTCGCTTTTCCTGTTGATTTCAAATCTGCAGATATATTTTCACTCGGAAAATTGAGCGCCACGATAATCTGTTCTTCTTTCCAGGAACGCAAGTAGGCAAAAGCATTTTTTGAAGATTTAAGCACACTAAGTTCCCCCAATTTCAATGCATTTGAGACTTTTCTGAGTTTTATCAGAGATCTGTAGAAATTCAACAGAAAATTAGGATCATTTTTCCGTTTTTCTACGTTTATTTCAGTCCTATTCTGATTTACTGGCAACCAGGGTTTTGTTGAAGAAAAGCCACCATACTGAGAATTATTCCATTGCATGGGGGTACGACATCCATCCCTACCAATTTTTTCAGGCCAGAGATTTTTCCCTTCAGGATCTTGTATTTTCTCTTATGGGATTATCATTTCTTCCATATCTATTTCTTCGCCACAATATATCATGTAGTTTTTTGAAGATACGCTCAGTATCTTCTACGATTTTGCGAAAAAGCACTGCTTCAAATGCCGGAATATTCATAAACTCAAAGTTGAAAATAGCTTGCTGCTCTCCATTTTCCTCAGTTAGGTTATTTCTGAACTTGATATCTTTGCAAAACATGTTAACCACATCAAATCGAAATCCATCCACTCCTTTCTTTAGCCAAAAATCTGTCGTATTTTGATCAGGGTAGTAAAGGTCTGCATTCTTTTAGATGAACCAACGACTTATTTGGATGAAACGAAGATTCGAGGCTTAGAGGAACTAATACGACGCAGATCGGGCGAGTCTATAATTTTAATCGTTTCGCATTCCCGGAATTTCCTGGGAATTTATGTGATGGCATTGTAGAATTTTCTTAAATTCATCGAAAAACTCGAAAAGGAAACAAACCACAAAATCTGTCACAGTCTTTTGATCATCTCCTCGATGCTGATTCCATTATACGCAGTCACATCTCTAACGATTGGAAGATAACTCAAGTTTCCACCTCTATCATCTCAAGAGCCAAAAATTCCTGGTGATTTATTTCATCTCCTGCCTCTTCCAGTACAAGTTCAAGCACCTCTTTTAAATTCTTTCTCACTTCTTCTAAGGAACTACCTGCAGTATGCACATCTGGAACCATTCCAACATATTGCTTTGTCCCAGAATCATATTCAATGATAGCTGTAAAAGTTTTGCTCATGTTTTTCACCTCTTATTTTTCCACCATGCGAGACGATGAAGTGATTTCGATTAAACTATAGCAGGATACAGAGATTCTAAGAAAAGCTGGAACACTGAGTTCAACCCAGAACCATGTATTTCAAGATTCTTTCCAATCTTTTTCTCACCTTGCCATCTTCTTCACATTAAAAAGCAGCAAAAGATGGTTGAATCTTTTAGCCTCATTCCAGACTAAGTAAAATGTAATCATTCTGGAAGGAAAAAGCACCATATTTAAACGCTTCTCTCAAGCCTTCTATACCTTACATTCTCATTCCCTCTGTTATAGTTATACCTCAAAAAATCAAATTGTTTGAAATTACATAAAAATAGATAGTAAAATTGCTTTCTATAAACTGGTTTCAAACACACCAAGATTTGAAAACCATATAAAACGTGATAAGAAAAAAACAGGGGATAAATAGTGAGAAAATATCAACATTCGTTCTTTTAATGTCATTATTGGCAACAAATATTTGCAGACAAATCAAACGTGGACAACAGAATACATGATTTTGCAACCATCGATTTGAAACTGAGTTCGAATGAATGAAACTGGAAAAAACAGAGTCAGTTGCTTAGTTGCATTTTTTCAATTTTATAAAAAGGATGCATGCCGGCATGCATAAAATTTACAAATGAAAGGAGGAATGACGTATGCAGAAGATGCCAAAACCAATCATTCCCAATGATTATCTGAAACCAAAGCAAGGATGTGGTGGCGCTGGACTTGTATGTGGATGGTGTGGTTAACCTTTTCACCCCTTGGTGGCTATAGATTCACCAAGGGGGATGTTATGAAATCAGGAACTCATGTAGGAGGCATAGGTGATGATAAAAGATGAGAAGTTTGTATATTTACCTGAGAATCTTTTTGCCGTAATTGAAACTTCCTGTGGTGATAGGTTTCTTTTAGATAAAGTTAACTTCGATTTTTATAAATTAGATGAAAATATACAAATTGCAAAACACGATTGTTCTTTTTTGTTTTGGTGTGAAAGTCAAAACATTATGGAAGAAGCTAAAGAATTAAAAAAAAGTGCTTTATTTTCCCTTCGCAAAAAAATGGTAAAAAACAATGAAATACTACGTTTGGCACTAAATCTATCCCAAATTTGTACGTTGAGATGTAAATATTGCTATGCCAATGTTGGAACATATGGTAATCCTGGTTTTATGAGCAAAGATGTGCTGACTCGAACCCTTGATTTTTTTCTTTCAAATTATAAAATACATAATGTTCACGTTTTTGGGGGAGAGCCACTTCTAAATATTGAAATGATAGAAAAATTATTTGAAATTCTAAAGCAAAAACATCAAGAGCTAAGGATAACTATAGCTACGAGTTTGTTTGTTTCCGAAAAAATTGTAGAGCATCTCGTCAAAATTTGCAAATTTTATGAGAAGGATTTTCAAACTTATGTGGTCATTAGTCTTGATGGTCCAAGAGAGATTCATAACTATACGAGACCCAGTTCTAATAACATGGGTAGTTTTGAGCAAATAATAAGAAATGTAGAATCATTTAGGCAAAATAATATCCCTATATCGTTTGAAGTTACCTATACAGGTCTACATAAGAAATTTGGATTAGACGTTTTGAAGATATACAGATATTTCTATGAAAAATTCAACACTATGAATATTACTATTGCGCCAGTATATGACTGGAGTAATTCCTTAGACAGAGAGTTGAAAACTAATGTTTCTATGGCTTCAGAATATTATAAGGCGTTAGTTTTTTTATTAAAAAGGATTCGCAGTAGTGAAAAGCTGAATGATTTCGAAAAAATATTTTTGGACAGTTTACTAAGAAATTATATTAATCCTTCGAATTTGTCTGGAAATTTGGTTATTAGTACATTTTGCCCCGCTGGATCAAATTCGTTTATTGTGGACATTTTGGGAAATATATACCCATGTCAATTAGTTGTAGGAGATTCAAAATACAAGATATCGAATGTAGTTGAACATAATGAAGAAAGAATACTTAAAGATATAAAAAACTGGAGATCTTCTGCTCTGAAACAATTCGTGCGAGCTAAGCATAAAAAATGCAGAGATTGTTATTTTACTTACTACTGTAATAGATGTGTTTTCAAGCGAGAATACGAAAAAGATATGTTTAAAACATGTGATGTTGAAAGAAAAATACTTGAAACGATAATAGAAGTTGATCCATGGTCTTTATCTTCCACCTTAGAAAAATAACGAAGAGTTGTTGCACAATGTTTGTGAAATACTATTCAATGAGAGTTGATAGTTTATGAGAATACTTTCATTCAGCAAAAGCGCCAGACACCTTCAAAAATTTGAGCGAAAATATAGAAGATACTACCCTTTGTTCTTCTTTCTTGAAATGCTATTTTTGATTATCAACATCCTTACCCCGATATTCATCAAAAATACAATCGACAGCGCATTTTACAAAGGAAACATTGGTGGAATAATACTTTTTTCTGGTTTATATCTGCTTATTTTATCTTTTCAATCTTTTATCATGTACAAACTCAACTACTCAGTAGCCAGATATCTGATCAACAATTCACGGGCAAAGGAATCAAAAAGTGCTTATGCAAAGATATTATCACTTCCCACCAATATTCTGAGCTCTCAAAATGTGAACAATTACCTCTCTATCTTTGTAAAAGATATTCCAAAGATAGCCACAGGAATCTATCTTGGAAAACTACAATTCTATTTCAATTTTGGATTCTTCGCTATTGTTCTTGGAATATTGTTTATCTTGAATGTGAAGTTAACCCTCGCTGTCCTCATCAGTGCATTCATGTTCTATCTGTCAACATCTGCTCTTAAGAAATTGGTTATTAGATCATCTCAAAAAGATAGAGAGAATTATCAAAAGTTCATGAAAAGAACTAAAGAATCAATTGAAGGAATATTCACTCTGAAACAATATCCTAATTCGAGATTGATAGAAAATTTTACCAATACGAGCGCCAAGAAATGGAGCAAAACCAACATTTTAGCGAGAATGGCAAATGGACTATCCAGCAAGAACAGTGAAATAAACAAAGGGATCGGAAATGCCCTGGTGATTGGTTTTGGAGTTTATCTTCTCTGGAAAGGCGAGATAAGTGTTGGGACGCTCGTGGCATATAATTCTTACATGAACTGGATATACGACATCTTGAGGATGATGATCACGGGCCTGACGATGTTTTTCTCCTCAGTACCAAACTGGGAAAACTTTGTAAACATTTTCTCAATGCCTTTCGAAAGAGCAAGCGGAGTAAAAATAGAAAAATTTGAAAAATTAGAAATCACTCATGTGGAGTTCAGATATAACAATGAAACCAAAATTCTCTCTGATTTACACTTCAGGCTTAACAGGGGGGACAAAGTAGCCATTGTAGGGAGTTCAGGAGCAGGTAAGAGCACCTTTGTTTCACTTTTCAATCGATTTCTTTCGCCTACAAAAGGAAAGATATTCATTAATGGGATTTCCATTGA
>Ga0209204_1003414_pt1 | contig 11691 bp, 12 predicted proteins | sample AD_JPNMR2_MetaG_FD_184425 | JGI IMG/M metagenome (GOLD analysis project Ga0209204, IMG submission 184425) | Active sludge microbial communities of municipal wastewater-treating anaerobic digesters from Japan - AD_JPNMR2_MetaG (SPAdes) (version 2) | ecosystem: Engineered > Bioreactor > Anaerobic... | reverse complement strand
CAAAAATCCATATGGCATTCCATGATGATGCTCGCTCCCTTTGAAGGTGTGGCTATAGACAACGATTCCTTTGACAAAGAGAGCATTCTTGAAGGGGAAAGAGATTTTTACCTGTTCATGACAACATTATACCAGGATATGTACAACGATCCTGCTAAGTATTTTATACCGACAAAGCCCTATGATGAATATATCCAAAGCATTTTAAAAAACGGGGAACGAACCCGGTCAGCCGAAAAAGAGCATTCCACAGATCCAAAAGAATGCAAGCTCCGGAACACTTTCCAGCAGGCCATACAGTTTTATCCCGAGGTGTTTTACAAGCTTGGAAATGAGGCAGACGAAATATGCAGCGCAGATTACGCACTGGTGATCTCCAAGCCGGACTTCGACGATGTTATGAAGTCTTTCAGCAGGTCCCACGTTTATAAAGAAAACGGGTACCGCTTCAGGGCGATCCTGGACCTGGGGCTGCAAATGAACGAAGTTGGCGGTAAATATTGCATCACGTCAATGAATTATCCTAAGATGTTTCTGGGACTTTGGGTCCTATGCAATGCACCCAGGAGCAAGTACAAATATATGAATTATCTTCGCCTGGACTATAAGGGCTATTACAGGGCCATGCCGGAAATCGGCGACGTCAGGAAGACCATGAAAGAGGAACATGCCGGATATGTCGATTCGATCCTTAAGTCGTTCAAAGGGCAAAAGATCAGGTACAAAGTCAAACCATTGAGAAATATAACGTCAGGCTTTGACTGGAAGGTCGATTTTATGCTGAAAGGCAGGAATGTTTTCGGCTTCTATGCCGAACCTGATTATTTCAAGCTTTGCATTTATTTCAGTAATACGAAGAACATAACGAAATTCGGCGAAAAACTCAAATTATTCAATCCAGAGCTTTTTGACTGGTATTGCGGCAAATTCCCGGAAAGGCTGTGCAAGTGCCCGAATAACAGGGTCGTAAAATTCGGGGATACAAAAAAAAGGATCTGCGGATTGACCAACAGGGCGGAAATAGCAAATCCGAACGACCATGATATAGAAAACAGTAAAACTGTTATTGAAATGATCCTTTCTCCTGAAAAAGCCGCGCATTAGGCAAAGTCATGACGCAGTCTTAAAGCTGGTTCGCCTGAAAAAGATTGCTTTATCAAATTTTTGTGATATTATTTATAATAAATATATATCAATGCCATGAAGGAAGGAAATACCATGCTGCATTATTTCAGCCATAAAAAGGATACTGATATGCAGCACTTGCACCTATGAGTCGGCGTTAACGCAGACCGCAGGTGCAGGTGCTTTCGGCTCTGTACCTGTGTGGCTGCTGGTATGGTCTTTCCCTTATACTTGCATCATATCACCGCACTGGTACGGATTATCGATACCGATGCGGTGTTTTTATTTGAAGGGATGTGGTAGTATGCGGCATGCTGACCATGCCGGAATGGATCTGTGTGACAGTGGATCTGCTGTTGCCTGATCCCAAATACGGGATTTGCTATGTTGCTTGAAATATTGAATTTGAACGTTTGAAACGATTTGTTATTTTGAGTTGGCTCAGAATTTCGAGATAAGGAGATGTTATACATGTTGACTATAAAGGGTGAACTCGCTTCCGCCCATGTCGAGGCGGAAGAACTTATAAACCATATAGGCCAGACAGTGCAGATCCATGGGATCGTATACAAGATCCGCGAAATGTCCGGCTTTGCATTTGTATTGCTCAGAACCAAAAGAGCCCTGGTGCAGTGTATCCATTCCGGTGATTTCTCGACATTCCCCTTAAGCGAACTGAAAGAGAACATGAGCGTCATCATCAGGGGCGAAGTGGTCAGGGATGAGCGGAGCAGGACCGGTACAGAGATAAGGATCATCAGTTTTGAGGCACTGTCCTGCCCTGCTGAAGAAATGCCCGTGGTAATAAACAACAGGGAGGTAAATGCGTCCATTGAGACCCTGCTGGACTTCCGCCCGATAACGCTCCGCAACATAAAAGAACGTGCGATTTTCAAGGTCCAGGAGGGCATCTGCGCTGGATTCAGGAGTTTCCTGGGCGAAAATGGCTTTACCGAGATCCATACGCCAAAAATAGTTTTCAGCGGGGCTGAAGGAGGAGCTAATATATTCAGGCTGGATTATTTCGGCCGGGAAGCATATCTTGCCCAGAGCCCGCAGTTCTATAAACAGATCATGGTCGGTGTTTTCGAGAGGGTATACGAGATCGCGCCGGTGTTCCGGGCTGAAAAGCATGACACTTCGCGCCACCTGAACGAGTACACGAGCGTTGACCTTGAAATGGGCTTCATAAAGGATTTTACCGACTTGATGCGTATGGAGGCGAAGATGCTTGCTTACACTTTCGATTACCTGAAGGAGCATTACGCCGATGAACTGGCGATGCTCAAGGCTGAGATCCCCACGGCTGACGATATCCCCGCGGTCAGTTTCGTCGAAGCAAAACAGATGATATCGGATGCATATCACCGTGAAATCACAGATTATGAGGACTTCGACCCGGAGGAAGAAAAGCTCCTGAGTGAGATAATCAAAAAACAAACCGGAAGCGACTTTGTCTTCGTAACAGGGTTCAAATCATCCAAGCGGCCGTTCTATACGCAGGATTCGAAGGACGATCCGGAATATACCGACAGTTTCGACCTGATATTCAGGGGCATGGAGATCACGACAGGCGGGCAGAGGATCCACGATTACAACGTGCAGGTTGCAAAAATGCGCAGGCTCGGTATGGATGTCGATAAGTTCTCAAGCTACCTCATGGCACATAAATACGGGCTGCCGCCGCACGGCGGGCTGGGTCTCGGCCTAGAACGCTTCACAGCCCGGCTTCTGGGGCTGCAGAATGTCAGGTACGCTGCGATGTTCCCGCGGGACATAAACCGCCTGGAACCTTGATTTCATGGAATATCGCCGTTTACCCTGGCATTGGGGATTTTGCCTGTACTGAACACGAAAGTACGATTTGCAGAAAAACCTGCTTGAACGCATACAAGCAGGTTTTTCCGTTGCATGGATTTCCAGAGCATGGCTTTCTGATACACTGTCTTAATTATGATGATACCATTCATCGATTTCCGATGACATCTTCGAAATCATTCAGCTTCTTCGGGGACTCTTCCGTCCTATTTCGGCGTGCTGTCGGCGGAAGCATGCCTGCGCAGCGGGACGACGCACCTTACCGTCACTGCCGTGATGACGATGATGCCGCCGGCCAGCGCCCAACTCCCGGGAGCCTCGCCCAGGAACATATACACCCACACAGGATTCAGTATCGGCTCTATTACCGGTATCAGGCTGGCCTCAAGCGCCGTGACATGCTTGATCGCCGTTGAATAAAAGATATACGGTATCCCAAGCTGTAATGTCCCCAACACGGTCAGATACAGCCAGTCTCTGCTGTCCGGCATGTTGCTGAACAGGAACGGCAGACCTATCAATGCGGTCAGCAGGTTCCCGAGGATAACCGATCCAATCGGGGATCCTTCCTTTTGCATGCGCATGAAGATCGTGAATGCGGCAAACGAGATCCCGCTTCCCGCAGCAAGGATATTCCCGAGCATACCGCCAATGCTTATATCGTCGATGAAGAACATGACCATGCCGGCCATCACGATTATTACCGTCACCCAATCGAACAGGTTCACTTTTTCCTTCAGCAGCCACGCACTGAGAAATATCACATATACAGGGGCGGTATACTGGATCAGTATGGCATTGGCAGCCGTTGTGTTTTTCGTTGCGGCAACGAACAATGTCACCATGCCGGCGTACGACAGCGCCGCGCCGATTTGAGCCGGAGACCAGTTCAACTTCGGCCTGCCGGTTGCGATCACTATAATGACGGCAGATATCGCGCTCCTGACCCCGGCGATGGCCAGCGGATGGGCGTCGATGGATTTTATCAGCAGTCCTCCGAGGCTCCACATCACCGCCGTTACAACGAGGAGTATTATTGCTTTTGGTCTTTCATTCAAAGCTGCTTTTTCGCTCACGTAATCACCACTTGTTTTCAGGGGACGGTCCTGTATTCACACCGATACGGCCGAATACCGGTATGATCGGTCCGGCAGGTTTTGGATGCCACCGGCCTGATCATTAAAGTTGTATGCGTCATCAAGTTCCTAGTCCTGCAGGTACTTCATCAGCATCCTCAGTTTCTTCTCGACAAATCCGGGTATGAATTCATGCCCGAAATACCTGTAAACAGCGATCTCTTTCGGACATGTCATATGATTGTATGCGGCAAACACCGTCGACGGCGGCGTCACCTCATCGACCAGCCCCGTTGCCACGAGTACCGGGCATTTTATTTCCGGAGCAAGGTTCATGACATCAAAGTATGTCAGCGTCTTTCTGGCCTGCTCTTCAACGGCCGGATCGGAATACCTGCGGAAAAACTCATTCAGCTCGCCATACGGCGACGAAGGAGCAATATCGATAGCCCTGTCAAAGTTACACAGGTAAGGGTATGACGCCACGGCAACAGCCGGTATGTCCGAAAGAGCTGCTGAAACCAGCGTAAGCGCTCCGCCCTGGCTGCCTCCCGTTACTCCTATCCTGCCGTCATCGACACAGTCCATATCCGCAAGTACTTCGAGAGCGCGGACGCTGTCCATGTAAACCGCACGATAGTAATACTCTTCCCTGGACAATATTCCCTTGGTCATCCACCCGGCAACATGGCCAAGCGACGATACCGTATTGTCCACACTGCGGCCATGCTGTCCACGGACGAGCATTTGCAGCACAGCATAACCATGAAGCGCCATATCCACTACCTCATGTATGCATCCGTCGAAAGCCCAGTTATACCCATGATACAGCACAAGGCCCGGATATTTACCCGGCGCGTCGGGAACGGCGAACCATCCGTCTATGCTTGCGCCCATAAACCCGGTAAACGTCACCCTGCTGACTTTGACACCTTTTGCAGGATAGTCATAAGGCTCCAGTTCGTATTTCAGCGGCACCTTTGCAAGTTCCTTCCTGTTCGACTCCCAGAATTCAAGAAAATCAGGCTGTCTCGTCAAGGCAGGCTTGTACTTCCGCAATTCATCAAGGCTAAGATCATATGGCTGTATCATTTATGCACACCTCCGCATTTTCCCTGTACATATTGCTTTTTTCTGTTCAGGTTTCTCTTTATCAGTCATCTGTCTGTTTCAGTTCTTTTACGAGATATTCGGCGGTCAGTTCAAGTGTTTCTTTCTCCCAGACAGAATTGTTGAATGTATGGTCGGCATCCTTAATTATTTTCAGCGTCGCCCTTCCGCCATAATATTCCAAGTATCTTTCAGAAACCTCGACCGGAACAGCATTGTCCTTTTCCCCATGGATTATCAGAACATTCTTGTCAAAGTTCTTTGCTTTACCAAAAATATCAAATTTCATCACATCTTCATAAAAGCCGATACCAACGCGAAATCCTCCTGATTCCACATACCCGGCCTTTTTGATCTTTTCGGCCGTGTCATATCCAAGTCCGGCGACCTGTTTCGCGATAATTTCTCCCATGGTGCCTGCAGGCGCCCACAGGCAAAGGGTTTTTATTTCGTCCTTTCTTTCGCCGGCCAGGACACTTGCGACTGCGCCGCCCATGCTCAGTCCAACAACGCCTATCCGGTCCGGATCGACGCCATCGAGTTTTTTCACAAAATCCAGTATATTGTGGGCATCGCGGATCTCCCCGGAAAGCGTCATATCGATGAAATCGCCGTCGCTTTCGCCGCTTCCGCCAAAATCGAACCTGACACTTGCAATGCCTTTTTTCTCAAGCATCCTGGACAGCTTAACGAAAATAAAGTGAGGTTCCATCTTGTTGCCGGTGAATCCGTGGAATATGACCACTGCCGGCACCTTTCCCGAAACGTTGTCAGGCATGTGGAGCATGCCCCTCAATGTAAGTCCCTGGCTTGCCAGTTCGACCGCTTTCTGCATTGCTGCACCACCCTTTCAAGTATCATGGATTAAAATTGTTCAATTACAGGTAATATCGATACTCACTGCATACAGAATAAATCTTCAACATATCCAGGCCATAATCTTCCACAGCAGATACCCGCAGCACATCCGTTGCCCCATTATAATCTTTCGCTATGATCTCAGATACTCGAATGTGACACGGCCTTCAAGCTCCCTGATAACAGAGATATCTGCCGGCTGGGAACCTGAAGTCATAACATTTGCACTGGCCGAAGCTGCTGCAAGCCTGACCATGCTTTCATAATCCATTCCTTTGCCGATGGAATAGGCAAGCGCCGCGACCATGGAATCGCCGGCCCCCACAGTGCTCTGCACATTAACCTTCAAAGCGTGGACCAGCGCCACTCTTGACTTATCGACAAAAAGGGCTCCATCTTTCCCCATCGAAACGGCGACCATCCCGACAGCGAAATCCCTGATAAGCGTTTCAGCATATTTTACGGCCTTCCCGATATCTTTGATGTCAGTTCCGAAAAGCCTTCCCAGTTCATATATATTAGGCTTTACCAGGTACGGTCCCGCTTCGATACCCTTCTTCAGCAGTTCACCGTCTGCATCGAGTATTGCCGCCGCTCCTTTTTGCTTCACAGCATCGATCCACCTGAAATATATATCCTTATCCACATTTTCAGGCACACTCCCGGAAAATACGACGATCGAACCATTTGCCACCTGGTCCAGCAATTTGTCCTTCAGTAACTCCAGTTCACATTCTGAGACATTCGGGCCAGGTTCATTTATATCGGTATTGGTTCCGTTTTTCCCATCGATGACTTTAAGATTGGTCCTCGTTTCACCGCTGATGAACACGAAATCATTATCAATGCCCATATCATCCAGGTATTTTTTAACATACCTTCCGGCAGACCCGCCAAGGATGCCCATCGCCTTGCTGCGTCCGCCAAGGCTTTTGATGACTTTGGAAACGTTGATGCCCTTGCCGCCGGCATCCGTCCTCAAAGAAGAAACCCTGTTGACTGAGTCCACTTTAAAATCATTTATAACGACTGTCTTGTCGACAGCCGGATTCAGCGTGACCGTATATATCATTTTTTACTCCGAATCAGGCGTTTGACTTAATTTTAGAATTGATAACACGGCATGTCAATTGTCTGGGGGACAGTTCTGCAAAATCGAGGGTTCCCTGGCGAGGAGAAAAGAGGAATAGTCCATCGAAAAGAGAAAAGTCGGAAACAATTCGAGGGAATCCGGGGACAGTTCTGCGAAACCAACAGTAACCTGAAAAGAAAAACAGTTATGAGAGGGGAGGGACAGTTCTGCAGAATCGCGAATTTATGAAGGAAAGAGGCCTTATATGTCAGGCGTGATGACACGCTTGACATATAAGGTAGTCGATTCAGAGATTCACAGATAAAAGCCATTGTTATATTTTTTTATCCGTAATAATCAGTGTGGTAATGGATTCCCGCGGAATCAGCATATAAGCAAACTGACCGCATATTCTTAAGTTAACAGGCAAGTCGCTTTCAGTCCTGTTCAGCAATACACATGCAATCGTACCATCCGGATTCCTGAACGCTGTCGTTTCAAGCCTGTCAGTATATACAGTACTGGCTATCCGGAAAGCACCGGGTTTGATATAACGGCTGAAATGCCCTATGTAAGTGTAGCTTAACTTCTTCTCCACCGTATCATTTTTTGTATTTGCCATAAGAGGCGCATCACAATAATTACCGACGTGGTCATGAGAAGAATGAAACCTACGACAGAGCTGAATAAACCTACCGTTGTCGCAAAAGATAAGCGTCCGTTTACCATACCCAATTTATAGGTATAAGTCTCAAAGACTTCGGAGACTTGAATATTGCTGCTGTTCTGAAGTATATATATTTGTTCAAACCCATTGTTCATAATGTTTCCGATCGAAAGAAGCAAGAGAATGATTATTGTAGGTTTAATGCCGGACATCGTAATATGCCAGATACGCTGCAACCTTGACGCGCCGTCGATTGTTGCAGCTTCATAAAGATCCGGGTTTATAGACGTAATCGCTGCAAGATAAATAATAGTATCCCAACCGGCCTGCTTCCATATATATGAAATAAGGGCAATCACCCGGAAGTATTTGTCACTGCCCAGGAAAAAAATCGGCTCTCCGCCCAATACCTTTATCAAACTGTTGATTATCCCCCAGGAAGGGGATAGCAGGTTTACCAGAATACCCCCGATTACCACCCATGAAATAAAGTACGGAAGGTAAATCACAGTCTGTAATACCCGCTTATATTTCATAAAAGGAATTTCATTGAGCATCAGCGCAAGTATGATCGGTATCGGGAAAAAGAATACCAGTCTTATCAGACTTAGGATGAATGAATTTCCAAAGACCCGGTAGAAGTCTTTCAGTCCAAAAAGATAAATAAAATTATCCAGTCCGCACCACGGGCTCCCAATGATGCCCTTTGAAAACTTAAAATCTTTGAATGCGATAATCAGTCCGTACATCGGCAAATAGTTAAATATTATAAAGTATATAACGCAGGGAAGTAACAAGAGATATAAATACTTATTGTTTGAGAAGTACTGTTTTCGCTATCTCAAAATGTCAGTAAGCTGACGGTATTGCCAGTCCAGAGATTGATGGATATAATGTCCATATCATAATCATAAAGAAAGGAAAGCGCTTCTGTTTTGATGTACCTTTGTTCGCTGCAAGGGTACCAGAAGCGCCAACCACGATATAGTATGATTATTCTATCAGATTATGAACTGATTGAAAAGAGCAAGACCGGTGTTTTTTGTCAGGAATCTGGAGCAGGTATCCTGCCCGTGCTGTGGCGGGCAGCTTTACGTGATTGGCAGCCGTAAGAGGAAGTGTATCGATAACGCAGGAAGCAGGATCGTTCTCAGGATACGTAGGCTTCGCTGTAAGGTGTGCAGAAGTATCCATCATGAACTGCCCGACATTCTGGTACCATACAAGCGGCATTGCAGTGAAAGCATCGAATCCGTGCTCGATCCCGGAAGGACCATTTGCGTGGCGGCAGATGATTCGACGATCCGGCGGTGGCAGGAATGGTTCAGAAGGAATACAGATCATTTCACAGGCTGTCTTGAATCGATCGCAATAAAGCTTGGCAGGGAAACTGCGAAGAAGATGACCCGATCTTCCGGGTCCGGATTCCAGAGGGTCATAGAACTTGTGGGGGATGCCCCGGGTTGGCTGGCAAGGATCGTCCGACCGGTAGCAAATACAAATAATTGGATACATACCCGTTTTGCATTTTTGTCCTGAGAGGCAGAGAGTAGACTCATGTTGAGAACCTGAAAAAGAGGAGGAGATCGACATGAGGGATCAAAAGAAAGCGGAAGAACTGGCGGCGCAGAGGGTCCAACTGCTGTCGCCGTTACTGGCGGAGGGATTGGACCCGGCAAAAGCCAGAAAGATCAGGGCAGAGATATGTGAACAGACTGGTTTGTCAGACCGCACTTTGAGGAGATATCTGGCGAAGTATGCGAAGGACGGGTTTGAAGGACTGAAACCTAGGGGCAAGGGGCAACGCAGGACGGAAGAGGCGATCCCACAGCATATACTGGACCAGGCCATCCTGCTGCGTCGTGAAATACCGGGCAGGAGTGTGGCGCAAATCATCCAGATACTCGAGTGGGAAGGCAAGGTCAGTCTCGGACAGATCAAACGCAGTACGCTTCAGGAGAAATTGGCGGAGCGTGGATACAGCGCACGGCATATGAGGATGTATTCACAATCGGGTGTTGCCGCAAGGCGGTACCAGCAAAAGAGCCGTAATATGCTGTGGCACAGCGATATCAAATACGGGCCGTATCTGCCGATCGGTCCGGGCGGGACAAAGAAGCAGGTGTATCTGGTCACCTTTATTGACGATGCGACGCGCTTCGTTTTGCACGCGGAATTCTACCCCACTTTGGATCATGTCATCGTGGAGGATTGCTTCCGCAAAGCGATCCTGAAGTATGGAGTTCCGGACTCCGTGTACTTTGACAACGGGAAACAATATCGTACGAAATGGATGGCAAGGACGTGCTCCAAGCTTGGTATCAGGCTGCTTTATGCAAAGCCCTACTCGCCTGAAGCGACCGGGAAGGTGGAAAAGTTCAACCAGACAGTTGACTCATTTCTCAGGGAAGCAGCATTGAACAAACCTCAGACGCTGGAGCAGTTCAATCAGTTGTTCCATGTATGGCTGGAGGAATGCTACCAGAACAAGCCCCACTCCGCCCTGGGGGATATGCTGAGCCCAAATGCCGCGTATCAGCGGGACCGGAAGGCCTTGAAGTTTCTTGATCAGGAAACCATAGCGAGTGCATTCCTGCACTGTGAGGAACGGAAGGTGGACAAGACGGGCTGCATCAGTTTTGAGGGCAAAAAGTACGAAGTTGGGCTCAACTTCATCGGGTGTACTGTTGATGTCATCTATGATCCTGCTGATACGGAGGAACTGACTATCGAATATGAGGGATATGCTCCATGGAAAGTGAAGCAGCTTGTGATCGGAGACAGGGTCGGGCGTCGTCCGAAGCTGCCCGCCTACATGCAGCCGTTACCGGCCGGATCCTCAAGGTTGCTGGATGCAGCGATTCAGAAGAACCTTGAACGCGAGCAGCGGATAGCTCCTGCGATCTCCTACAGGGCAGTATACAAGGAGGGGCGCAGAGATGTTTGAAGAATTCTATGGTCTTTCCAGGACTCCGTTTTCAAGGGATATCCCGAGCAGCCATATCTATCAGCCGGTAATACTGGAGGAGATATTGGGACGGCTGAAATATGCCGCTCAGCGGCAGTTGTTCGCTGTTGTCACCGGTGATTGCGGAACGGGCAAGACAACAGTTATCCGCATGCTGAAAGATTCTCTGGATCCGGCAAAGTATATGGTCCTGTACCTGGCAGATTCCAAGCTGACACCGAGACATTTCTACAAAGGGCTTCTGGCGCAACTGGGTGTAGAGGCGATGTTCTACCGCGGCGACGCTAAGCGGCAGCTCCATCACGAAATCGAGCTGATGCGGGGCATTCAGCATCTGCAGCCTGTCGTCATCGTTGACGAGGCTCATCTGCTGGACCGTGAGATGCTGGAGGAAGTGAGGTTCCTTCTCAACTTCAGGATGGACTCGCAGAGCCCTATGGCTTTGATACTGGTCGGACAGAGTGAGCTTTGGAACAAGCTTCACATGCAATCCTATACAGCCATCCGGCAGCGCATTGATATCCAGTGCAAGCTGGCCCATTTCGACCGGGCACAGACAGGAGAGTATATGAAAGCGCACCTTTCGTACGCGGGGGCTGAACACGATATTTTTTCTGATCAGGCGATCGATGAAATATTCCGGTATTCCGGCGGGGCAGCCCGTTTAGTCAACAAGGTTTGTACTCATTGTCTGATTTATGGGTCTCAGAATGGCAAACGTATTATTGACGATCATATGGTGAAGCTGGTCATACAGGGGGAATTATCCTGATTCTCCCTCCCCTTGGAGGGGGCAGGGCATTTTGGTCATATTCGGACATTAATTCTGTCAATGTCCGGACAATTAACGACATCTATTGCTGGACACTATGCGTCAGCAGTAACAATTATATAGTTACCTTCTAAAATGGCTTCTGAAAAACGTTTATTTAAATCCGAGATTATTTTATTAGTAAAATCATCAAAAGTAAGCATTACCTACCTCCTTAATAACTCT
>Ga0209204_1003412_pt1 | contig 11697 bp, 11 predicted proteins | sample AD_JPNMR2_MetaG_FD_184425 | JGI IMG/M metagenome (GOLD analysis project Ga0209204, IMG submission 184425) | Active sludge microbial communities of municipal wastewater-treating anaerobic digesters from Japan - AD_JPNMR2_MetaG (SPAdes) (version 2) | ecosystem: Engineered > Bioreactor > Anaerobic... | reverse complement strand
GCCCGGCTGATACAGCAATGCGCAATGCGGCTGCTCTGGCAGAAAATGCGGACGTTGCGCCGCTCGTTCAGGGCCAAACGCCGCCGCCCCCTCCACCTGAACAACCAGCGCCCCAAGCCGAACCGCCCCAAGCGAAATCTCCCCCAGCGGAACCCCCACTTCCCCCGCCGCATAACCCAAAGAAAACACCTCCCCCACTACCTAAACAAACAGGAGGAACGTCAACTATGCCACCAAAAAGAGTGCTGATTCCACCAGCGGAACCCCCACTTCCCCCGCCGCCAAAGGGGCCAATAAAACCGTCCCCGCTTGGCAAAACACCGGCGGGAAAGGGCGGCGGCTGGGGCTTGCCCTACCTGTTGGGATCGCTACTTCTGGGGCTTCTTGGTGGTTATCTCACGAGACCACGAACCGCCACTCCAGAACCCGCACCGGCACCGCCGCCTGAGCCGGAGCCGGAGATTTCCCCCGCCGCCAAGCAGTTACAGGAATGGCTAGAACTTGAGAAGAAGCCGATTGGTGAGCGGCCTACTAATTACGCCGCCGCTATCTGGATTTCGCACGCCCTGCGACATCCAGAAGTGATGCCATACGTCATGCGAGAGTTTCCAGAGTATTTCCAAGATTCGCAACCGGCCCGTTAAGCAAGAGGACGGCTTATGGCAGGATTCGGATTTCGGTATGAAAACCGATCCTATGGATTTAGGAATGAGCAGGATTCGGACCTGTACGGGCTTCCGAAACTGCAACAGTTTGACTTGCGGGAACTGATAGCGCTGGACCGCAAGGATATGGACCTCGGCGTAAATCTTGACGCCGGGGATTCCAGTACTACCAGCATTTCTGATGCGATTAAGGACGCCGTGGCCAAGATCGGCGCTCCCGCTCTATCGGCGGTCGGCTACATTGCCGGTTCTATTGACAAGCCGTTCGCCGCCATGCGTGGTGTGCTTGCTGGCGACCCAAGCGCATTGCTACTAGCAATCCCGTTCAGCGAATCGTTTCTACGCAAGCCGATTGATAATCTATTGCAAGGACTTGGTATTAACGCCAAGGTTCCAGAGAAGCACATTACTGGCCGGGAGGTATTGGAGGCATGGGGTGCGCCTAAGAACAAAGAGGGGTTTAAGCCGTTTCGTGATCCGGCGGATGCCCTATTCGATGTTGCCGGGCTTGCGTTAGAGTTTTTGATTGTGCCGCCGTTTCTACCACGTATTGGCGCACTGACGGCCAAGGGACAGCAGGCGTATCGTATCGGCAAGAACTTCAGGCCGCTACTGGAGGCTGAACGGGAAATAACCACTATTGCCCCTAAAGTAGCAGAACTGCCGGAAGCTCTCAACCTGTTGCGCACTAGCGGCGAAAAGGCTCTGCCCGCCATATTGGAGCGTGCCGGAGCTAGCAAGCAATCTATTAACGTCCTGCAAGACATGTTACAGTCGGCAAGCCCGGGCGCAAAGGAAATGCTCCAGCGAACTGTTCAAACCGCCGCCGAAACCGGGGACCTTGCCCATCTGTCCAGACATTTAGAAACATTGCCGGAAATGCTCCGCTTTCACGGGGCGGTTGAGGGGCAGAAGTTTCTACCAGCCGTTAGCCCAACCGGAAGAATACAAGAACTGCAAGAGGGGACTCGTGGGCTGGTCTTAGAGCCGGTCTGGTATTGGAAGAACCTGCTTCCTCAAGTTGACGTTCCAATGCAATGGGCGGCTAAGCCGCTGGAAAAGGCGGCCCAGCTGTTGCCGTTTCGTGTTGTTTCATCTTTGTTCCATTGGGCGTCCAAAGATAACATCAGCAAGTTTGGTCAGCGTGCGGCCAATCAATTCGTGGAGCACTCCCGGCAGATGCTTGGCAGCGCCGCCAACCTGCACCTCCAGCATTCACAATTCCTTGGCGCTCTATCAGACCAATGGGCTAAGTACGCCCAGATGGCAACACTTGGCAACAACCGTACCGGACAGGCTACATGGGAAAACATGCTTGTCTGGCTTGCAGAACATAGCCGCAAGTATCATGGTACGCAAGGCGAAAAGGCCCTTGAAATTGCGAAGCAAGTCTTTGCGGGACAAGAGGTTACGCCCGAAATGCACAAGTTTGTGCAAGACGTGGTGAGCGTAATCGAGTCGTCGCCTGTTGAGATATTGCGCACAATGGACAATACGCTGGGCAAGCTCGGCGTACCCACCAGACACACTGCAAGCATTTGGGGGGCGGAGTACTGGCCGAGATATACTCCAGAAACCCCGGTTGCGCAAAGTGGTATTGGCCGGTTCGGCGAGGCCGCCCTTGGTAGTGTCGGCAAGTTAAAATATCGGCGCACGTTCCTTGATGTACCTGGCGGACAGCTAACAATCAACCTTGCAAGCCATGATCCCCTGTTGCAGAAGTTCTCCACCAAGACCGCTACCATTCCGGTAGGTGAGTTGCTTGGTAAAAACTCTGCCGGGCGGCAGTTTATCTACGGCGACTATGTACGCTTTGGGGAAACTGAAGGCCGCATTTCACGCATTGCCAATATCAACGGCAAGCAATCTGCGATAATACGGCTTCCCGGCACAAACGAAGAAATTGTAGCAAACCTTGATGAGCTTATCAAGGTCAATGCACCTGCCGACCCGACGAAGCAAGTCTTCCTTGAATCGCTACATCCGGCAACGCAAAAGCAGCTTGCCGCCAAGTGGCTGGCTAATGAGGGCGTGCAGGTTGATAAGAAGGCCAACCTGGTCCAAGTGTTATCCCAATATCTGCATACCCGCTATGCGGAACCATACGCTGTTGGGCCGGATGGTGCGCCCAATGCCATTTTGCAGGCTGTATGGCTTGGAACCAAAGAAGGATCGGCCAAAGACTTAGCAAAACAGCTACGGGAGATTGTGCCTGATCTAAGCGTTCGGCGGGCAAAAGAGCTTGCCAGAATGGCGTTTTCCGGCGGCGTTGCCAATAGAACCGTCCGGTTCCTGCTTAACAGACAGAGCAAGGGGCCTCTTTATTCACAGGATATATTAGGCGACCTGTTTAAGCGGATTACCATTGAAAGTGATCTAATCGCCGCTACGAGCAATGTTCACGAAATGATTGCCAGGGCGGCCTTTATACCGGCGGACGCAACTGCGGCCCGTGGCGTCCCCTTAAGAGAATTCTGGGAATCCGTTCGTATTCCGGTTCCTGGAAGCAAAAAAGGCGCAAGCGCCCCGTTAACACAGCAGGGGTTAGAATCGCTGTTGGACAACCTGCTTGGCAGGCAGGAGATTGCACAACAGCTTAATTCAATCCCACGTGGTCAATGGGCAGACCTTGTGCGTGTGCCGGAAGGATTGCAGAATACAATCAACCGTTTCTTGCGTGTAGTAACACCGGAGACGGAAGAGTATCACTGGTTTACAGACGCCGTTCGGCGGTTTACCAGGACTTGGGCCTCTTGGGCGACAGTACCACGGCTTGCGTTTCACGTGCGCAACCACACTTCGGATATGCTACGTGGGATCATAGCCGACGCCCCATATTCCATTCCGCAATACTTTGAGGCATGGAACCAAGTACGCAACGCCGCCTTTAAGGGGGAATGGCAAACCCTGCCCTATTTTGAGGAGATGTCTAAACTCAACGTTTTGCGCAGTTCTGCAAGGATCGGCGACCTAGAGCTTGCTCCTGTAGTCGGCCAGGGATTCTCTCTTACCAAGGCAACCAAAGCGCCGCCTTCATTCTGGGACCTGTTCACTCCTCTTAAGCAAACCAAAGAATGGGGCACAAAGCTATTCACAACGGAACATCCGTTAGTTAAGGCTGGGCAATCGCTCTTTGAGACGACGGAAGCGATGGGGCGTGCGCCCGTCTATATTGCGGCCCGCAATGCCGGTATGACGCCCGCCCAGGCGAAAGAGTTTGTTGACCTGGTAATGTACAATTACGGGCGGATGTCCGGGTTTGAGCAAAAATACGTCCGGCCCTCCTTGATGTTTTACGGCTGGTTGCGTCAGAATATGGGCTATATGCTGCCAAGGGTTATGCTGGACTATCAGTCTGGCGCATCCCATCTGTTGCGTGGTGTGGGACGCATCTGGTCGCAAGGCGGCCAAGAGTTGCCGATGTGGATGCAGGAAACATTAGCCGTCCCAATTGGAAAGAACGACAAGGGCGAAACGGTTGTAGTAAAATCTCTTGGTCTGCCGCTGGAAGATATTTCGCTGATTAGTTGGAATGCCGGAGAGGTTTTATCCAAGATATATTCACGAATGCACCCGGCGCTGAAGGCGGCCTACCAGATTACGACCGGCGAGGACCCGTTTACCGGCATTCCGCTTAAGGTATCCGAAAGCGTTTATGAACGCCTGGGATTCCCACGCAAAGCGGTGGATACCGGCATTATGGCGGCCAAGGCGGCTGTCGGCGGAGAAGAGCGGCCAATCATCAGGCCATTCCTTAAGCTGGCGGAAACTTTTGATCCGCACGCCGCATTCTTGCGTCAGTTCTCCAATATCTTCTCGTCAAGCGAACCGTTATGGATACGAGCGCTTGACGCCGCTTCCGGGATACGTACTGGGGCATACGACGTTGAGAAACAACGCCTCAACGACGTGCTGGACTACATGCACAGCAAAATCGTTCGTATGCCTGGAGTGTATCAATACAAGACCGTCTATGCAGCCCCAGAGGCAACCTCGGCTGAAAAACGATTGGTAGAGGTGTACCGTGAAATAGAGCGTTTGCGGAAAGAGCTAAAGAAACAAAGACCTCCGACTAGCTCTCCATACGTACAACTCTAGAGTCGGACCGACGCCCGACGCCTCAGGACCGGACCCCGGCTGGCCTTAATTGGTCGCCGGGGTTTTTTATTGTCTTACTCCGGCAATACTAGTTCCGGGTGTTTCCAGATGAGCCGCTGGCCCGGGCGCACCTGGTCAATGACCAACACAGTGCCCCTGTAACAGAGCACAACAAGTTCAACCAGGTTGTGATGCGGTACGTGTCCTTACAGCAAGACAAGCCCTTTGTCTGGAACTTGTGCCCAATCCCAAACTCCTGGACTACTGGCTCCAGATCAACATAGACGGAATCAAAAAGCCTCATAAGTATAGTCTCCTTCTATCGTGACATCCGAAAATGTGTCCTTTGGCTCGGCACGAAAACGTTCGACCAAAGCATCAACCTCCCTCTCCAGTCGTTTTGCTTCCTGGAGTACATCCCGATCTCTGGTTTGAAAATACCTACGCTGGCACTGCCTCATGTCAGCTACGACACGAACGAAATCTCGCATCTGATCTTGGGTCCACATACAGCACCTTTCTTTTGCTAAACAGTACTTTCAACGGCGGCCTCTTCTTCAACCGCAGTCTCTTTAACATCATATTCCGGCATATCACGCATCGGCATTACAACCAACGCATTATTGCCGCAATACAACGTGATTGGGTTTTCGTCTTTGTCTGGAAGGACAACTTCCACTTTCTCATCGGCTGGCATCCGGTTGAGGAACGGAAGCAGATAGTTGCTATTGAACCGGACACGCTTTGCCGGTCCATCATAGTCAACGTCCAGCCGCACTCTGCCAGAACCACGCTCATAAGCCTGGCTCCGCATCTCCCAAACGCCCTCGTTAAGCTCCCACACCACACCGTGATAATCGTCCGTGGTAATAGCAACCTGACGTAAGGCAGACGCAAGTTTCTCAGCCTCAACCACTACGTCAAACTTTGGAGCTTCGTTTTTATTGCGCACAATAGCTTGCCAGTTTGGATAGCAGCGTCCATCGTCTGCCAGCAGAGCAATAAACCTGGACCGTTCATGCAAAAACTCTACCCGTATTTTGCCTTTGGCGCAGGCAATAGAAACTTTGTTGCCAGAGTTTTTGAACGTTGACGCAATGTAATCCGCAGCTGGAGGCGGAATCAGTAGGCGCAAATTGCGATCGGGCCCGGCCTCCTTGATGGCAATTTCCGAAACATACATTGCTTTGCCGTCTGATGCGGTAACGTACATCTTATCAGTAACCTGAAGCAAGATATTGTTTATTGAATATACGCCGTAAATTTTAGATACGTACTTCCCGGCAATATCAAAGGCGTTCGCCAATGTATATGCTTCATCGACGCTTGCAATGTTTTCCGATTCCACTTCCGGCGTCCTCGGAAAATCATCGGCGCTCATTGTGGGGACGTTGAACACACCGCCGTTCGTCCGAATGATTAGTCTTGTGCTATCGTCCGTTTCAAACGTCAGCATTGGGGCGTGTGTCGTTTGCAGAATCTTGAGCAACGTCTTTGCCGGAACCAGAATTGGCCCGGACGGCGGATCAATGTATTGGCAACTAATCGGCTCAATAACAGTACGTTCCAGGTCTGTTGCCATAGCCAAGTTGTTGCCAAAGTCAATCTTAATGTTCATTAACACGGGCTTCGGCGTTCGCTCTGGAACAACCTTAACCAATTGACGCACGACAGCCAAAAGTTCAGAACAAGATACATGGACCTGCATGTCAAACCTCCTCTATAAAGAACCCCATTCTGCGGACTCCCAATACGACTCCATAAATTGCCGAATATCCTCTGGAACCTCTTTGCGCAACCACAACCATCGTCTGTAAGTCAACCAAGGCTCCAGCATCATAAAATACAAGATTTCCAGTTCACGCAATTCCTTAAGTTCGCCATTCAGCAGATCGCAAAAATGCTTTCGCCGACTGCAATCTTCACAAAGTCCGGCTTCAGTCGGAACGTTATCAGCAGGCTCTGTTTTGGGTGGCAACTCTACAAGTTCTACATCAAACAGCTTTGCCTTCTTGCTGTGTTTTGAGTTCAGCACCCATTCCACAAACCTGTATAGCTGTTCGCATATACCACGTAATTGGTCTCGTGCCTCCAGCTTTTTGTTACATTGGTCAATGGAAATTACACAATTGCTGCACTTGCTCATGGCTCATTGCCTCCTTCACTAAGCCACCAATACTTATCAATAAACCGCACAATAGATTTGGGGGCGTCTTTGCGTATCCACGCCCACCGCCTTGGGGTTAGCCAGAGCTCTAGCATATCAAAATACGCCAACTCAATATCACGCAGCGCATCAATTTTATCAGCCAATATCTGGCCGTAATCTCCACGATACACGGCTTCCAAATTGGCATTGTCGGCGGGCTCATCCTTGGGCGGCAATTCAAGTAGTTTCAATCCCAACCGCCTTGCCTTCTTGCCGTACTTGGAATTTAGTACCCATTCCACAAACTTGTATAACTGCTTGCATCTGTCTCGCAATAGGTCTTGCTCTTCCAGTTTTGGGCCATACTTCTCAACGAAAATTGCACAAGTGCTGCACTTATTCATAACCGCACCTCCCTATGGCTAATCATTGCTCTCCGCAATTTTGTTTATCTTTGACGCCCGGCGTTTCTTAAACAGTGCCCTTAACTCGTCCAACTTCTCTGGTCCAGTTAACCAATCCGATATGTCGGCTCCATCCGTTCTTTGAGGCCACAAATCTAACAGCCAGATATTTTCAACCGCCCCTATCAATTCCCCGGCTACCCGATAGGCAAACTCCCTACCAGACTTATCGGCGTCCGGCACAATCACTAGGTGTTTTAGGCCGGTCAGCGCTTCCGTAAATTGTTGCTCCCAGGGGGATTTACAACCACCGGCAATGCACGTCGCTGTTAAGTTGTAGCGGCATAGAGTTTCCACGTCCTTTTCACCCTCGACGAACCAGACCGCATCGTTTGGTCTGGTTTTTTTATGCGTCAGCAGTTCAGGCAACCTATACAACACCCTGGGCACACCGCTTATGCCATACTCATATTTCCCGTCCGGCAGCACCTTGCGTTGTAAAAATCGTTTTGGATAGTATCGCACCACTTCGTAGAGCGGCTTGCCATCAGCATTGCAATACTTGTATATTGCGTCGATGCGACTTTGCGGTTTTTCCCATTGATCTTTGTCCGGCATAATGTCATCCCAACTAAGCCCAGCCGCCTGTATGATTTGTTCTACCGCACAGCCGGAATAGCAATAGAACAGAATGCGTCCATTGCTTTCTTTAATCTTTAGGCTTGGCCTCTTATCATCATGGGCCGGGCATCTTGCCGTGTAGCCATCCCGGCACGGCTTTACTCCGTCGAACCTGTTAAGCAACTCCTCTAAGGGAAGCGCCATAATCACACTCCGTTGACGACTTTCTTAGTTGTGTTCCGTCTCCCGCCTTGCCAGCCACAGTTTGTTTACGTCTATGCTGTCCAAATCAACCGCATCACCAACAGCGCAACACACCGCATCCACATAGCAGGCTAAATTGTCTGGTGTATCTTGCTTGGCCGAATACGGCAACCAACCAATAAGAACCTGGTCCGGGTCAGTCCCGCCAAGCAACCACGCCATAACGGTTGCAATGCCGCAACCAATAGCCACGTCAATCTGATAGTCTCCTATCTGAATGCATCCCGACTGAACCAGAACAGAACAATTACATTGCCCGCTAAAGCGGACTTGTACAGCCATTTCTGTCATGGCGAACCGCATGTCCCCCAGCCTAGGCTCGGACACCAATTCGCCACGCCCATTAAACCAGAGTACACGCATTGCCTTAGCCTTTCCCTTACTACGTATATGCCTTAGCGTTCCTGTGGAACATCCCTTTCTGACGCATTTCCTCTAACTGGCCCACCGTTAACGGCGGTTTCGGCGATGTAAACCGCACCCAGCCTCCACGCCCCAAAGAATCAATTAGCACCCCGGCCTCTTTCTGTGTTAGCTTGCGTACCACCTCGTAATCCAGTCCACGGCTTAGCAGCATTTTCATTTGCTTATACGAGGCCAGTCCACGCCGCCTACGCTCTCGCAACTCTTCCAGTAGGTTTTCTGCCTGCTTGGCGGTTAAGCCCTCCCCGCTAACACCAAACTGTTTCAGTTGAGCGATCTGTGCTGGTGTTGCGTATGTGTTCAAGTCGTCCATGCTAGGCTCAACGTCCAGCACGGCGAATGGGCTTTGATATTTCAGTTTGTAATCTACCTTCTTGGCTTTAATGTTTGCCCGGCCAAGGGATATTTTCAGTTCTTGCATCTGTTTCCATGCTTCCAGTTCGGCAAGCACGTCCTTAATATCTTCCGGCGCTTTCATGGTGTATTCTGACAGGAACCGTATCCGTTCGTTGTCCGGCATCCGTCCGCCTAGGATGTCGATACTAGACACGATCTTGTGTGCTTGTGTTCTGCCAGACATATCATAGACAAAGAGGCATGGTTTTTTACTTTGTGCAATGGCCAGCCGTCTTTCTTCTGCTGTTTCCTTGCCGTCAACCACGCCGGGTAGCGGCCTTGTTCCACGGCCAAGCATCTGGGTATAGAGCAACAGGGACCGGGTTGGTCTTGCCATTACGATTGACGCCGTTTTGGGGGCGTCAAACCCTTCCGTGGCAATCATGCAGTTACACAAAATCGGCAATGCTCCCGTTTTGAAGTCCTCCATAATACCCCGCCGAACCATCTTCGGCGTATCCTGTGATACGCTTTTAGCCATGCCCGCTTTGTATCGGCAGACAATATCTGCCAGCCTGTTCGCCTGCTCAACGCCAACAGTAAACACAAGCACCGGCCCGTCTTTAGAGGCGTCCATTGCTACCTTTGCAACGGCGTGCAGGTTCTTTTCTTCCATCAGTACACGCTCTAACTGTTCCGGCGCAAAGTCGCCGTGTCTAATTTTGATCCCAGAAAAATCTACGTGAATATCTTTGACAAAGTACTGCTTCACTGGAACAAGCCATCCGTCCCTAATGCCGTTTGCAAGGTCATACACGTAGGCAACGTCATTGAATGCTACTGCCAGGCTATACTTATCAGAGCGGTTCGGCGTGGCCGTAACGCCAAGTATCTTTACGCCGGCCTCCTTAAACTTATCAATGATCCTCCGGTAGGTGGCCGCCGGGACGTGGTGTGCCTCGTCGATTACCAACAGGCTGTAGCCGGATGCGTCTATGGCGTCTAGTCTGTTCTTTCGACTTACCGTTTGTACCGTGCCAACCACGACCCTTTTTTTCCAGTGTCCAGAGGCGTCCCGCCAATAGGCCATTTCTACGCCTGGCGCAAGATCGTCAAGGTGTTCTTTCGCTTGCCAAATCAACTCTTCTCTGTGCGCTAGCACCAGCACCTTGCCCAAGGCGGCATAGTGTCTTACGATTTCCGAAAAGACTACGCTTTTACCAAGCCCAGTCGCCATCACCAGTAGTGTCGCCTGGTGCTGATGTAGTGCTTCCAGCGTCGCCTCTATGGCTCTTTTTTGATAATCCCTCAAGATGATACCGGATGACATCTTGCAGTTCCCTTTTCCACCTATTATCTATCGGCAGGCTTGCGATTCTCTTGCTCCATTCCAGTAGGTCTTCCTTATTAGCTATGGCCCGCTGAAGCAGCACCATTAGTTTGGGCACAAGATACTGGCTGATTCTTCTTTGACTTGCCTTGGGATTACGGTTAACGTAATCTTTAATGTCCTCCCATGTAAATTGCTTCATAGAAAAATTCCACACACCCCGCATCTCTCAAGTTGTTCTTTTTGCTCTGACCTTAACACTGTCCCATCCCTTCCGGCAGAGTTACCTCTGGATGTTTCCACACAATTGATTTAGCGCTTCTATCTCTACTACAATTGGCCACATTATGAAGTCCTTTCTTTCTACATCCACACACCAGAGCCGCTATCTAATACGGCACCGCATATAGAGCACTTTTTGGTGCTATCATCCCTATCCTTTATCGCCCAATGCTGACATTGTCGTCTCAGTTCGCCAATCCGTTCCGTGGCGTTTATGGTTTCAGCTTCCGCTCTGTCAGCACTATCAATCGCCTGCCGGTATTCGTGGGCAATGTACATCGCCTCTGCTACGTGCTCCGGCGGAAGCCCCGCCTCACATAATTGCCGCAATAAGCCTTTGTCCAATTCAATCGCCATTGCCAATGCCTCCTAAAACTCAGCCCCGCATATTCTGCACCGTTCTGTTGTTGCAATTGAATCAACCGGCCCCGCCTGTTGCGTAGAGTCCACAATCAGATGGTCGCACTGTTGCTGTATTCTTCGCTTCTCTTCCCAAAGCCGCACAAGCTCATCCTCAACTATTTTCTGTATCTTGCTCAGCGTTCTTTGTTCGTTTTCCTGTAGGTATCTTACAGACGCAACAAGTGTTGCCCGCATTATCTGCTCCGCACTGGCGTCCATCTTCAGAAGCTGTTCGTACAGCCGTTCGAGTTCTTTCGCATCCATTGCAAATCCCCTTCAAATAATTCACCAACTCCAACATGCGCCCCGCATCCACAATGCACAAAGTAGGTCCCATTGGCAATTGCCAAAACAATACCGGCACCTGTTCCGCCCTGGCCTGCTTGACCATTTCTCGATACACACTAGCAACGGATATGCGCCGACAGTTTTTGACCTCAATGTATAGAGGCAGGCCGTCAACAATCACATCCGGCGAATCCGGGGACGCCTTATATTGGCAGGACCGCCTAGCCTCTAGTCCCCAACTGCGCAACAGATGCACAACTTTCCGTTCCCCACGCTTCCCTTTTTCTCTTTGATACCTGCCCATTGCTATTGCCTTACATTACAGAGAGAACAGTCCATAATCTTCCTCTTTTGTATCTAATTTTGTATCTAACTTTCCATTGCTTCCTGTTAGCTCAACCGCCTTTGGATTACGCAACACCGTCTCAATCCTGG
>Ga0209204_1003410_pt1 | contig 11699 bp, 9 predicted proteins | sample AD_JPNMR2_MetaG_FD_184425 | JGI IMG/M metagenome (GOLD analysis project Ga0209204, IMG submission 184425) | Active sludge microbial communities of municipal wastewater-treating anaerobic digesters from Japan - AD_JPNMR2_MetaG (SPAdes) (version 2) | ecosystem: Engineered > Bioreactor > Anaerobic >... | reverse complement strand
CGTTGTTAAGGGTGAGTGGGTCGCTGTTGTAGCATAGGGTTTGATTACCATCGATGGCACCAGCTGTTACAATGGGGTAAGCTATAACTGTTACCTCATTGGAGTATCCTGTGCCGCAGCTGTTGGTGGCCACCCTTCGATAGGTTCGAGTTACGGTATGACCTGCAGGAATATCGTAAGTAAGGCTATTCACTCCTAACGAAGTCCATGGGCCTGCCCCTTCCATGAACTCCCAGTCGTAAGTCCATGACCCGCTACCACCACTTGGAGAGGTTACGTTAGTGAATGCTTCGGGGTCGCCATTGTAGCAAACCGCTGCAGGTGAACTAATAGTGCCGCCATTAACCGCTGGAGCTACGGTTACCGTTAGGGTATTTGAATAGCCAGTTCCACATCCGTTGGTTGCACCCCTACGGTAACTTGTGGTTTGGGTAATTCCGGCAGGAGGGTCATAGGTTAAACCGTTTGCACCAACAATGCTTGTCCAACCGCTTCCAGTATCCTGTTCCCAGAAGTATGTAAAAGCACCATTACCTCCACTTGCTGCCGAGCTACTGGTAAATGCAACGGGGTCATCGCCATAGCATACGGTTTGGTCTGATGCTATAATGCCTCCGTTAATATCGGCATAAATTGTTATGGTAACAGTATTTGAGTATACTGTGCCGCAATTATTGGTTGCAACCCTTCGGTAGCAACGGGTTTCGGTTTGATTGGCAGGTGGGTCGTAGGTTAAACCTGTTGCTCCAGGTATAACAATCCAGGGACCTGCACAGTTCGACTGGTATTCCCAGCTGTAGGTCCAGGGGCCATTGCCACCCGAGGGGTCAACTGTGCTAGTAATTGCACTTGGGTCAGAGTTATAGCAGAGCGATTGGTTGCCTGAGATTGTTCCTCCGTCCATTTGTGGGTAAACGGTAACGGTAATCTCGTTGGAGTAGGCAAATCCGCAAGCATTTTCTGCTTTACGACGGTACTGGGTGGTTTGTGTGATTCCGGCAGGAACATCGTAAGTTAAACCATTGGCACCGGCAATTGTAGTCCATGATCCTGCACCAACCTTTTGTTCCCAGCTATAAGTCCAAGCGCCAGTACCTCCTGCGGGTGATGCCACATCGGTAAATGCAGCGGGATCGCCACTGTAGCAAACACTTTGGTCGGAACCTATGGTTCCACCCGTAACCTGATCGTAAACGGTTACAGTTAGTTCATTGGAATATGCTATTCCGCAAGTGTTATTAGCAACCCTTCGGTATTGAGTTGTTTGGGTTAAACCGGCAGGAACATCGTAGGTTAATCCGGTTGCACTGCCAATATCAGTCCAACTTCCAGCACCAACTTTTTGCTGCCACTGGTAAGTGAAGGCGCCATCGCCGCCTGAGGCAGGTGCGTCGTTGTTAAATGCCGATGGATCGCCAGCGTAACAAATAGATTGATCGGAGCTTATGCTGCCACCATCAAGGGGTGCATAAACGGTTACAGTAATTGTATTTGAGTAAACTGTTCCGCAGCTAGTAGTAGCAGCTCTGCGGTACTGAGTTGTTTGGGTAAGTCCGGCGGGAACATCATAGGTAAGCCCTGTTGCTCCGGCAATGGGGTTCCATGACATACCAACTTTTTCCTCCCACTGGTATGTCCAGCTCCCATTTCCGCCAGATGGTGATGCTATGTTTGTAAATGCTGCTGGATCGCCGTTGTAACATATGGTTTGGTCGCTACCAATTGTTCCTCCGTTTAGCTGATTATACACCAGAACTGTAGTTTGAGCGGAGTTGATACAGCCGTTAGCATCCTGAACGGTTACAGTGTAATCGCCTGAATTGTCAGGGGTAACTTTAGTTATTGATGGATTCTGGTCGGAAGAGCTAAAGGGTATAGTGGAGTTACTAGTCCAGCTATATGATACCATCCCGTTGGGAGTGGATGTGAGATTGATAGTACCATTGTAGCAAGCAGGCCCATCGTTGTTGGCAGTAACATTGGGCAGGGAATTAACCTTAATGTTAATGGCATTAGATACCTTTGAGCACCCAGTAGTGGTTAGTGTAACCCAAGCCCGGTATGAACCTGTTTGGGTGGCGCTATACTGATCGCTTGTTGCACCGCTGATATCAGCTCCATCCTTTCGCCACTGATAAGCATAGTTAATTCCTGTGGTGGCTTTCAAGAGCGCCGAACCACCCTGACAGAAAGTTGTTGGATCGGTAGTAGATATCGATGAAGTAGGCGATTGAAGGATTTCGATGCTAATGCTAGCAGATGCCTTATTTGAAGCTTCATCCTCAACTTCGCATGTAAAATTATAGATGCCTGCAGGAGAATTGGTATTAAGATAGGCTACCCAAGTATATGGTGGGACGATTGTTATTAAGTGTATATCGCCGGACCATTTGTAGGTGAAATTATGTTGGTCGCCAACACCATTAGCATTAACAGTTAGGGTAAATGCAGTACCTTGACAAACCTGCGTTTGCCCAGCCGAGGGATCTATGGTTACAGTGAGCTGTCCAAAAACTGGTGTAATTTCAAATGCCGATACTACAAGTAGCAAGGTCGCTGACTGTAATATCTTCCGGAAAGTATTGAATGCTTTCATCTGCTTATATTTTTCACTCATTCGAGTTTGATATTATTGGCTTGTATTTGTCAAAATATTACTGAATTTCAATTATGTTGCTTGAGGCGGAACATCCATCGGGACTTGTGGTTAATACGTAGTATTTACCAGGTTGTTTTGCATTTTTAAATGCATCCTCGTTAACCATTTGGTTCCCGATGTAGTATTTAAGGCTGCAACCCGAAAAGTTCCCTTTAGTTTCAATTTCAACCTTGTTGTTTTTAAGCTTTAAAATTGGTTTAAAAATAGGATTAACACTTATTGTAACCGAGCTTGAAGCCTCATTACCCTCATTATCCTTTAGGAAAACTGTAAAAGTGTAAATGCCTTTGCTATTGGGCTTAAGAATAAGAATATTGCCAAGGTTTTTCTCAACAATCGATAAATCGCCTTCCCATTTTAAATTTATTCCATCATCGGTTCCCATATCGGTTTGGGCCACCAAGGTTATGGTTTGATTGGCACAAAAATCGGTTTTATTATTTGGGGTAACAATTTTTACAGTTATGCCCTGAGCATTGGAAGGATTAATACTCAAAGTTAGTATTGTTACTATAGCTATGAAACTAATAAAGTTACGCATGGTAGAATTGATTTATAAATGTAAACAATAAAAAAACACCTAACCCAAATTTAATTCGAATGTAAAGTATTTTTTTGTTAAATCAACACGTAAAGTCAATAAAATTAGTGTTTTAATGATAAAAAATAGTTATAACATTGATATTCAGGTATATATAAATAATCATTAAAACCTAAGTATTTCGTCAAAATACATCAACTCAAAAATAATTGAACAAAGAATTTGCCAAACATCATAACAATCAGATAAACAAATAAATATCCAAAAATAGAATTTTGCTTTGACCGATAATGAACAGGTAAAAGGTTGTTTTCTGTGGAATTTTGAAAGGTAGGAGCTGATGGTATGGAAGTTAAAGTAAGAAAAGCAGGTGTTAGTATCATTTTGAACTCCACATAGCGGAGCAGGTACCCGCCAATGCGGGACAGGTTCTGAAATCTGAAATCTGAAATTTGCTCAATGCAAAACAGGTTTTTGTATCTGAAAAAATCATTGCTAAAAGGCAATGAGTAAAATTTCCGAAAAATCAGGGTACATCCTCTCCAGTAGATGCCGAGTACACTTCAAACCATTGTTGAATTGAAAGTTTCGTGTTCAGAGCGTTATAGGCATTTTTTATTCGCTCAAATTTTCCGCTTCCAATTACTGGAATAATTCCAGATGGGTGAGTGGTAAGCCAGCTAATGGCAACCTGTTCAGGTAGCAATGAGGTTTCATTTGCAATTTTATGGATGACTTTGGAAACCCGCTTGTCGGTTTTGTTTTTGGGCGATACCAACCTGCCACCACCTAGTGGTGACCAAGCCATGGGAATGATATGCTTTTGCATTAAATAGTCCAGATTCCCATTTTGCAGGTGTTCAACCTGTAATGGTGATATTTCAATTTGGTTTGCCACCAGGTGAATGGGTGTAAAGGATTGCAGCATCTCAACCTGGTGAGGCAAAAAGTTTGAAACCCCAAAATGCAAAACCTTGCCGGTACTATAAAGATGATTGAATGCCAATGCCACCTCTCCCGGGTTTAGTAGTGGCGATGGACGGTGAAGTAGCAAAAGATCGATATGATCGGTTCTGAAATTTTTTAGGGATGTCTCTACTGCGCTTACAATATGATTATAGCTATAATCGTAATGTTTTACTGTTACTTCAGGGAATTTCCCGGAGATGAGACGGATTCCGCATTTGGTGATAATTTGTATGTGATTACGAACCGAAGGCTCTAGGGCTAGGGCATTACCGAAAAGTTTTTCGCAGGAGTAGTTGCCATAAATATCGGCACTATCTATCGAGGTGATACCTAAGTCGATACATTGTTGGGTGAGATAAAGGAGCTCCCGTTGGCTCAAATTCCATTCGGTTAGTCGCCAGTGACCCCATACCAAAGGCGAAAGCGATATCCTGTCAGTTTTCATTTACCCGAGGTTAATCAATTTTATAGAACGATGAAGCATCTTTCAGGTTAGCAGCAAGTTTTAGCAGGTGCTCGGAGTAGGTTCTAAGGTCGTTAGCTATATCGCTGGTGAGCTTACTAACAGCTGAGAGTTTTTGCATGGAGTCGCCTATCCGGTTTGTTTCCTGCTGTTGGTCATCAAATTCAAACGAGAGCTGCTTGGCATGGTCGGCAATTCGATTAACCTCATGGGCTAGCTTTTCCATAACGTTTCGAACCTCTTCCACTGTGGCAAGGCTTGAGTTTGCCAGATTTACTATATCCTGAGCAGCCTGTTTCGACCGTTCAGCAAGTTTACGCACTTCGCCGGCAACCACGGCAAAACCACTGCCGTGTTCACCCGCGCGAGCAGCCTCAACCGCTGCGTTAAGGGCAAGAATATTGGTTTGAAAGGCTATATCGTTAACAACCTGAATCTTATTAGCAACCATTTTCATGGCATCGAGTGCTTTGGCCGATGTTTGGCTGCCTTGCTTGATGGTTTCAACCGCTTTTGTTGATATGTTAAGCTGATCTTGTACCGACTTTGTGCTCTGCCCAATTGATCCAACCATCCGCTGAATGGAATGTGAAACCTCATTGGTGGCTAAGGTTAACTCACCAACAGTTGACGTTAGGGCTTCAGAGTTGGTATTCATGGTTTGTCCGGTATCCATAATGCTTTCGGAAACCTGTCCAATTCCCCTGAACGTATCGCGCAACCTGGCGGCCATGTTGGTAAGTGATTTCGAGAGAGTTCCAATCTCATCCTTGGAATCGTCGTTAAAAGCTGCTCGTAGGTTTCCTTGGCTTATTTCCTGTGCAAATTCAACTCCACGGGTTACACGTTTCGATATCTGACTTGAGATTATGCTAATTGCCCCACTAATCAGGATTAAACCGATTATTCCAATGATAATTAGAGCGTATGTTCGAGAACGCGATTCTGTTAAAACATCGTCAATTATCACAATAACACCCAGGCACCAAGGCGAGTCCGAACCTTTCATGGTAATGGGGTTGAAATAGGCAACAACTTTCTTTCCGGTGTCGGAGTGCTTGGCTGCGATTCTGAAGGCCTCACCCCTGGCAATTTTATCGGATATATGGTGAATACTATCCTCTTCGGCATTTATTTCCTTCATTGTTTTTCCCAGAACTGTTGTATCGGGATGTGAAACGTAAACACTACCGTTCGATAGCAGAAATGCATAGCTGTTTTCAAAAAGTTTTAGCTTATCAACTCGATCTTTGATTTCTGTCAGGGTGATGTCGCAGCCAACAGTACCTACCAATTGGTTACCGTACGAAATAGGGCTTACTAGGCTTGTCATTGGGATTTTTACCTTATCGGAGTTGGAGTACTTCCAGTAGTAAGGTTCAAGTATGGTGTTGCCTTTTATATTTTTTGTAACCCAAAGGCTTTTGCTCGAGAGATTATCAAAAGTTACAGTATCCTGCCGATATTTTAGCACATCATTTTCCCAGTAAAAGGTACACCGCAATCGTCCTTTGCTTTTGCCTGTTTTATCAATCTTTGATAAATCCCAGTTCACCCAGAGCGATTTTATGTTGTGATGCTCTTTAAGAACATCGGAAACCATTCTGTTTTGCAGGTCAATCCAATCCTTTTGGCTTGTATTATTGAATGCACGAAAAGCCTCAGCTAGTGTTCTTGTTATACTCAATTCCTGGTTGAGCTGATCCTCAAAACTGCGGGCAGTTTCCTTAACCAGCGTGTTTACATAGCTATGAGCATCCTTAAGGTTATCGTGCTGTATGCTCTTAATGATGAATACGAAAACAATCAGATATACAATGGCCGAGATGCCAACTAGGAGGATTAGCATCTTACTCTGTAAACGCCTTAAATTTAATGGCTTCATGGTCAATGATTTAACACTCTGTGAGATAGGGAAATATCCTTGCCAAAATAAATTTTTAACATAACTTAAGCAAATAATTCGATTTTTTTTGTAATTTGTAAAATGCATTTTTTGACAGGTGAAGAAAACTCTAAAGTTTAATATTTAATGAAAAACAGATTAAATTATTTTCCCATTTACATTGGTATAACCTATACTATTACGATGCTATCGTGCGGTAGAGCATTGCCCACTAACGATGATTTAAAGTCTGAAATATTAGATGTAGAATCACAGTTTTGTGATTATGTTATGCGGCATGGAATTGCTGAAGGTTTTGCATTTTTTGCCGATGAATCTGCAACAATTCTTTGTGGTAGAGATAGCTTAATTAAATGGAAGAACGCTATTTACCATTACTATTCAGATACTCAATACAAGGGAGCTAAAGTCGAATGGAAACCCGAGTTTGTTCAAGTTTCAAAGTGTGGCGATATAGCATATACCTATACTACACATGGAAGGTTCCAAAAACAAATGCCGATACATTGGTTGTGCAAGGAATATTTCATACGGTTTGGAAGTGCCATTCCGATGGAACCTGGAAGTACGTTTAGAATTAACTTATAAAAGCACGATATATGGAACCTGAAAAGCAATTTTGGCAATCGTCGAGCGGGAAAAAGCTATTTGCCTGGCATATAAAACCCGCAGCAACACCCAAAGCAATTATCCTGATTGTTCATGGACATGGAGAACATTCATTGCGATATGTTCCCTGGGCAAAACGGTTTGCTTACCATGGCTTTATAGTCCAGTCGTGGGATCATATTGGTCATGGCCAATCCGAAGGCAGAAGAGGGCATATCAGGTACTTTGAGCAGTTGCTTTTTGAAATTGATTTGGCTATTACCAAAATTACTCACGATTACCCAAAGCTACCAATAATACTCTACGGGCATAGCATGGGAGGAAACATTGCCCTGAACTATGCCATAAATAGACCAACCAAACTTGACCTTCTGGTTGTAACCTCGCCCTGGTTGAAATTGGCAGTTCCACCATCACCGGTAATGGATGTACTTAGCAAGTTTATGAATTTGGTTGCACCCTTTATTCAAATTAAGTCAACTGTAAAACCTGATCAAATCTCTCAAATCCCTGAGGAGGTTGAGAAGTATGCTACCGATCCACTCAATCACGGGCTTATTACTCCTAGGCTTTACACATCAATCACAAGTTCTACCAAGTACATTTTTGGCAATGCCCAAAAGATAAGTATTCCTACCCTGCTCATGCATGGAAGCGGCGATACTATTACCTCGCACAAAGCTACCGATGAGCTATCGCATATAATTCCTAAGGCAACCTACATTGAATGGAGCGGATGCTATCATGAATTGCATCATGAGCAGGAAAGGGATGAAGTTTTTAATTCAATACTGAACTGGATTAATGAGCAGCTCTAAAATTGATTTCCGTACCGAGGTTACCGTAAACAATTTCCCTTTCCGTATTAGCTACCAAACACCTGTGCTGTTCTGCGGTTCGTGCTTTGCCGAGAATATAGGTGGAATTATGCATAGCTACAAGATGCCTGTGCAGGTTAACCCGTTCGGTGTGGTTTACAATCCTTTTTCGGTTGCAAGGGTGTTGAGGAACATTCTGCAAAACAAGGAGTACACCAGTAACGATTTACATAGCAGGAATGGCTTATGGTTCAGCTTTGATCATTACACCCGATTCTCGTCAGAGAGTAAAGATGAATGCTTGCTTAAAATTAATGAGGCTTGCAGTAGTGCCCATGAATTCATTAAGAAGGCAAACTTGATAGGAGTAACATTTGGAACAGCACGTGTTTACAGACTTGTTTCTACGGGTAAGGTTGTGGCAAACTGCCACAAAATTCCTGCAAAGGAATTTACCCATACACTGCTTTCGGTTGACGAAATTGTTTCAGAGTGGACGAAACTGATAGACGAGGTTTTGGCGGTAATCCCAAACATTCGGTTTCTTTTTACAGTTAGCCCCATCAGGCACTGGAAGGATGGCCCAATTGGCAACCAGCTCAGCAAGTCAACTCTTATTCTGGCTGTTCACAGGCTGGTAGAAATATACTCGGACAAAGCATTCTATTTTCCCGGATACGAAATAATGATGGACGATTTAAGGGATTACCGTTTTTACGATTCCGATATGCTTCACCCATCGCAACTGGCTATCGATTACATCTGGCAAAAATTCTCTGATGCACTTATTGAGCACCAGGCTATGCAAGTAACTGAAAAAGTTCATAGGATACAACAGGCTTTAAGCCATAGACCGGTTAATCCCAAATCCCAAGAATTTAAAAGGTTTGTAGATATAATTTTGAATGAGGTAAGTAGCATTCAAAAGCAATACCCCTTTCTTAACTTTAACGAAGAGGTAAACAAATTAAAAAGTTATATAGTATGATTTTATTCAAGAGTTTAAGAGAGTTGCTATATGTTTTTTCTGTAACTGCCTATTTGTTTTTTGCTGCTACTAATGTCTTTTCGCAGGATTCCACATGGGTTTGGCGTGAGAAGGGTAGCAGTAGCCTTAAGTTTTTTGGTTTAATAGCGTATCAGGAAGGGCGGGGTGAGCAGGGGTTTGGCATCCCTTTAGGCATAGGATTCCAAAAGCATTACCTAAACGGACGCTGGAGGGTAAATACCTCCATACAGGCAGCATCATACAGGACCTTTGCTATTACCGATGTCCCCGATAGCTACTACAGGGTAACTACTTTAGGCATATATTCAGATTTAGACATACTCAGGTATTATTCCTTTTCGGTTGTCCTTGGCGCCGGGGCCGGACTATCGTATTCCCGAGGTATTACTTTAAGCTGGTGGAATGAGAATTTTGGTCAAACCATCCAAGATGAACCGTTCAATAGGTGGTACCCTTCAGTTTATTTAGCATACGGTATTCGCATAGCTCCTCGTAAAAGCAAGTATGCCATTGAGATATTCCTGCCACCCGGAGGGCACGCCAACAAAAATTTCTACCTGTTACATATCGTCAGGGTAGGGGTTGACTATAAATTCTAGAGCGATTGTTCTTTCCAGTACAGTAGGGTTTGAGCAGCACTGGCAATGTCGGGCCCAAAGGATACTATACCTTCTTCGTGCCCAGCCATAACAAGTATGCCCTTGCTTTTGAGGTCGGTTTGGCTGTAGAGCCTAATTACCTCCTTAGCCATTTCAGGGGTTCCATACTCTGCTTGTTTCCCTGTCTTAGGAACACGGCGCAGCAGTGAGCGCCACATATTTAGGTTATGAACATGTATAACTGCTCCAATTTTGGGATCGCAGAGGTACAGTACCGCATGTGTCAACGATTCCGAGGAAGCGATCACGGGCCCAATGGAATCGATAGTGTTTCTATGGATATTGAACGAGGTAACCAGGGCAAAGTGCTGCTTGCCAATCTCGGCAAACCCACCCGTTCCGCTTCCTGTAATCAGAAACTCGTTACCACTGGTTCGGCAGCTTAGGTTCCCGTAACCAATTCCCTTGCTATCAATCCCCACAAATCCCTTTTTGTATAAAACCTGACGCCAGTATATCAACTCGTCAGTAAGGGGCGATTCAATAGGGTCGGTTTTTGTCCAGTTGCAGTTGAATTTGATTATACCGTCCCTCATATGTTTTACAATGGTTTCAATTCCAAAAATATGAACATCATTTGAAAATGGGAAAGGTGAAATCAGCAAAAATCAACAAATCATCGTAATCGATTATCTTGTAGAAGGAATCTATTTAATATTATGACTAAAGCTAAACTACATCAACATTACTGACAAAAAGAAGGTAAATTGACCATATGTTATTTTGTTTAAAGGCTTTAAGTTAGAAGAATGTTGAGGTGTTTGTAAATGCTTAGTGTCTAAATTATTTTTTTAATGGCATCGGAATTTGGTTTTACCACACCCTTCTCGGTAATAAAACCGCTTATCAGCCGGGCTGGTGTCACATCAAATCCGTAGTTTACAGCCGGGGTATTGTCTGGACAAATTAGCATATCGACTATATTCCCATTATACAATCCCCTAACGTAGCGCAATTCGTTTCCCGATCGTTCCTCAATAGGGATTTTTCCTAAGCCTTCGGCTAGGGCGAAGTCGATGGTTGAGGTGGGTGCAGCTACGTAAAAGGGAATGCCATTATCGTGGGCGGCGAGGGCTTTCAGGTAGGTGCCAATTTTATTGGCGGTGTCACCATTCGCGGCTATTCTATCGGCACCGGTAATCACCATGTCCACCATGTGGTTTTGCATAAGGTGCCCACCGGTATTATCGGCTATCAGTGTATGTGGAACGCCCTCGTTAAGTAATTCCCAAGTGGTAAGGGCTGCACCTTGGTTCCGGGGGCGGGTTTCATCGACCCAAACATGCATCTTAATACCTTTACGGTGTGCAAGGTATATGGGCGATAGGGCTGAACCGTAATCGGTAAAGGCAAGCCAACCGGCATTGCAATGGGTGAGGATATTGACAACACCGCCCTTTTTTCTATCACTAATCTCTTCAATTAACGGCAACCCATTTAGGCCAATCAACCGGCAGCTCTCAGCATCATGGTCGGCAAGCTGCTTTGCCGCATCAAGGGCTATGTGTGCCTTTTCTTCTAAAGTTAAACCGCTCGCAACCCTGGAACAAACTATATCGATAGCCCATTTCAGGTTAACCGCGGTGGGTCGGGTGTTCAGAATTTCGGCAATGGCTCCATCAACAAAAACCATCGGTTGGTTGCCCTGAAATGCATCGCGGTAAGCCAAGTACACACCAAATGCTCCAGCCACACCAATTAGGCCGGCTCCACGCAGTTGCATCTCCTTTATGGCTATGGCCATCTGCTTATAGGACGATATGGTTTCAATATGGAACTCATGTGGTAGATAGCGTTGGTCAATTATTTGAACATCGGGCAGTTGGCCCTCATCAACCCAAATGGTTCTGAAGTATTGGTCTGCTACACGCATTGTTTTTAATCAACGTTGTGTCAAAGGTAAAAAGCTGTTTGAAAAAATCAATGTAATTGTAGTCGGAAATGCTTTTTTTGACTGATTTGCATTAAATTTACTATGTTAAATTAAAAAGTCGTTCAGTTAATAAAAATAAACATGCCTTTTGTCATCCTGAGTGAAACGAAGGATCTCAGTCAATGCTAAAAGA
>Ga0209204_1003409_pt1 | contig 11704 bp, 10 predicted proteins | sample AD_JPNMR2_MetaG_FD_184425 | JGI IMG/M metagenome (GOLD analysis project Ga0209204, IMG submission 184425) | Active sludge microbial communities of municipal wastewater-treating anaerobic digesters from Japan - AD_JPNMR2_MetaG (SPAdes) (version 2) | ecosystem: Engineered > Bioreactor > Anaerobic... | reverse complement strand
GGGTGTAGAATTTCCAGAGCATGATTTCTACGATGACTTCCCCCAGTTCGAAAACGGCATAGGGATGGTAGCCGATTTTAGGCTTAGGGTGCAGGAGTTGAGAGGCAACGAGGTTGTTGGGAGAAGAGATAGAGAAAGGCCTAAAGTGCTTGCAGTGACAGGTGTCATGGCGTACCCTGAGATTGTATCAGCGGTTAGATGCCTCGGCCTTGAGCGGCAGATCTCGGTACTCGAGGTTGAGAACCACTTTTTTGGAGATACAGTTACCTGTGCAGGTTTGCTTACTGGTATAGATATTTCCCGTGCGATATTAGATTGTAAAACTCGAAATCATGAGTACGAAGGGGTTTTGATACCTTCTTTCGCTGTGTTCGAAGGCAAGTTTTTGGATGATCTGACTGTAGATGACCTACGGGAAATAGTGGCCCTTCCTGTACGCATTGTGGATCCTAGTCCTGATAGTTTGCTAGAGTCAGTATCCTTTTGAAGGAGAGTAGCCTGATGGCCTTTTCTGTGGCAATTGTTGGCAGGCCAAATGTGGGTAAGTCTGCCCTTTTTAACAGAATAGCGAGAAGCAGTTCGTCTATAGTTCATAAGCAAAGCGGAGTCACAAGAGACAGGCTTTACGCTGAGTGCGAATGGCAAGGGCAAGAGTTTACTTTGATAGATACAGGAGGGCTCGATCCTCAGTCATCTGACGAACTAGTTAAAGCCATTGCCGCTCAGGTGGAACAAGCAATGGACGAAGCAGATGTGCTGGTTTTTGTAGTTGATGCTCGGGCCGGGATTACGCCTCAAGACTTAGAAGTTGCCCAAATACTTAGGAAGACTCAAAAACCTGTTTTGGTTGCTGCCAACAAGTGCGATTCGCCTGGTCAAGACCAAGCAGCGTTAGAGTTTTACTCCCTTGGATTTCCCGATGTATTCCCCATATCTGCTATTCATGGGTTAGGAATTGGCGATCTGTTAGATAGAATCGTGGAGGAAGGGCATGAACTGGTCAGAACTTCTGAAACGGAAGAGGAAGAATCTGTCGAGGGGGAGTTTGAGGGTATAAAGGTGGCTATTGTTGGAAAGCCCAATGTGGGAAAGTCATCCCTTGTCAATCAGATTTTGGGCCAGGAAAGGATGACGGTGTCACCGGTACCAGGTACAACTGTGGACTCTGTAGACGTGAGGTTTAACTACCAAGGTAAAGAGATTGTGTTGGTGGACACTGCCGGTCTGCGGAGGCCAGCCAGAATAGATGAGAAGCTTGAAGAATTAGCGGTAGGGCGAGCTTTGAGATCTATTAAGCGTTCGGATGTTGTACTATTGCTTATAGATGGTACTGATCGTCCTAGTGCCCAAGAGCGGAGGATTGCAGGGTATATAAGGCGTAATGGAAAGGCTTCAATCCTGCTGGTGAACAAGGTGGATTTAGGATTGTGGAATGACATGAGCCAAGAAGAATACGAGAATCTAGTTCTTTACGAATGCAGACCCATCGCGTATTCAAACGTTTTCTTCATCTCATGCCTTACGGGCAAGGGGATGAATATGATATTGCCAGAAATTTTATGGACTTATGAAGAGTATCACAAACGCATCGAAACCTCAGTTCTTAATCAAGCGCTGGCTGAAATAATGGATTTTTATCCTCCTCCCCGGGCGGGTAAGATTTTTTATGCTACTCAAGTAGAGCAAGCGCCTCCAAAAATAGTATTTTTCGTAAAAGATCCGTCTGCCATTCCCGAGTCATACATCGCATATTTGGAAGCGGAGATTAGAAAGAGATTTGGATTTCGAGGAGTACCCATCAACATGGAGTTTAGGCCGAGAAGATAAAAGGAGAGTTAATATGACGGTCGATTGGACTTTGCTACTGCTTATAAGTGCTCTGGGGTACTTTTTGGGTTCAGTTCCGTGCGGCGTCATAATTGCAAAATTTGCAGGTGTACACGACCTGATGTCTCGCGGCAGCGGTAACATAGGAGCTACCAATGTGTCTCGCGTGCTAGGTGCTAAATACGGTGCCATCGTTTTAGTTCTGGACATGACAAAAGGAATTATACCTGCTTATCTAGGTTTAAGGTACCTTAACATAGGCTCGTTTGGAGCGCTGATCCCAGGTGTGTTTGCTATCTTAGGACATAACTGGTCCATATTTCTGAGATTCAAAGGTGGCAAAGGAATTGCTACCACCACTGGGGTAGCATTGGTTGCGTTTCCCAAGGTTGTAGCTGTAAGCGTTTGTGTTTTTGTTCTGACAGTTGGTATAACTAAGTATGTTTCCCTTGGCAGTCTCTTGGCGGTTTGGGTTGGCTTTTTCTATTCGCTTACCATAGGCCTAAGCAACCTTGAAAAGCTGGTTGTCTTTATTATTGCAGCTGTGGTTACGTATAGACATAAAAGCAACATAAGAAGGCTACTAACAGGTACCGAATCCAGGTTGGGGGAAAAGGAGAGAAAAAGTTGAGTTGAGAGAAATGGACAAAAAGGCGTGTATCCTAGGATCTGGGGCATGGGCAGGAGCTTTGGCCATTATCCTATCAGATAACGGTTTTGACGTAACGCTATGGGCGAGAAACAGCCATACAAGAGAGTTTTTTTCTGAGGCGCGCATGCTACCTAAACTGCCAGGCGTCTGCCTGCCGGATACAGTGAATATCACTGGTTGCGCTGACGAAGGTTTGTCCCAGGCGTCGTTAGTTGTATCGGCTATTCCCTCATCGGCAGTATCTTCGGTAGCCAACAGTTTGGCCATGTATATTCCACCTTACGCGTTTCTGGTTTCGGCAACCAAGGGTTTTGACTATACCTCTTTGAAAAGACCTTCTCAGGTGTGGGTTGAAGCTAATCCAGAACTTAGGCTAAGAACCTGCGTTCTATCGGGGCCCAACTTTGCCAAGGAAATAGCAGGACGGCTTCCGGCTGCTACAGTTGTAGCGGGAGAAGATGAGTCAGCGAGGCTCACGGTTCAAAAGCAGTTTATGACGCCTTACTTCAGAGTGTATAGCCACGACGATGTAGTAGGAGTTGAAGTTGGGGGAGCCCTGAAAAACGTAATCGCGTTAGCTTGTGGCATGGTTGAAGGTATGGAATTGGGCGATAACGCTAGGGCTGCCATAATTTCGCGAGGCTTGGCTGAAATGGTCAGGTTAGGTGTTTCCATGGGGGCTGAACCTCTGACTTTTTCCGGTCTTTCCGGGCTTGGAGATTTAGTGCTTACTAGTACAGGCAAATTGTCACGCAATCGACAGGCTGGTGTAGCAGTTGGGCGAGGGCAATCTATAACTGAGTTTATTGAAAAAACAGGATATACTGTGGAAGGTTTTCAAACAGTTAGGGCAGCCAGAGATCTGTCTCTGGTTCACCAAGTAAGAATGCCAATAACAGATGTGGTATACAGAATTCTATATGAAGGTATGCCTGTTTCAGATGGGGTTTCTGAGATTATGAACCGCGAAGCGAAGCCTGAGTCTGAGCCGTTTTTCAGATAGGGGTGGTAAACGTGTCTCCATGACCTTTTCCTTGGAAGTTTCCTCAATGTGCCAAGTGGACTCAAAAAGAGGAGTTTCAGCTACGTGTTGTAGAAATCTTAGTTATAAAAATGTCTTGGCTAAACGGCATTTACCGTAAGTTTTGCCAAGGGAAGAGGAGCGTAGGTAATGATATACGATTTTGATAAGGTTTACGACAGAAGGAAGTATTTTAGCAGCAAATGGGCTGTTAAGGAAGTGTTTGGCCGCGAGGATATTATCCCAATGTGGGTAGCCGATATGGATTTTCCAGTAGCCCAACCCATTCTAGACGCTATTTTTGAAAGGGCAGAGCATCCTATTTTCGGATATACCATGATACCCCCTGGCGTTTATGAATCTATTATTGAACGGCTAGATAGAAAGTTTGGGTGGAAAGTGGAGAAAGAGTGGATAATGATCACTCCTGGCGTCATGCCTGCAGTAAATGCAGGGGTGATCGCTCTTACAGAACCTGATGATCTTGTAGTGCTGCAGAGTCCTGTTTATCCACCGTTCTGGGGCACTATTGAAGGAAACGAGCGGAAGACTGGCGTAAATCGACTGAAACTAATCGATAATCGTTATGAAATTGATTTTGACGATTTAGAGAAGCAATTTAAGGTAGATGGAGCAAAGGCTTTGATCTTGTGCAGTCCCCACAATCCTGGTGGACGAGTGTGGTCCAAAGAAGAGCTTGTTAAAATGGGTGATATCGTTATAGATTCAGGTGGCGTAGTTATCTCAGACGAAATTCACTGCGAACTTCTTCTAAAGGGTTACGAGCATATACCTTTCGCTTCAATAAACGAGAAGTTTGCTATGAACTCTATTATCTGTTTTGCTCCTAGCAAGACCTTCAATATTCCCGGATTTCACGCTTCAGTTGCCATCATTCCAAATGAGAAGATTCGCGATGAGTTTAATAAGACTCGGCAAGGACTCATGGGTTCTCCCGGCATTTTTGGCTTAGTAGCCATGGAGGCGGCCTTCAGGTATGGCGATGAGTGGTTAGAACAAGTCCTTGAATACATAGAAGAGAATGTAGATTACGCCATTTCTTATATCGAGTCCAACATACCTGGTATCGTGCCTATGAGGCCTGAAGGTACTTATCTCATTTGGCTGGATTGCCGCGGCCTAGGCCTTGAACCCGAGGAGCTCAACGAATTCTTCATTAATGAGGCGAGAGTAGGGCTAAACGCTGGCGCTACTTTCGGTCCTGAGGGTGAGGGATTCATGCGCCTAAACGTCGGTTGTCCAAGATCCATCTTGACTGAAGGATTAGATAGGATTGCACAAAGTGTGGCGAATCTAAAAGGAAATGCCAAATAGGTTAACGTCTTTCATCTAACACCTTGATCAAGTCAGTTAGGGCAGAGCCGGCTTTTTCGTGAATTACTACTGCAGCTGCCCTATCGTACGGTGTTGGCTCAAGGTTTATAATCCCGATTTGTCTAGATAGCCTTGGGAGGTACGAAACTGGAGCAACTTGCAGACTAGAACCTACAACCAGCATAAAGTCGGCTCTTTTGGCTTGTATTATAGCATCTTCAAAACATGGAGGCATAGGATCTCCAAATAGTACTACGTTAGGCCGTATTATGCCACCGCATGTACATTTTGGGGGGATTATGCCCTCTTCTGCTTCAGACAACAGAAATTCGAAAGGAAACTCTCGCCCGCATGCATCGCAAAAAGCGGTTCTCAAGTCTCCGTGTACTTCTATAACGTTTTTTGAACCTGCTTTATGATGTAGTCCGTCAATGTTCTGAGTTATTACGCATTGAATCAAGCCGCGCTGCTCAAGCAAGGCTAGAGCCTTATGAGCTGGATTAGGGTCTTTGTTGCGCATGATATTTAGCAACTCAAGACCGCTACTATAAAAGTGTTCAGGTCTGTAGTAAAGCATTTCCCGGCTCAAGATCTCTGTCGAATCTACATTTTGCCATAGTCCGCCTGGTCCTCTAAAGTCAGGTATCCCGCTCTCAGTTGAGATACCAGCGCCTGTTAATGCCACAGCGTATTTTGATTCCATGAGGCAGTCAGCTAATTTTTCTATATCAGACTTCATATATACATCACCAAACTATAAAATTCTGCATCCGGTAGATTAATGGTTTCATCCCGCGCTTTAAAGAAGTGCCCTATCTAACTATTATCTTAATTTCCCTGCAAAGGCAAGTTAGGGGTGGGTTAGGTCATCTAAAGGTTGTTGACGTGTGAACTATTAGAGGATACGATTTGATTAACATGTTAACTAGTTAGCCTAAAGAAATTACCGAAGACTACATCACGAGAAGGGGAAGAGGACATGATAGTTGTAACTGGGGCTCCTGGGCATCTGGGTAATAATTTGGTGAGGATTTTACTTGAAGACGGCTTCCAGGTAAGGTCAATGGTGCTGCCTGGAGAAAATCTTGAGTCTCTTTACGGTTTGGAAACTGAGATTGTAGAAGGAGACGTGCGGGACATGAACTCGTTGTACAAGGCGTTTGATGGAGCAGACACAGTGTACCACTTAGCTTCTGTAATCAGCCTTTTGCCAGGATACTCTGAAATTCTTGAGGAAGTGAACGTAAAAGGAGCAAGGAACGTTGCAGAGGCATGCCTCAAAACCGGAGTTCGTCGCTTGGTGTATACTAGTTCCATTCACGTTCTAGTTGAACCTCCAAAGGGGCAAGTAATAGATGAGTCGGCACCATGCGATCCTAACCGAGTTCATATGGCCTATTCAAAGAGCAAGGCAAAAGGCACTCTCGAGGTTCTGGATGTTATTGCCAAAGGGTTGGATGGGGTCATAACATTGCCAACTGGGATCATTGGCCCACATGATTATAAGCCTTCAGAAATGGGATGCATGATTCTTGATTACGTGCGAGGAAAGATCCCAGTGCGAATAAGTGGGGGATACGATTTTGTTGATGTTAGAGATGTAGCCCGAGGGCATATGCTGGCTGCCGAAAAGGGCAGAACGGGCGAAAAATACATTTTGTCAGGCCAATGGATCTCTATGGATGACATTATGAAGGAGATCTCAGCCCTCACCGGTGTTTCCCTTCCACGTTTCCAGGTGCCCATAGGTCTTGCTTCTGCCATCGCTTCCCTGCTTACATTATATAGCGGTATTACAGGCGCCAAGGTTCTTATGAATCGTGATTCTATAGCTACTTTGAAGAGCAACTCCCTTGTCTCGTGCGAAAAAGCTAAGAGCGAGTTGGGCTATTCTGCTAGGCCCATACGAGAAACTATAAGAGACACGGTCAAGTGGTTTGAAGAGACGGGCAGGTTGCCGAAAAGGTAAAGGAGGAAAGGTAGGAGACAAGTGTACGATTTTTACTCAATTATTGCCTATGCAACAAGAATGGTTCAGATAGGCAAGATATGCGTGAACAAGGGGCTCAAAGAAATTGGGCTAACCAGCTCTGAATCAGATGTGTTAATGTTTTTGTACGCTAATGGAGACGACATAAGACAGGATCATATTGCCGCTGGTGTAGAAGTAAGCAAGGCGGCAATTTCCAGGACTATAAATTCCCTGGAGAGAAAAGGATATATAGTAAGGGAGCAAAGGGACGAGGACCGACGGGCTTGGTACGTCAGGTTGTCACACAAAGCTTGGGTGCATAAAGAGTTTATCCAAAAACAGTATGCTGATCTTGTAGAAGCTGCGTGCCGTGGTATCGACGAACATAAAGTAGGAGAAATTGTGGATATATTCAAAACGGTTGTAGATAATATGGAGGAATACCGAGTAGCGCAGGGGACCTAATTTCTGGATTCTTTGTCGCTGGTAATGGGGGCTTTGACATGATTACAGGTGAATTATTAGAACTTGTTTATGAAGCCGCAAGTATACAGCGGTGGAACGATCATATGAGACCAGCTCAAGGATTTACTGAGCTGGACAAGCAGGCTCAGAAGATGGTTTACGCGTACATTTTGGCCAAATTCGAAGAGACCGAGGGAACTATCAACTTTGATTGGACAAAACTAATTGAGGGCGGCTTGTTTGAATTTCTTCACAGGATAAAACTTACTGACATTAAGCCCCCTGTTTTCCACCGGATGATGGAACAAAAGGGAAACGAAATCAATGAATGGGTTTTAAACGAATACGAAGCCTTGTTCGATGGCATAGACTCTAAAATGCATATGCGGTTCAAAGACTATCTGTTTGACAGTGACTATGCTCGTAATGAAAAAGAAATTCTCAATGCATCACACTATTTGGCCACTAACTGGGAATTCCGACATATATACCGCTTGAACCAGGGTTTGTACGGCTTGGACGAAGAAAGAGAAAGTATAGAAAGGAGACTGAGCCAACATCGTTCTTTGGTCGGGGTGATCAATTTAGCCTTTGACGTGCCAATACAGCACTTTGTGGATCTTGTAGGACAGTTAAGGTTTCAACAGCGTTGGGCCCAGTCACCTAGGATACCTCAGACATCGGTTTTGGGTCATATGTTGGTTGTTGCCATAATTGCGTACTTTGCATCGTTAGATTTAAATGCGTGTCCGAAACGTATATATAACAACTACTTTTGTGGGCTATTCCACGACTTGCCAGAAGTACTAACTAGAGACATTGTGGCTCCGGTCAAGCGCTCGGTCCCAGATTTGGACGTAATAATCAAAGATATAGAATCTTCTTGGGTTGAAGAACGCATATATCCCTTGCTTCCCCCAGAATGGCATCAGGAGTTTAGATACTTTTTAGAAGACGAGTTTACCAATAGGGTCATGATAGACGGAGAACGGGTAAATACTTCTATCACTCCTCATTACAATCAAGACAAATACAATCCTCTTGATGGTGAAATAGTCAAGGCTTGCGACCGCTTAGCGGCCTTTACAGAAGCCGCAATATCAATACGACACGGGGTCAAGTCTAAACATCTCTACGACGGTCTTTCCATATACTCAGACTACCAAGGAGATAAAGGGATAATATCAGGAGTAGACTTCGGTCCCATCTTCAGAAGCATGGGGACGGTTCTCCCGCTTCCATAGATCATACTGTTACGGCGCTTTTTGTTATGCGCAAGGGCAAGACAGACAAAATCCAGGGGTAGACAACGGCGCTCGTAAAGGTTAAACTTATTAAGTGAGTCGGGCTGTGGCGCAGTTTGGTAGCGCGCTTGAATGGGGTTCAAGAGGTCGCAGGTTCAAATCCTGTCAGCCCGACCACTGTGACTTCGTCTATTTCACTTCCTAATACTTCGTTGACTTTAAGCATAGTTTCTTATCATTGCATTTGGGCCTGGGGCGTCAGTGGAGTCGCGTTGTGCGGAATCGGCTCCTTGGTGCATAGATTCACGGGTATTGTCATACTAGTTCAGCAATTGTATTATAATGACAGAATAGCCTAGGGTGATTATTTGTATAGGTGATCTGTTGGACGGTTGTCGGGACGTAAATCCAATAGAGAGCTTCCACTCAGAGCCCGAGACCTAGTCCAAGCAGGTATCATTGTGTGGAGGGGATCGCGCACGAAACTGTGCCGGCGAGATTATAACCATAAGATACTTTTTAGCGCCGGGCATGTTGTGGAGATGGAGGTTTCTTTGGCTATTTGAGGGGGTGAGACCCTGTAACCAGCACTTCTTAGAATAAGCATAGCACTCTTCTGGGCATTAAGGCGTTTTAGGAAATGCAGCCCAAAGAGATTGTTGTTTGTTTGATGGTCACAGAGGGAATTTGTTGCGAATATCAAAATTGTTTGAAAGGGGCGTGTATGTAGATGAAGAGAATTCTGTCGGTTGTTCTTGTAGTTGTATTTGGCCTTGTGCTTTTTGCTGGCTGTGGTCCCAAAGAACCTGAAGCGCCGCAAGAGCCGGTTATTACAAAGATAGGGCTTGGCCATAAGACGACGATTGCCAAGTCAACTGAGATGACCGTCAAGGATGACCAGATAGTACCCCCGGTTGCCCAAGTGGACACTGTTTTTGCGGCGGTAGCTTTTGATAAGGATGGCAAAGTAGTTAAAGTCCAGATCGATACTGCGCAGACCAAAGTGGCCTTCGACTCAAAACTTCAGGTGACTTCGGATCTATCTGCTCCAGGCAAGACCAAGAAAGAATTACGCGAAGAGTACGGGATGAAGAAGCTTTCGGAGATCGGGAAAGAATGGTATGAACAGATTGAAGAACTCGAAAAATGGATGATTGGCAAGACTGTAGAAGAGATCAAATCCATGAAGACCAAGGAACGCGACGAGAATCACAAGGCCGTTCCAGATGTGCCTGAATTGACTTCGCTGGTAACCATCACTGTGGAGGATTACCTCGCGGTGGTTGAGGAAGCATACCAAAAGGCTGTCGAGGTTCCCGAAGGGGTCACAAAACTGGGGCTCGGTCACGTCATATCGACTGCTAAGTCGGTAGGTTACTCGGTGATAGAAGGCAAGGAGACTTTGCCAGCGGCACAAGTAAATCTTACCATGGCGGCTACAGGCTTTGATGAGAACGACAAGGTAGTATCTACTATTATTGACGTGTCGCAAGCAAAGGTGAACTATGACAAAGATGGAAAGCTGATTAGCGATATCACTGCGGAATTAAAGACCAAGAAAGAACTTGGCGACGAGTATGGGATGAAGAAAGTATCCGAAATCGGTAAAGAATGGTATGAACAAATCGCCGAACTAGAGAAATGGATGGTCGGCAAGACTGTTGAAGAGATCAAAGGGCTGAAAGTTAAAGAGCGCGATGAGGAACATAAAGCGGTTCCCGATGTGCCTGAACTAACCTCTTTGGTGACCATGACAGTGGAAGACTACCTTGCAGCTGTGGCGAAGGCGTATGATAATGCAAAGTAGAGTCGGATGACTAATCAGGTGAGTGAAGTACTGGCCTAGCACAGGGCCAAGATTGTATAGAACTCTCCCACCGTGCGGTGGGAGAGTTCTATGTAGCGCCCTTGAATCGTGATTGCGGAGGAAACCTTATTATGGGTAAGAGCGAATCTATTTTGAGGCACTTGTCATTACTTGTAATCGTTTCGCTGGTTGGTGTAGTAATTAGCGGATGCCAGCTGTCAAACGGCGATAGCCTTGAAGAACACAGAGTACGTTACAGCGACAGTTTTTTTGATACGTTTGACACAGTTGTAACTGTTGTAGGGTACACGAAGACTGAGAGCGAATTTGAAGGTTATTACGAGGAGATACATAAGAGGTTTGTTGAACTTCATCGCATGTACGATATCTACAACAATTACGACGGGATTAACAACATAAAGACGATAAACGATAATGCCGGCAAAGAGCCGGTCAAAGTTAGCCAAGAGATCATCGACCTGATACTTTCTGCTAAAGAGTGGCATGGACTGACGGGAGGTAAAGTCAATATCGCTATGGGTTCTGTTCTTAAGTTATGGCATGAGTACAGGCAAGAAGGGTGGGACGATCCGGAAAACGCCAAACTACCTCCGACAGACGACCTAATTGAAGCTGCCAAACATACTGACATTGAAAAAGTGATCGTTGATAAAGAGGAAAGTACAGTCTACCTGTCAGACAGCAAAATGAGTTTAGACGTGGGTGCAGTGGCAAAAGGCTATGCTACTGAATTAGTTGCTCGGGAGATTGCAGAGAAAGGGTTTGACTCTGGAATGATAAGCTCTGGTGGTAATATAAGAGCGATCGGCAAACCTCTTGATGGCGTACGCGAGAGATGGGGTGTAGGCATACAGGATCCAAGCAAATCTATTGTTTCTGAGGATAACCTTCTCGACGTAATTTACATAACTGATTCAGCGGTGGCAAGCAGCGGAGATTACCAGAGATATTACGTAGTAGATGGCATCAAGTACCATCATATCATAGACCCTGAAACTCTTATGCCAGCAGACTATTATCGCGCTGTCACCGTAATGGCCGAAGATGCGGGAATTGCCGATCTCATGTCGACTGCGTTATTCTTGCTTCCCTATGAAGATAGTTTGGCCTTGGCGAAAAGCGTACATGTGGAAGCAATCTGGGTGTTTCCAGATGGGGAGGTCAAAGCAACCGAGGGCATGAAATCCATAATGCTTAGCAACGGTGCAACAGGGGCTAAACCCAAGTAAACACCTGTTTTGCGATACTCTGTGCTTTTTTGCGGCTGATACTACAGCGCAATCTCCCAGATGCCAACGCTACCCTCTGTCTCTTGGGTTAATTGTTCCAAAGTGAAACCTTTGCGCAGCAAGAAGTCTCT
>Ga0209204_1003395_pt1 | contig 11749 bp, 10 predicted proteins | sample AD_JPNMR2_MetaG_FD_184425 | JGI IMG/M metagenome (GOLD analysis project Ga0209204, IMG submission 184425) | Active sludge microbial communities of municipal wastewater-treating anaerobic digesters from Japan - AD_JPNMR2_MetaG (SPAdes) (version 2) | ecosystem: Engineered > Bioreactor > Anaerobic... | reverse complement strand
GACAGTAGGAAGGCATAAATATATGTTATTCAAAATATTTTAGGTGATCTGAATTGGAGGCGAAAATAATTAAGATTATTCCAACCCGGGCAGGAGTCTGGCAGGGAGTGTACAGACCCTGGGAAGTGCTTAAAAGAGATGCTATTTGGCTTCTTGGAAAACCAGTAACTGTGGATCATCCTCATGGAGGGGTTTCTGCAAATACTTTTATGATTGGACAGATTAAAAATGTTGAGATAGATGAAGAGAATCAGCAGATTATTTGTGAGGCAGAGCTCTGGCCTGACAGATTACCTCCAGAGCTTTTAGAAAAAATACAGAAGGATGAAAAACTAGATATATCAGTAGGTTTTTATGCCATAACAGATCCAGTTTCTGGAGAGTTCAATGGTAAATTATATACAGGAGCAGAAAAACAAATATACTTTGATCACGTGGCCATTGTCCAGAAAGGAGAATGCTCTGCTGGTGATGGCTGTGGTATTAACATTATGGCAAAAAAATGTGAATGTAACAAGGATAAGGTGGTAAAAATGACAGAGAATAAAGATTCTATAGACGTTCAGACACAAGAGGAACAGCCTAAAAAGGTTTATTATGTTCCAAAGGTTCTGAAAGAGAATGGAGAAATCAAGGTACAAGTTGATGAGGCAGCAGAGCCTCCTGCTGATGTTGCTCAGGTCCTCCAGCAGTCTGTTGTTCAGCTCCTTGAGGAGCTGAAGAATGACCTCATGCAGCAGATTCAGGCTCTTACTGAGCAAAATGCCCAGCTCACAGAGGCCCTGAAGAAGCTGACTGAGGAGAAACAGATGATTGAGGAGGAGGCAAAGCAAGAGCTCCTTGCAGAGGCAGCAAAGCTTGTGCCAAATGGTGATGTATCTGTCTATAAAACCATGGACAGACAGGCTCTTAGACAGATAATAACTCATATGAGAGAGATAGCACAGTCACATTCAGAGAAAACCCCCATTGTGATAACAGATAATGTAAAGCAGCCATCTCTTGATGATTTGCATGATCAATTTGATAGAATGTTAGGAAGAAAGAAGTAAAAATTTTAAAAGGTGGTAAAAATGGTATCTGCAAATATGACAATAGCAGGAGACATACAGGGAGGAATGCCTATAACCTGCCTTCTGTATGAGGGCAACATTACCAGGGCACAGGGAGAGACTAGAACAGGCCTGGATTCTGTTGTGATTACCAGGGCTGCTCCCATTCAGGTAGGGGATATGGTTGAGATTATGGATGATGCAGCCTTTACATATGCAGCAACAGAGGGCCTGCCAGTGGTGAAAAAGCTGGCTAGCACAGATTCTGTAAGAATTGGTAAGGTTATAGCAATTGACAGAGCAAAGAATATCCCAGCAACAAATGGGATTGTTAGCACCATCTCAACAATGGTAAATAACGGCTATCTGAGAAGGGCTACAGTTATTATCTATGGTATACAGTCTTATGAGGTTCAGACTGTGAAGGTCCTGCAGAATAGCAATTGTGCAGCAGGTGCAGAGGCCACAATAGCATATGATCTCTCTGAAGGTACTTTTGTTTGTTCCGGTGGTATTAATACTGGAAAGGGTGCTATTGCTCTGCATAGAGTTACAGGCTCAAGCTCTGATGCAGTCAGTGGAACTGTCCTAATGGGCTTCACAGGTGAGCCAATACAGGTGCAGGATTAAATAAATTAATTGTATGGTGATAAAAATGACAAAAGTAACACTTCCAAATGAGCAGTATCTCCAGAAGGATTTTGTGGAGGCTAGGATAGCTAGGATTATGGAGCCAGAGCTTGAATGGATGAACTTTCTGCCTAAGGTTAAGGTAGATAGCAAAGCCATTTGGGCCTCCAGAGAGAAGTATTCTGCAGAATCTGATCCTGCAGCCAGAGCTCCCAGGATGAGAACAGCTGGCTCCAGGTTTGTGCAGGTCAGTGTATCAAATCTTGAGGAGATTTCAACAACAATGACCCCCTTGGGACTGGAGATAAGAATTGATGAGGATGCTATCAGGTTCCCAGAGGGGATAGATATGATCAACAGGGCCTACACCAGAGCAGCATACTGGATGGCAAAGCAGATTAACAATGAGATCATCTATGCACTGAAGACAGGGGTTTATAAAGAACAGAGTGGAGATAGGTTTCATGATAAGAATACTCCCGCCTGGTCAGAGGATAGTAGTAGAAACCCAATAGAAGATCTCCAGCTACTCCTCCGGGATTTTGAGAGAGATGAGTATCCATATGAGCTGACAGATGTGTATGTCCATAAGGATAACTTTGGAGAGCTCCTGAATTACCTGGTGAACCTGGATGTGGCACAGGGAGAGAGGCAGGCTGTTTTTGGAATGCCTGATTTCAAGAAGCAGGCTCTGAATATCCCTGTGCTAGGTGTGAATGTTCATAAGGTCAGAGGTGGCATGGATGAGGGCTCTATTCTGGGAGTAGATGCTAGGTTCTCTCCTGCTACGTATTATTACGGAGTAAACCCAAAATATCCACAGACAACAGAGAATAACCTGGGATTCCATCTCAACAAATATGTTGAGGAAGAGACCCATGACACAATTTTCCAGATGTGGTGTGAATTTGCCATATTGGTGAAGGAGCCATATGCTGGAATTTATGCAGTCTCTGGCATTTAAGCCAGACTGCATCAATCATTTTGTTAGGTGATGCAGATGGCAGAGATAAAGAAGCTAGGAAAACTCAGGCAGAAGATTAATGCAATTGGTGTTGATGAGGGAGCAGGGATACTGGATACAGTTCTTGATAGAGTAGGAGATCTGGAGGCTATAGATGCAGGAACCAGGCTTACAGCTCTGGAGGGCCTAAGATATGAGTATGTTGTTGTGAAAATTGTTGGCACAGATACTGGAGGAGCCCTGAAAAATGGGGATGCAGGGCTAGGAGTTGTCCATCTGGCTGGTGAAATAGCTGCTGCTTATGCAGTGACAACAGATGCATCAGCAACAGCTACAATTACTGTGGCCAGTGCCACTTATGCAAATTATGATACATTCACACAGGCAGGGAGCTTTACCATAAATAATGCTAAGAAGGCTGCAGCTACTATCACATCCTGGACAAAAGCAGTTACAGCAGGCAGCATACTTAAGTGTTCTGTTGCCCCTGTAGAAGAAACCATAGCTGGAAAGGTTCTCTATGTCATTATAGAGATCCAGGTGGTGTGATAAATTGGCAGAGAGTAAGAAAGATTTTGTAAGGATAGCCTGCCCCCCATCAGAGGTAGCTGTGATGGAGGGGCTTATTGATTTGCTAGTGATAAAGGGGATTATCACTGAAGAAGAGCTAAATCAAACTGCTAATCTTTATGGGGCATATATCAATGCTATAGTGGATCTATTGATAACGAAGAAAGTAATTGAGGAATGGGAGCTTGATATCTGTATAAAATGCTATCATGATTCTGTGAGGGCTCTGTCAGGCTATCCAAACATATCTCCTGAAATCATATTTGATATGAGAAGGAAAAGGGAGCAGGAGCTGATTAAAGCCAGGAGAGATATGCAAAATGATAGATAAGTATGGTCAATATTTACTTTTTGTATTGTACAAGTTCAACGTTACCTTCAGGATGGGCTGAAATTAGCTCTACATATCAAAATAGATTTATTTTAATTTCTTCTGATACTTCATTACAGACTGGAGGAAGTACTTCATCACATAGTCATACAGTTTCAGCTCAACCATCAACGGTTTCAGTTTCTCCAGTGAATAGTACATCAGGTACATCAGGAGTTTCATATGTGCAGTATGTGGCTCACAGTCACACCTGCTCAAATATGTCGACAGGATCAACAACTCCTACATGGAGTTACAAGAGTTACAGGATGATATATCAAGATTATAGCGGGTTTCAATCTGTCCCAGCTAATGCAGGTGCTTTGAGGGCTTCACTTCCTGCTTCTGGATGGGCCTGGGACACAACAGATGGTTCATATATGATTTTTATTTCTGCTACATATAACACAAAACGGACCGGTGGCCATACACATCCAATTTCAGGAACAATATCAATAGCTACAACCAGTTATGCCTCAAGGGCTACTGGGACAACATCTTTTGCCAGATATAGACATTCACATAGTGGTGGTAATACATCTAACGTAGAAGTTTATCCAGCCTGGGTAGGTGGTGGTGTTGCAAAAACAACAGCTAGCACTACTGTAATTCCTGCAAACACCTACGTTTGGTTTGATGACACACCACCATCTGGATGGACAGATGTAAGCACAACATATAATGATTTGTATTGTGTTGATTATTTAGGAAGAACCATTACTACAGGATCAAGCACATTATCACATACTCATACTTTTTATCAAACTGGAGATGCAACATTAACAGTTTCTGCAGCTAGTGGTAGTACATATGCTGCTTTCCCATTGCCTCATGTACATAATTATTCTGGAGGGACAATAAAATCAAAGACAGCATCAGCTCCTGAATACTTTACATTAAGATTAGCTTACAATGCTAATGATATACCAACTCAGAGATCCAAAACATACACTGTAGACCTTTTAATCCAGAAACGGAAACTGACAAAAGCTTATAATGCAGATCTGCTGATCAAAAAAATTAATCTAACAAAAGCCTATGATCTTGATCTTCTCCTGCAAAAGACTGTAGCAAAAACAGTAGACTGTGATGTTTTGATCAAAAAGGCAGTATCAAAGACATATCTAATGAATCTTCTTATACAGAAGGCTTTTACAAAAAGCTATGATGCTGACATTCTAATTCATAAAAAGAACATAACTAAGGCTTATGATGCAGATCTGCTTATTCAAAAGGCTTCAATTCAGCAATATCTCATGAATGCATTGATCTCAAAGACAGGCCAGACCTCATACCAGATGGGAGTAAATATAGTTACAGGAGGAGTTACAAAAATATATCAGCTCTCTCTGATGATAATAGCTTTGAGGCAAGAGAAGGCTTATCAGCTATCAATGCTTGTGATGAAGACAAGGGCTGCTGCTGTTGATTGTGATGTTCTGATTCAAAAATCTTTCACAGTTACCTATGATGCTGATCTTTTGATAAAAAAGGCTGTTCCCAGAACTTATACAGCAGGCCTGCTGATGCAAAAGCAGGTGGCTTCAGAGTTTACTCTTGATATTCTTGTTGCAAAACCAACAGCAGTGACACACAACATGAAGCTTTTAATACAGAAAACTGTGCCAAAGACATTCAGTTTGAATTTGCTTATACAGAAGCAGCAGCAGAAGCAGTATGAGATGGATATTCTTCTTGCTCAGAGGCTGCAGAAAGAATACATGATGAATATACTTTTGCAAAAGCAGTATCAGATCCAGTATTCAATGAATCTGTTGCTAGCTGTGAGCTCTCAAAAGACGTACATAATGAATTTATTATTAAAGAAACAGATGCCAAGAACTTACATTGTTAATATTCTGCTGAAGAAGGGAATCATAAAAACATACTCTGCAAATTTGTTAATGAAAAAGCAGCTCTCTAACACCTATGATTTAGATATTCTGATTCAAAAGGGCTTTGATAAGGCTTATGAAGCTGATCTGCTGATTATGAGAGAATTCTCAAAGAATTATGACCTTGATTTAACGTTGATGGCCACAAAAGCCACAGAATACTCTGCTGACCTTCTAATTCAGAAGATAGGCTTACAGACTTCATATAATATGAGCATATTAATCAGGGGTCTTACAATACAGTTTTACACTATGGATATTTTGATGAAGAAAACAGAAGCTATCTCATATTCATTATCTCTAGGTCTTGCTAGCAGGTTACAGAAGACGTATATCATGGATATTTTGCTGGCTCAAAGACTGGCTAAAATTTATGATATGGATCTCTTGCTCAAAAAACAGATATCTGTGACTTACACAGCAGACCTCCTGATAGCTGACAGACTGGCAAAAACATATACTATGAACATTCTTAATAAAAAAGCAGTTACAGCAAGTTACAGTGCAGATTTATTGATTATGAGGTCATACAGTCAAAGCTTTTTAATGAATGTTATTTTATTCAAAACAGTAATAAAAGAGTATGATATGGATATCCTGATGCAGAAACAGCAGATGGCCTCTTATACAGCAAATACCTTGATTAAAAAGCAATTCTTAACAAGATTAATTGATTTTGATCTCTTAATGATCAAACAGCAGGCTCTTGAGTATTATATGAATCTCATGATGAAAAAGCAGCAGGCTCTTGAGTATTATATGAATCTCATGATGAAAAAGCAGCAAAGCCTGAATTATAATGTGAACATCAATATTTTGGCCCTTATGCAAAAGCAGTATATCATGGATATCCTCCTCCAGGCTAGGCTGGCTGTGGATGTGAGCATGGATATCCTGGTAGCCTCCAGGATTCAGAAGGATTATAATATGAATATAATGCTGAAGAAGCAGGAGCTTAAGCAGTATTTAATGGGAGCTCTGGTTTATAAGCAGGTTGTAAAAACTTTCACAGCAAATCTGATAATTAAGAAAGAAGCTAGCAAAAGCTATCAAATGTCTGTCAATTTGAAAGGTGCCAAAGCAGCTACTTACACAATGGCCTGTTTAATCAAAAAAACTGCCAGGGTCATTTATTATGCCTCAATTTCTATAATTAAGCCATTTGAATATAGAAAGAGAAGACTTATCAGGGAGGAGAGACAGACTACAGTAGATCAGGATGTTGCATATAATAAGCCTGATACATCATTAATATCTGAGATAAGAAAAAGAGAGATCAGAGAAAAGTTTATAAAGGAACCAGTTAAATCTATAAAACATCCTGAATTTGAACAGCCTGGCCTCAAACAGCCTAAAAGAAATATTGCAGTTACTAACTGAGGTGGAAAATGCCTGCCAAAGAATCTAAAGAACTTTCTCCAGAAGGGCTTATGCAGCTGCTCACACAAGCTGCTGCAATAATCCATGAGGAGGCTGTGAGAATAGTTCAGGAAGGGAATATACCACCCCCATTATCTCCTAAGACAGTTAAGATAAAAGGTTCATCAAAAACTTTGATTGATGAGGGCTGGCTGTTAGGAGCTTTGACAGAGGGGTTCAAAGTTACTAGAGAGGGAAACAGGATTAGGGTTGAAATAGGTATTCTTGATCCAGAGGTAGCCAGGTATGCTGTGTTTCATGAATGGGGCACAGCTCACACACCTAGGAGACCTTTCTTATCAACAGCTTATGACAGAAAAATAAGAGAAGCTTTGGCATATCTCTCTCATAATTATGTTAAGATTGTAGAAAATAAATTAAAGTAAGAGGTGATGAAAAATGGCAGCAACAGTCAACGTAGAGGAGGGAAATGGTTCAGGCCCTACCTGGACTGTAATAACTTCTGGTAGATATTGTACCACAGATTCATATAACCCAGGGTCTAACTATCCTTGTGTGGTGCCAACATCTGGTAATAACTATTCATACTGGAAGCATCACAGGATAGCATGGACTGGCGTAGGCACACAGATAAGTAACATAAGGTGGTACACACCTGGTAACGTTGCCTCAACCTGGCAGCTTGGCACAGGAGGGCAGCTGATGGTAGGGCTTAGGGATTCTGGTGACCATGGATGTCCTACAGCTAACTATCAGCAGGCCACGGGCACACAGGGTACCACAGGGCATTACATAAAAGATGCTACTAATGGTCATGATTATTATAAGAGCCAGGCAGCTACACCAGGCGATGCTGATAATTATACGTCAGCATCTCCATTAACTGTAGATACTACTGTATACAATGCCAATGGTGCTAGCAAGTCTGTGGTTACTCAGGTGAAGCTGGTAACAGATGCTACCCAGGGAGATAAGAGTAATATAACATTTACATTCCTCTATGATGAGATTTAGAGGAGGAGAAATATAATGAGAACAACAATAAATCCAGTTATGGATGAGGGGCTTTCCACAATGGAGGCCCCTATAACCCTCATGTATTGGGCTTTGGAAGATTTAGATGGTACTACCTACGTATTGTATGACCTGGCAACAGGTGAACAGCATAAAGTTCCTGATCCCAATTTTAGAAGGTGGAAATCAGTAGCCTGGATCCCTTTTACTGATGCTTCTTTTGTAGACCTTATAAATGAGAGACAGGCACAGCTACCAAATCCTTCTTATGTTGATCTCTCCACTTTGCCAGTTTTACACGTGAAGTTAAGAGATGATGAAGAGGCCAGGGTCTTCTTCAGAGGTAAAATAGAGTATTCAGATTTTTATGAATGTGGAGAATGTGGTACAGCCTTTCTATGGATGAGAGAAGATACAGAACCTTATCCTGTATGTCCTAAATGTGGAGCCTGTAACACTTGGTTCTGTGATATCCATGGAGAAGTAACACCTATATTCCTACAAAATGGTGAAAGAAGGTGCCCAATTTGTGAAAAGCAGGGGCCACCCAGAGGATGCAGTCTTATCAGAAGGCTGTTTTTGAGAACAGCTGTAAGAAAGGAGCTGGCATATTGTATACAAGTTAAGAGAGGGGATATAATTACAGAATATGTGATAAATAAAGATGGCATAGTCACTGTGAATAGTCTGTAATAAAATAAATGGTCTGATATGGTTTACGTCTATGCTTTATGGAATTCATCAGGGAATCCTCCTAGTCCATGGAGTAAAGTTACTACTTATGATACAAGATTTGTAAGATTTACGTCTAATACTTCACAGGGGCTGACAACAGGGGGATCTGATACTCATACTCACACAGTGACCAGTATCACTTGTGATGAAGTTACAGATACTGCTACCATGAAGTTTAATACTGCCAGTGCATGTTTGAAGTCAATCACAAATCAAAAGCATAGTCACGGAACCTCTGGAGTTACTTTTAACAGTGCTAATAACCTGCCAGCTTATTACACTTTGGCCCTGATCAGATGTGAGATCTCTCAATTTTTTAACTCTGATGCAGGAGGCAGAAGGCTTTATCAATATACTGTTTGTGCCTCTACTCAGTCAATTTCTTACACAGGTTATAGCAGGTTCACATCTGCTGATGGGAAATATATCAGATTATCATCAACAGTAGGTTCCTCTGGAGGATCTAATAGCCATACCCATAGTGTCTCTGGGTCTCTTGATAACTATACTGGTACTACAATGACTTCAGAATATGGTACAAGTTTTTTGGCTCCTGTTCAATCTGGTAAAAATAATCATAATCATAGTGTATCTGCCTCAAGTGGATCTGCTTCTTGTGCTCCTGCATATCTTCAGACCAGGCTTTATCAGATTACTTCTTCTCAAGCCAGCATTCCTGTAAATGCTGTTTTGTTTGTTGATGGATCAATTTCTGGTTATACAGACTATTTCCAGATTCTCTCTGGCTGGAATGGCTACTGCTTAGCCTCTGGAGATGTAAATCCAACAGCAGGAGGCTCTGACAGTCATAACCACGGGTCTTATATTCAAGTCAGCTCCTGGTATTCATCTAACCCTACATATGGAGCTGGAGGTAGCACAAATTCGGCTATTTTGGCCACACATACACATACAGTAACTGTAAACCTTAATACTACTGATGTTTCACATTTACCTCCATATGTGCATTTAATTCCTGTAGCTGTGATAAAAGAGATTAATCCTCTGGTGACCAGATCAAAAACATATACGGCAAATCTCCTCATGCAAAAGAGTATTTCAAAAACGTATACAGCAGATATCCAGATTTCTCTGCCAGGAGGTAAGTATTACTCCATGGATGTTTTGCTACAGAAGAGGAATATTACAAAAACTTACACAATGGATCTATTATCTCAGTTATTGCATTCAAAAACTTATACTGCTGATCTTTTAATACAAAAGAGAAATAATAGAAACACATACAGGATGGGCCTTAAGGTCTGGAGACCTGCTGCTACTTATACAATGGGAATAACAATTATCTCCACTGCAAAACCAGTAGGCTCTGTAATTAATACTCTTCTTGATTCCTATATTGATCAATTTAATAAAATAATGCAAAAAATACAGGCAGCCTCTGGCAATATGAAGATAGAATATGCATCAGGAGAAGCCCTGGAGAACAAATGGGGAAGAGTTTATAATATGCCTAGAAAACCAGAGGAAACAGACACAGAATATAGAAGCAGATTGATATCTTATGAACAGTCAGTTTTGGGCTCTGGCACAGCCCAATCTGTCAAAAATGCTTTGAATTTGGCTACAAAAGGTACAAAAACAAGGCTTTTAGTCCTCCCTGGGAAAATTTACATATATTTTGATGATGATGCTCAGAGAAGAAAGGCAAAAGAGATCCAGGCCTCACTGCCTGACATTTTACAAATGTCAGTAGCTGCTGGAGTTCAGGCCTACGTATATCTTAATTATATTGATCTGGTAATGGGCTTAACAATTCTGAAGAAAAATATTGCTGTGACATACAGGATGAGCCCTCTGATAGCAAAAAGGTTAACAGCTCAGTATACATGTAACCTGATCTCTATAATAAGGAAGACAAAAACATATACAGCAAATGTTATCCTCAAGAAGTCCTGCACTGTCTCAATTCCTATGCATATGGCTCTTAAGAAAACCTGCCAGGAGCTGTATGATCTTGATATCATGATGTTGAAACAGATAGCTCTGCCTTATAATCTGGATGTTGTTGTGCAGAAGCAAAATATAACCCTCACATATACAGAGAAAATCCAGATTCAAAAAACTATCATGAGGCCATATCATGAAAATGCTGTTAGCTGGAAGATATGCAAAGTTTTATAAAATGCATTTGGTCACAAAAGGTATGGGTGAGAGCAGCTATAATATGTCTATAATAATAGCTGAATAAAAAAGTGGTGAAAATGTCTGTAATACTTGTATCTGTGCTAGGACCTCCAAAATACATATGTGGCACTCATGATGTGTATAATTTAAACACATGGTTCAGGGCTAACAGTGAGTATCCAGGATATATTTGCAACAGAATAAAACATTTAACTGGAGAAACTTTCTTAGCAATTACTCATACAGGAGCTTATTCTGGGAATGTGATGATTACAAGAGATGAAGGTCATAACTGGACATATTCACCTTTCCCTGGAGATCAGCCTGTGACCCTGGAAGTAGGGGCCGGCTATGCCTGGATTTCTGACGGTCAGGGAATCTGGAGATCAAGGGATGGTGTGGACTGGCAGCTTTTATCTGGCTCTCCTTCAAGCTGTAATTCAATAGCTGTATTCCCTGATGGAAAATTGATGGCTCATAAGGCAGACAGACTGTATAAATCTTCTGATTTGGGAGCTACCTGGCAGCAGATATATAGCCCTACCAGAGGGTCACCTTTTCCCTGGTATGATACTACAGCAGTTTCTGGTACTCCCAGCTTTGCACTAGCTGGCAAAAGCTCATCATTTATTTTGGCTTCTAATGGGGCTTCTATTTGGAGAACTACTGACTTTGGAAATTCCTGGACAAAAATTTGTTCCTGGAGTACCTGGTATATTCCCAGAGAGCTGCATTACGTAAGAGGCAGTAACTGGGTTCTAAAATTGAGAAAATTAGATCCATCCTCATCACAAATTAATGTGATATGTACGTCATTTAATGATGGTTATAGCTGGATGGAGAGATTCAATCAGGATATAACTCATGAGCATCAGATTGAATATATCAAGCCTTTAGGTTTGCTACTATGTGGCCATACTAGATACATCACACCTCAACCCTGGGAAACCTGGCTACCTAGATATGTGCCGGCTCTGATGGCCTCCTGGGATGG
>Ga0209204_1003392_pt1 | contig 11760 bp, 9 predicted proteins | sample AD_JPNMR2_MetaG_FD_184425 | JGI IMG/M metagenome (GOLD analysis project Ga0209204, IMG submission 184425) | Active sludge microbial communities of municipal wastewater-treating anaerobic digesters from Japan - AD_JPNMR2_MetaG (SPAdes) (version 2) | ecosystem: Engineered > Bioreactor > Anaerobic >... | reverse complement strand
TCGAAATATTTGGGAAATAAAGGCTTACAACCAATTTATTGCCAAGCAACAACTGGAACTCTTAACTCGTACGTGTCTTGAGAAGCAAGTGAACGTTTGCTGCTAAATTGTCGGCCGGGATGAAGACGGCTACGTCTTTATCCCGCGACAATTTAGTTACCAAGGTAGGAAAAATTTCGCACCGCGAAATCTGCCCGGCTGAAATTTAGCAGCTGTTGGCAACTGGCATTATCTAAATTCATATTTCCCCCATTTCATAACAAGTGTCATTGTATTCAATTCAAAATCGCTCCAATCTATTTCTGGCTCATAGATTTCTCCATATAGTATTTCATTTTTTATTTCTTTAAACCTTATTCCATCAATAAATTCAGGTCTTATTTCTTTTGTCAATTTGTTGTCTTGGAAAACATATATTCCCCAAAAAGTCGCTAGAAAAATTTGATTACTGTTAGAATTTATTTCAAAGTCAATGAAATAGCTGTCGTCAGGGTGAAATATCAATTCTTTCGAGATATAGTCAACGATGTAAAATGATCCATTTTTCAGTATTGCAACTTGAGGTTTCGTTTTACTTTCTAAAAACTTTTCATTTACTAATTTAAAACCTCCATTTTCAAATGAGCCAATCCAATTAACTTCTTCATCAGGAAGGAATTTTATCCATAAAGGATTCGCATCTACGTTTCCAAAATGCTTTTCGTAATGTTCTCCCGATACTGGAGATTTTTCTAGTTTTTCAAAATGCATAGTTTATTCTATCTAGGCTTGTTGCCAACGTTTTGCGGCTTGGCGTAGTGGCGGAATTTTAGCACAAAAGTTCAATCGAAGAACTGCACTTGAACCTACCACAAAATTGTCAACCGAAGCACTGAACCCGCCATTACGCCAAACTGCTGTTGGCAGCTGGTGTTCTGTCGTCCGTGACTGTATACCATTGTCGTTGTTGAGTTTATGTATCATTTTTTGCCGGGTTGTGCGTTGCGTTTTTTATTTTTTTGAAGCGTTGGAAATTTTTTAAAAACAATTTTGTCTTGCGTTGGCTTTGCAAGCTCTTTGACAAAGCTTTGGTCTATGCTTGGGCTTGTGCGGCTTTGGCAATGTGCTTGCAAAATGCGTTGGCTAAATGAAGTATCTAAAATCATAGGCTTTGTTTCCAAGTTCTTCTAATTGTTTTCCCATTACTGAAAGTCTTTTTGAAAAGTCAATCGTTACAGGCATTGTCTTGTATAATTCTGCACCGTTCCAATTCATCTTCGTCAGTTTTAAAATATCGTTGGCTACTGTTTCAATTGGGTCTGTTCCTCTAAATCTTTTTATTAACAAAGGTGTCGGAATGCCACGTTTGCCTTGATAGTATGGTTTTGCAAGTTCGTTGCTTTGAACCAGTCCGTGTGTCCACAACAAGAAACTAAATTCGTCTAATTGAATGATTGTTCCTCTGTCAATAGGGAACCCGTCAAATTCATGTCCGCTACCATCTTTTTTTTTGCGAAGTTTAATGGCTCTCCAATTGCTGAACTGTTGAATCTGCAAAAGTTCAATGTTGTCAATGCCTTCAAGTGCATTACAAATACCGTCCATTTCGTCACGGGTGAAGTGAGTTGTCTTATGCAGCACCAACTTTTTAAGGCCGATTACTGGGTCTATTTTGTGATATGTGTTTCGGATATTTGTTACCAAACGAAAAGCATCATCCTTACTCATAAATGGATTTTTGTTATAGAAAACTGGCTTCTCGATAGGTTGAAGTAAAAAACGTAAACCATTTCCACTACCGTCAAAAATTTGACTGCTACCTAAAACAACTTTGTTTCTTGCGTTTTGTCTTATTGCATAACCCAATCCAACAAAGGCTGTTTCAGTGTTATCAGTTTTTACTTTCCAAGGTGTGCCATTTGATTTTACATAAATACCCAACGAAAGCCACCATTTCACTTTGGCTTGGTCTCCGTATCCGATTGATTTATCTTCTATGAATTGAAGTCGTAAACCCTTCTTAACTGCATATAGTTTCAATGAATCGTGAAGGTCAAAATAAGTCTGTTCGTTTTTCAGTTCTCTGAAATTTTTCCAAGCATTGGGAATGTAAATTACCACACAATCAATTTCGGAATTCTTTAGAGCAAGTTTATCTATTTTACTTTTTATCAATTCGTAAAACTGAATTGCTGAATAGTTCCTTATTTCTACACTATTTATTGCAACAACAAATTCATTTTGAATTGAATTTGGAATAACTAAATGCTTTTTAAACACCGCATCAAAACCCGGATAATCTTTTAAGTATTCCTTTTCAGTAGTTGGACTTACGGGGTTTAGTAAGGATTCTAAATGCGTTTTAACTTTTTCAAATCCTGTATCTGGAGCAATAATTGCCAACTGAATTTTTGAAGCAATGCCATTTGTTCCAAAACTTTCTTCCAAAGGACCTAATATTTTTAAGCCATTTATTGGGTGAATTGATTGCTTCGATTCGTCTTGATGATGAAAGTAAATAAGCGGTTCCTTTATTTTTGCATAACTGTCAAAGCAAAAGAAATTTCCCATTTTTTGGGCTGCTGTTGCGTAATAGTCAGAAAGTTTAATTTCAAAGTCGCCTAAGCGAAAAGTCAAATCAGGTTTTCTGCGTTTTAATTCTTTGAACCAAAAGTTGACTTTCTCGCCATACTTTTTATTCCAACGGTTTGAAGTAATTATGTTGGTTATATTTTGAACAGTTAATCTGTCAGGTTCTTCGCCTGTGGTTGTTTGTATGTGAATGGTCGGGCAAATGAGTAGGAACAAATCTTTGTTTACAAATTCTACCTTAAACTCAAATGCTTCAAAAACCTGATAGCCTTTTGGAATGTTGAGATTTAACCAACTTGGGATGCTCTTAATTTCCTCTTGATTTAAAGGGTGATTAACAGAAAACACTTTCCTGATATTTCTGCCTCTGCTGAAAAGTGCTAAGCCAAAATCATTCACCAATGATTTTTCAATCAATTCATACAGCATACCAATGTAAAAAGAATCGGGCTGATGAAACAAATGCTCTTGTATGTCAATCGGTTTTAAATCGTCTGTTAGATAATCTTTGAATACATCCTTTATTTCGTTCTCATTTCCAAAAAGTGAAAGTGTTTCGCCTTTGCTGAAAGCGGCTACAATGTTTGAATCCTTCAATACTTCTCTTAGCTTTTTCCATTTGCCTTCTCCGTTAATTTTTGTTTTGGTAGAAAAAATTGTTTTAGGAAAATGCGTTGCTTTGATAGCGTTGAGGAGAACAGGAGTGGTATTCGCTTGATTTTGTGTAAGCCTGAAAAACCGTCTTTGTTCAAACCGTTCGTTGGCAATGGAATCTATTTGCTCGTTTTTTAATTCACAAACGGTATAGAGTTCGTGCAGGAAATAGTCGAAGCTATCAATCACCATAAAGCCCGAACGCTGATTTTGTGCATAGGCTTTATCTATGAGTTTTGATAATCTTTCGCTTGGCATAATGTCTTTAGGAATACACCAAATCAATCCTTTTGGAAATGCGTTTGGTTTCTCCAATGCTTTTTCGAGTGTTTGCAATACCGATTCATCACCACCTGAATAACCAACTACCAATAAACCTCTTTGTGTAGCTGCTTGTAAAAAATAGTTGTGTAGGTTTTCTTCCAAATGCTGCAACTCAGCATCTGTATTTTGCAAAGCATCATAGCGAAAATCTCCGTGTAGTTTTACGACTGTGGGAATATCGTTCCTGTAATTCTGAACCGACTTGGCATTTTCAGGTGAAACTACCTGACAACTGATGTCGAGTTTGCTAATGGCTTTTTCAATCAGGTCGTCAAAATTGGTTGTCCAAACGGTATTGATTTTTTGTTTGCTGACCAATGCAGAAAGGCACATAAAACCAATGGACGGCTTTTTGTCTTTTATCAAATTTGTTAAAAACTCTTGCCTAACCAATGGGTCGGGATAGCATTTTTCAAAATAGTAGGAGTAATGATTTGTAACTTTTGCATCTTCTTCGGCAAAATAGCTTTGAATTACTTTTTTGTTGGCTTCAACTTTTAAGTCTTGAAATTTTTTACCGTTGATTTTCCCGCTTACGCTTAGTAGTTCTCGTTTGAAATGCCAAACCAAATCACTTCCCGAATGAATGCCCGAAGAAATAGACGCACCTGCTCCAAGGAACAAATCAAACGATTGATTTGAAAGCACTTTGAAGCCTCGTAAAAAGGTGTCTTTGTCTATTGTTTGCATACTAACTGTTTACTTCTTCCATTTCCTCCACCTCAAATGCCTGATGCAGCAATGCTTTTAGCAATTGCTCGGTGGCTTGTTGGTTGGCTATGATGTGTTCTTTTAATTGTTTGGTTTTGGCTAATTGTTTTTCTATTTCCGCTACGATGCGTTTTTGCTCGGAAAGTGGGGGAAGGGGGAAAAGACTTTTTTCAAATTGGTCATTTGTAATGCTTGGCGAGTTAAAACCCACCATTAAATCTTTGAAAGAATTATTTACATATGGTGTGAGTAAATAATAGAAAGCATATTTCAATTCTACATTCAAAGTTTTAAAAACATTAAATCCTGTCGACCCAATGTAATTTTCTAAATCATCTTCTATTACTGCAATGTTTTTCAGATAAGGTCTAACTGTTGAATAAGCAATAAAATTAGGCTTTAAAACTCTTCTTGCTCTTGTAGAAAGTTCCCTTACGGTTTTTTGCTTTGCTTCTCTGATAACAAAGTTATGGTTATCTATGGCATCAATATCTACATAGTTTATTATTGTATCAGGTGAAAGATGTTTTTGAATATCAAGATTATCTGTGTATTCTATAATCTCTCCCAACCTACACCACACCCAATTTGAAGGAATTTCAAACGGGATTTCTTCGGGTTTGATGGGTGGTAAGGGTTTTTCATTCTTACCCGATTTTGCTTTCTCTGCTTTAATACGTTTGAGCAGTTCGGTGGCAGGTTCATCTTTTGGGTCTTGCTGTACCAATTTACCCTGCACCGCTTCTTGTAAAATGGCTTGGTTTAGATTTTCGAGGAGGGTGAGTTGGTGGGAAAGATCCTTGTTTAATAGAATAAGTTTTGCTTCTCTTTCAAAAAAAAGCTGTGCAATTGCTTTTTGCTCTCTTGTTGTTTCAGGAAAATAAACCTCTAGCGATAAAATATGTTTTGGTTTAATTTCGGTTTTTATTCCACCTGGAACTTGCTCTTTTAAGAGTTGTATAAAGTCAGGGCTTCTGAGAAAGATTTTTAAAAAATCTATATCGACTTTAGTTTTATCAAAAATATAAGATGAATAATGAATAGTTGCTAAAATATTTTCTTCTCCTTCGTAAATTGCAAGAGCTCCTTTCTCAACATTTATTCCTGATATAACCAAATCTCCTTTTTTGATTAGAATCATGTCAGTGTTTGAATTTTTATCAGAGAGAAAAATCTGTCCTAAAAAATTTATTTTATCAATCCTCTTTAAACCCTTAATCGCTGGATCATTTGGTTTATATCTTCCTTCACGATTCTTTATAACATCACTAAGTTTTATTTTTACCCATCCCATTTTACTTAACTTTAAGTTCGTTTAACAATAAAAGGGAATTATTGAATGATTCTTCCAATTTTTCAATAATTGCTTTCCTATCATACACCACTTCCTCCACTTTTTTATTTGGGTTTTTAATATCCAAATCGTAATTACGGTCAATGATGGTTTGGATAGGCACTTTCCAAGCTACTTCGCTTTCTTTTCTTTTGTTCCACCATTTTTTAATCGGGTCGAATTCTTCAATACTAATGGGTTTGGTTTTGCTGTATGCTTTTACGCCATCGGGCAAGGTGTGTTCGTAATACCAAATTTCTTTTGTGGGTTTTCCTTTTTCAAAGAAAATCAGGTTGGTGTTTACGGTGGCATAAGGAGCAAATACACTTTGTGGCAATCGCACAATGGTATGCACATTACAATCTTCCAACAGTTTTTGCCTTACTCGTTGTTTTACTCCATCTCCTGTTAAACTGCCATCGGGCAACACAATTCCTGCCCGTCCGCCATCTTTCAACAATTGTATAAACAAAATCAAAAACAGGTCGGCACTTTCCTTGGTGCGGTAGTTCAAAGGGAAATTGGTTTCCATTCCATCACCCACCACACCACCAAAAGGTGGATTGGCTACAATAATATCTACTCTATCGGCTTGGCGTATAGAAGTGAGTTCACGACTTAGTGCATCGGTATTTAAAATTTGCGGCACTTCTATGTCGTGGGTTATCAGGTTTACCACACTCAGCATAAAAGGCAAGGGCTTTAGCTCTGTGCCTGTAATGGTTTCCTGCAAGGTTTTTCGGTCGGCAACATTTTTTACCTGCTTTCGCAAATGTTCAATAGCACACACCAAAAAGCCACCGGTGCCGCAGGCGGGGTCGGTAATTTTCTCTCCCAACTTGGGGTTTACCATATCAATGATAAACTGCGTTACGGCTCTTGGCGTGTAAAATTCGCCAGTATCTTTTTTGGCAGCCAATCCCTGCAAAATCTCCTCATAAATCACATTAAAAACGTGATGCTCTTTACTGCTGTTAAAGTCAATTTCGTTGAGTTTATTAATGGCTTGGCGGAAGGTAGTTCCGCTTTTCATATAGTTATTTGTTCCGTCAAAAATATTTCGGATGATAACACCCAATCGGTTATCGGCTGTAACTTTCAGGTCTTTTAATTGCGGAAAAAGTTTGTTGTTGATGAACTGGATAAGTTCATCGCCTGTAATTCCTTCGTCATTTTCTGCCCAATTACGCCACTGCAACTCCGTTGGAATGGGTGATTTGTATTTAGGGTCAAGAATTTCTTTTTCCTTGTCTTTATCGTCAAAGAGCTTTAAGAAAATCATCCAGCCCAATTGTTCAATGCGTTGTGCATCGCCACTTAAGCCCGGGTCTTTTCGGAAAATGTCTCTGATTGATTTTATGGTGCCTGCTATGTTGCTCATAATGATTGAAAAAACTGAATAAAATTTTGAATTGTAAAGAATGGATTTCTATTAGCTACTGGTGTTTCGTCTGCTTCGGCTTGTAGCGTAATAGTATTTGCTCTTTCCATTGCAGTCGCTAAATTCTCATTCAACTTTTCAAAATGATTAATTTTTGTTTTGTGATAGGGCTGATTAAAAATATTCTGCCACAATGTTTCAATACGCTGTAATGCTTGATGAGCGTTTTGATAGGCTTGACGATTATTCTCAAAATGAATGATAAACCAATGTTCTATGCACATACAGCTATAAGCAATTTGAACTGGTGTATTCGAGAGTTTTTGAAAAAATCCTGCAAGATTTGGCTGATTGTCATTATCAAAAAAAATCCAAACAGCATCGTAGGGGTTTTTATCTCGCCTTGCTTTCTTAATCATTATTTCTGCCTTATACAAAAGCTGAAATGCACTATTCTCATTATTTGGTTTAGGCATTTCTACAGAAATACTTCTTTGTTTATCTCTAGGCAGAGAATGTTTCAAGGCTTGTGCATAATTGTATTCACACCAACCTTCGGGAATAATTAATATATGTTGACCGGCTCTTCTCATTCCTCAATCTCCTCTTGCATTGCCATTACAAAATTGGTATCGTTAATGATGGCAGTGCCTCCCAACCTTCCAGCAACATACCATTTGTCGAGCGGTGCATTTAGTCGCAAACCTTTGATGTCAGAACAACGAATTAGTTCCGTTACACCAAATTCATTTTTTTGAGTAAACCAAACTTGGTCGCGATTAAATAATTCTTCGTTTAATTGAGTTACATCGTGTGTGGCAAATATGAGTTGGGCATTTTTAGGATTGAATATTTTTTCATTGAACAACTTAATAAGATAGGAAGTGATGATGGGATGAAGGTTCTTTTCAAATTCATCAATAACTAAAACTGAACCTTTTTCAAGAGCGTCAATGATAATTCCACCTATTGAAAGTAGTCTTCTTGTTCCTGTAGATTCTTCGTCAATATCAAAATCAATTAAACCTGAGCTTTTATTGCTTTCGTCAAACAATTCGTGAACAGTTTTAATCTCATATTTAAAGTCTTCCTGTATTTTTTTACGGATATTATCTGGCATATTATCAGGAAACTTAACCGAGTTCCAATCGGTTTCTTTTGCACTGATGGAATTAATACCTGTATCTAATGCACAAATAAGAGCATTTAATTTTTTAGCAAACGGGGAATCTGGTTCATCTGCTAATCTCTTTGCATAAAATCGCTCTAAACCAGATTCATTATATTGATTTAAAAAGGGATAAACTTTAATCCTATTTTTAAAAAAATGAAATACTGGAAGTGCACTCTCAGCATTGTTCTCTGCCGCCTTGGAAAGGAATAATTGATTGGGAAGAGTAAGTTTTTCTATAGTCTTTTTTTCACCTTTGAAATATTCACCGAATTGGATTTCCCTTCCTTTAACACGGTTGAAAAGAGTAGCCTCCTTTCCCATTGGAAAAAAAAGCAACTTTTCTTGTTCAATTAATTTTTCTCCAAAAGCAAGTGAATAGATATATCGGATTTGGTCAATGAAGAACTCTAATTCAATATTGACCATTTTTTTTTCGAATCCTTTGGCTAATCTGAAAGGTTCAAAAGGGCCTATTTTGTCTTCAGGGTCAAATTTTGCAGAATTAAGAACCAAATATTCCAAAGCTTTGAATGCACGAAGTAAATTGCTCTTACCTGATGCATTTGCCCCATAAATCACACTTGTAGTTGCTATTTCAGTATTTGATATTGAAATGTAATTTGATAAATCCCCTTTCTTTCGGTTTGATTTTGAAAGGTCAAGCGTAATTGGGTCTTTTATTGACCTGAAATTCTGTATTGATACCGATTTAATCATCTTATTTGCTTATTTGGTGCAAAATTACAAAACAAAACCGAATTAAGCAACTTTATATAGCTCGTTTTCTAAATCACGAATAGCTTTCTCATATTCCTCACGACTGCCAAACGCTTTAATAATTTCAGTTACAGAGCCAAATTCATTGATTGGCGGAACAGTAAGGATTTGAATGTTCTCAATGTTTTCAATGCCTTGGTCAGCGTATTTCTCTAACAATGCTTCCAATACTTTTCGGGCTTGGTCGCCATACTTGGTAAAGTAGTTGCGTTTTTTCACATTGTTGGCTCGTTCCTTTCTTGTCAATGGTGGTTGGTCGTAAGCAACGTGGCAGATTAAATCAAACAAATCCACTTGCTTGTCAACTGCTTCATATAATGCTTCTACCATTACACCTTGCTCAATCAATTCGGCAATGATGGCTTCTTTGCGGTCTGAATTATTCCACTTATTCAAGAAGTCATCTAAGGAAGCAAACTGTTCTTTTATAATTTCTTTGGTGTGGTCTTTTAAACTTGTTGTTATCGGTCTGCCGTGTTGGTCAAAATGCAATTCACGGCTTATTAAAACCGAAACGTCCACACCGTTTACATACACTTTTTGCCTTGGTTCTCTTGCTTCTGTTTCAGGAAAAATTGGCTCAGGATAACGAATTTCAGGTTGTTCTAAAATAATTTCCTCACCAGTTTCAATATCAATTATTGGTTCTTCTTGTGTTTCTTCTTCGTCAATAATTCCGCCTAAATCGGTTTCCTCTGTAACTGGTTTTATTCTAATTGGGTCTCCATCAAATGCAGGGTCGGCAAAAAGGTCTGTTGCATTTCTGAAATCCAAAATGGTGAAATACAGTTTGCCATATTCTTCATTTATTCGTGTTCCTCGTCCAATAATTTGTTTGAACTTGGTGATTGAATTAATATTTGAATCCAACACGATTACCTTACAAGTTTGTGCATCAACTCCAGTTGTCATTAATTCGGAAGTAGTGGCAATTACTGGATATTTTTCCTCGGGATTAATGAAGTTGTCTAACTCTCGTTTGCCTTCGTCATTGTCGCCAGTAATCTGCATTACATATTTGTAATTCTCGGCAACCAAATCAGGATTGTGTCTTGCCAAAGCTGTTCGCATACGTTCAGCGTGGTCTATGTCCACACAAAACACAATGGTTTTTGCAAAGCGGTCATAACCTTTTAAAAACTCGGTTAGTTTTTTGGCAACTAAATCTGTTCTTTCCTCAATTACAAGGTTTTTGTCAAAATCTCTTCGATTGTAAATGCGGTCTTCTATTTCGTTTCCGTCTTTGTCAGTTTTGCCTTGTTCGGGTCGCCAACCTTCGGCATCTACATTTAAAGCAATGCGAAGCACACGATAAGGAGCTAAGAAACCATCGTCAATTCCTTGTCTAAGAGAATAGGTATAAACAGGGTCGCCAAAATATTCTGTGTTGCTTGCTTCGTTGGTTTCCTTTGGTGTTGCTGTCAAACCGATATGCGTAGCATTTTGGAAATAGGTTAATATTTCTCTCCAACTGCTGTCATCTTTTGCACTTCCCCTGTGGCACTCGTCAATTACAATAAGGTCGAAAAAGTCTCTTGAAAACTGTTTGTAAACATTGGCTGATTCGTCCGTTCCTGAAAGTCCTTGATACAACGCCAAGTAAATTTCAAAGCTCTTGTCAATTTGCCTATGTTTTACCACAGTCATTTTGTCTTTGAAATGTTTGAAGTCACCTCTGCGAGTTTGGTCAATCAAAGCGTTTCGGTCTGCTAAAAACAGAATGCGTTTTTTTGCTCCGCTTTTCCAAAGTCGGTGAATGATTTGAAAAGCCGTATAAGTTTTTCCAGTTCCCGTTGCCATTACTAACAGAATTCTGTTTTGTCCGCTTGCAATAGCTTCAACGGTTCTGTTTACGGCAATTTGTTGGTAGTATCTTGGTTTGCGGTTGGTTCCGTCAAAGTAATAATCTTGCGAAGCAATTTTTTCTGCTTCGGGTGTCGCAATTCCTTTATACTTTTTGTATTTCTCCCAAAGTTGTTCAGGACTTGGAAACTCGTCTAAACCAATTTCTTTCTCAATGTTTCCATCTGTCGCTGTGCGGTCGTGAAATAAAAAGCCGTCACCGTTGCTGCTGAAAACACAAGGAATATCTAAGATTCTTGCATAGTCAAGTCCTTGCTGAATACCTGCTCTTACTGATTGATTGTTGTCTTTGGCTTCAATAATAGCAATAGGAATGTTTGGTTTGTAATACAGAATATAGTCGGCTCGTTTTCTTGTTCCTCTTGCTGTGATTTTTCCTCTAACGTATATTTTGCCATCCGTAAATGATACTTCTTCTAATATCTGCAATTGCGTGTCCCAACCTGCCTTTTCCAAAGCAGGAGTGATAAACTTGGTGCAAATATCTCTTTCTGATAAACTCTTTTTATTCATTACTTACTTGTCAAAATATAGATTAGCAAAATACAAATTATTGTCGGTGCGTGGGCTAAAAAGTGGCTCTTTTGGTTTTGCTGAAGGGTCGGCTTTGTGTGTCGGGGCAAAACCAAATGTGCCACTTGCGGGCTGGCGTAAAATTACTCGCTTGTTTAAATTGCTTTTTAGCGGTGCTCGTGAATCGCTTCGCTTATTTGTTTTTAAAAAATGCGGGGGGGAAAAAAATAAAAAACATAGGGTCGGCAATGAGTATTGGCTTACTCGTTGTCCGTTTGTTGTATTGTTTCTATGTCTGTGTTTACCTGTCAAAATGGTTTACTTTTTTATCGTTTTTAGTCGTCTGTTCGTTGTTGTCGGGTCGTCCTTTACACTTGCTGCCAACGGCTGGGGGTTGGTAAAGTGCAGGAGTATGAAACGGTTCATTGTCCCACGCTACGAAGCTACGAAAAAGCGATA
>Ga0209204_1003390_pt1 | contig 11762 bp, 10 predicted proteins | sample AD_JPNMR2_MetaG_FD_184425 | JGI IMG/M metagenome (GOLD analysis project Ga0209204, IMG submission 184425) | Active sludge microbial communities of municipal wastewater-treating anaerobic digesters from Japan - AD_JPNMR2_MetaG (SPAdes) (version 2) | ecosystem: Engineered > Bioreactor > Anaerobic... | reverse complement strand
CAGGAAAATAATATTGCATTTATGTTTATACATACATTTTTAAGTATCCTGATGATAATCCTCATGGTATATCTTTTTAGTAGATATATTTTCTTTTTTGTGGGCAGAGAAAAATTGATGAGATAGGTTTTCAATAAGATGGAGAATTTTTTTTATCTTATAAGGTCATTAATAAAGCATATCAATTTTATTGGAGGTTCTTTTTTTTGTTTTTTTGTTATTTTTCTTTTAGTTCTGTTTCCATTGAAATTTAATGATAAAATCTCAAATTTTTTTAAGATTATCTGCAAATACAGTAGTTCGGTTTTTTTTGGAATTTTTATAATAAACGGTATTGTCTATCTTTTATATCCCAATTTTTTAAATCACATTGAACCTACCGTTGCCTCTATAGGACTTGCATTAAAAAAGGGTGAGCCTGTATACCCTATTCCTTTTGATTCATACCCTTATAACGGTATTTTATACGGCCCATTATTATTTGAGATTCAGATGGTTTTTCAGAGTTTGTTTACGCCAATCCTTGTTAGCTCAAAATTACCAGGTTTAATAGCCTTAATAATCTCATCGTATATACTATTAAAAACAAGAAAAGACTGGGTTTATAGGGGATATATTCTCTATCTATTTCCTTTTGGATTAATGCTCTTCTGGAACAGGTCAGAACCTTTTTTATTGTTGATTGTTGCAATAACTCTCTTTATAAATAAAAATCTTTCACAAAACAGATTTAAACCCTTATTTATAGGTATTTTAGGCGGTATTGCCTCAGGGTTGAAATTACACGGGGCTGCCTATGTTTTTGTTGCCTATCTTGCCACAATGAACGTAAATATTTCGTTAAAACATATAATAATATTTTCTATATCGTCCATTCTTTCCTTTTTCTGCTTCTTTTTACCTGAAAATGTGTCATTTGTAGGTTTCTGGCAATACATAAGTTTAGCAGGAAGTAGACATGGACTGTCGTTTTTTCTATGGCTTGAGAGTTTTATATACCTTATTTTTTTGTTTTTACCGTTTTTTATCTTAAAAGGATTTAAAAAACTACCTGTTATAAACCTAATTTTGATTGCAATAATAGAGTTTTTAATAACCATTGTGGCATCAAAGCATGGAAATGGTTTTTATCATCTATTGCCATTGATCCCTGTTAATGCTTTTATCATGTGGGAGGAAAAAAATAATAAAAAAGAAATTAATACGAAAAATAATCTATTAGCCATCCTTTACGCCTGTCTTGTGGGAGTTTCATTAATTACTGTTATATCTGGTCTAATATTGCCCCTGGGAAAAAGCTGGCAGATGTTTTACGATGCAAAAAAAGAAGTGGTTATCCTTTCAAAGAAAAGGCCGGATATAATAATGGGTGTGACCGATGAATATGGCTATCCGTTTTCATTTTTCAGGGTTCTTTTAAAAAACAGGCAGATTGATTACGCCTCTTTCATGGATTTACAGATATCAGGCATAAAAGACGATTCCCTGATTGAAAAATTAAATCAGTGTGATATCTGTTGTGTGTTAATGCCGGATAAAGGTGATGCCTTTACATTAAAAAATTATTACACGTCAAGGCCTTTATTTTCGGATAGGGTAAGACAGATATTTGCAAAGCGGTTTTTTATTACAGAGAAAGGCAGGTATTATTCAGTCTATGAATGCAAGGGAGAAAAAGCAATAAATGATTAAAATTTTTTGAAATATGATTAAATTTCTTATGGAGCAAAATTAAATGGTTTTTGATAACTTGTTGTTTAGGAATATCTGGCGGGAATCCTCCGGGTTTCAACCCGGAGATGAAAACCAGACGGCAACTATGTGTTATTTATTTTTTGTTTTATTAATTTCAAAAATTATCTATTTTTTGCTATACTATATGTATGAATAAAATTAATCTTAAACATGGAAGAACAGTTGTTTATAATGTGAACTATCATATTGTATGGTCAACCAAATATAGAAAAGAAGTTTTGATAGGCAACATAGAGCAAAGACTAAGGGAACTTATGAGTGAGATAGCAAAAGATAAAGGATTTGAAATAAAATCTATGGAAATTATGCCAGAACATATCCGTATATTTGTGACAGCACATCCAAAGTATTCACCTTCTTACATTTACAAAATGTTCAAGGGAATATCAGGGAGAAAACTTTTTATTGAGTTTCCAGAGTTGAAGAATCAATTATGGAAAGGGCAATTGTGGAATCCATCTACGTATATTGAAACTATAGGACACATATCTGAGGAAACGATAAAAAGATACATAGAGGACCAGAAAAAGAAGTGACAGTATTCAAGGCATACAGATACAGATTATATCCAACGAAGGTTCAAGCAGTGTTGATAGAGAAACACTTTGGATGTTGCAGGTTTGTGTGGAATTATTTCCTTACCTTGCGAAAGAAAACTTGGGAAGAACAGAAAAAAACAATAACTTTTTATGAAATTAAGAAATTGTTACCTTCTTTAAAAAAAGAAAAGCCCTGGCTTAAGGAAGTTAATTCTCAATCTCTTCAAGAAACATTGATAGAACTTGAAAAAGCATATCAAAGGTTTTTTAAAAAACTTGGTAATTTTCCAGCATTTAAAAAGAAGAAACACTCTCAGGGATTTTCTATTCCACAGCACTTCAGAATAGAGAACAACAGAGTGTATTTGCCAAAATTCAAGACAGGAATAAAGTTTAAGAAACACAGGGAATTTACAGGTTTACCGAAGAGACTTCACATAACCAGAACACCATCGGGGAAGTATTTTTTATCGGTTGTGTGGGAGACAGAGGTGAATATTTTGCCTGAAAGCGAATACACAGTAGGCGTGGATTTGGGCATCAAAGACTTTGTAACCATAACCAGAGTTAACGAAGAAAATGCATTTATAGAGACAGAAAAAGTTCCACATCCGAAGGTATTACAGAGATATGAAAAACGCATGAAGAGACTGCAAAGACAACTGTCAAGAAAGCAGAAAGGTTCTAAAAACAGACAGAAAGCAAGAGTAAAACTTGCAGCAGTTTGGGAAAAAGCAAAAAATGTAAAATACGACTATTTGCACAAGTTGTCTTCAAGACTGATAAACGAAAACCAAGTTATCTGTCTTGAAGACTTAAATATCAAGGGGATGATGCAAAAAAGGAAGTTGTCCAAACACATCTGGGATAGTGCATGGGCAGAGTTCATAAGGCAACTTCGGTATAAGGCATTGTGGTATGGAAGAAAAGTGATAACAGTTTCAAGATATTATCCATCAAGCAAAAGGTGCAACAGTTGTGGATGGATTTTTTCTGATATGAATTTATCTGTGAGGAAATGGGAATGTCCCTGTTGTGGAGCAAAGCATGACAGAGACATAAATTCGTCATTAAATATGATAAGAGTAGGGATGGATCAGCCCGAAATTATGCCTGTGGAGGAAACCACCAAGGTCTTCTCTATGAGAAGGCAAGTGGTTCTGGTGAAGCAGGAAGCGATGCACGGGATTTCAATCCCGTGAGCAGGTCACGGGGTCACCCATGTCTTTTATAAGAATATTGCTGTTTATCTGTTTTTTTTATCTCATATTCTCAAATAATACTTACGCCCAAAATTGTTATGCCAAAGGTGATGGATTTGGTGTATATCAGCCTTATTTAACGGATAAGGTATGTTTTTTATATGAACACTCAAAATTACTTCCCCCTGAATCAGAGATGAAACAGACTTTGCCGGGTGAAGAAAGCCTTCATCCTGACCCGCTTATGGCAGAATATCTATATTTGATAGTTAAAAAAAGGTATCTTGCAATAAAAAAAGGTACACCATTTTATGATTGCGGTTATAATTTAGAGACCTTGAAGAGAGACCCTGGGTTTGCAAAGCTTTTAGGTGTTCCTATGCCGGAGTTTCATTGTTCTGGTTTTGTCTTCCAATTTGTGCCTGTTAGACTTATCAATGAAAATACCTGTCTCTGGGTTGCATTAGACCTTATCGATTGTGGCAATATTGAACAGGATTACGATGTTGAATTAAGATGGAAGAGAGATCCAAACATAAGATGGTAATTATTAAAACAAGATATTTTGACCAATGTTGCCTATTTTTATAGTATGCTCGATTTTAATTTTTTTAGATAATATCACAGCAGAAATTGTTTGAAATTGCTTCTACCAAATAAAAAGTAATTTTTAATGAACTTTTATATTTCCTTGATAAATATTAATATTTTTAAAAAAAGGTAGGACAAAGATGCTCGCTATAGATGGTGGAGAGCCAGTCCGCAAAAAAGATGATTTCCTTATCTTTGGGGCACCCCTTATAGAAGAGGAGGATATCCAGGAGGTTGTAGCATGTCTGAAAAGCAGGTGGATTGGGACAGGCCCAAGGGTTGGCCAGTTTGAAAAAGATTTTGCAGAATATAAGAAGAAAAAATTTGCCATAGCAGTTAATTCATGCACTGCAGCACTCCATCTTGCCATGCTTGCAAGTGGAGTAGGACCTGGTGATGAGGTTATAACAACACCCATGACGTTTTGTGCAACAATCAATGCTATTATTCACTGCGGTGCAACACCTGTACTTGCCGATTGTGATAGAGCAACAATGAATATTTCGCCTTCAAAGATTAAAGAAAAGATTACAGAAAAAACAAAAGCTATCCTTGTTGTTCATTTTGCTGGTAGATGCTGTGATATGTCCCCGATCCTGGATCTTGCAAGAGGTTACAATTTACTTGTTGTTGAAGACTGTGCCCATGCTGTTGAGGCAGAGTATCGAGGACAAAAAGCAGGGACATTTGGTGATATTGGTTGTTTCAGTTTTTATGTGACAAAGAATATTACTACTGGTGAAGGGGGTATGGTAATAACAGATAACGAGAGGATTGCCTCAAGGATCAAGACCCTTGCATTAAATGGAATGAGTAAAGATGCCTGGAAAAGATATTGTGATGAGGGCTATAAGCACTATGAGGTGGTTTATGCTGGTTTTAAATATAATATGACAGACATACAGGCGGCAATGGGGATAAAACAACTCAAGAGAGTTAATCAATACTGGAGACGGCGTAAAAAAATATGGGATATATATAATGAAAGTTTTAACGGACTGCCATGTATACTTCCGTATGAACCTGAACCAGATACAGTTCACAGCTATCACCTATATACCCCACTTATAGACATAGACGCCCTCGGGAAAAGCAGAGACTGGGTTTTATCTGCCCTTAATGCAGAAAATATTGGTGTTGGTGTTCATTATGTTCCTGTTCATCTTCATCCTTATTATAAAAAAATGTATGGATGGAGAAGAGGCCAGTTCCCTGAGGCAGAGTTTATAGGAGACAGGACCATATCTCTTCCACTCTCACCTTCGTTAAGTGAAAGAGATGTAGCAGACGTTGTATCCGCATTTAAAAAGGTTCTAACGAGCTGTAAATGAAGATAGCGATTATATCGACCGTTTTTAAATCAACTCCACCAAAGGGATATGGCGGAATCGAGCGTGTCGTATACTTTTTAACAGAAGAACTTGTAAGGCAGGGCAATGAAGTAGTGTTATTCGGTCTGCCCGAAAGCTATTGCTCTGGAAAAACCATCATAGTTCCAGGCTATAATCCTTCCAGAATGCCAAGCGGTATTAAGAAAAAGTCGGAAGAGGTATCTGAGGAATTTCTTTATAAGGCTATGAAGGAGTATCTTGAAAGTAATCCTATAGACGTAATACATGATTGGTCATTTCAGAACCTTTACGTTCTGCGACATCCAGAAAGATTTCCTTTTATCATCTCAACTTGCGTTCCCCATTTTCCTGATTATACAAGACCAAATCTTGTGGCATGCAGTAAGGCACACGCAAGTTTTTGTGGGAAATCAGCCAAATTCGTTTATTATGGATTGAATTTAAATGAATACAAGTTCAGCTTTTCAAAAAAAGATTATTTTATTCACATAGCAAAGATAGCTCGTTATAAAGGACAGCATCTGGCTGTAAGGGCATTCAGAAAGACAGAAGAAAAGCTAAAAATAGCAGGAAACATTGAGGATTATAAATATTATAACCTGATTTTAAGACCATTTATTTGGTCAACGCCTAATGTATCCTACATAGGAGAGATAAATGGTGTAAATAATTATCTATGTGAGGCAAGGGCCCTCATTCAGACCCCCAGGTGGTTTGACGCATTCCCTTTTGTAATCCTTGAGGCTTTTGCATCAGGAACTCCTGTAATATCCCTTGCAGAGGGAGGTATACCAGAACAGATAGTCCATGGTCTCAATGGATTTCTTTGCAAAGATGTAGAAGATATGACTAACGCTGTTGTAAATATCTCTTCTATCAGACCTGAAGACTGTAGAGCTTATGCAGAAGAGCATTTTTCAGTAGAAAGAATGGCAAGGGAGTATATTGTATTGTATCATAGAGTGATGGATGGAGAAAAATGGTGACAATTATATGGATATATTGGTAAAATTTTGATTGAGGTATAAAATTTGAAGAATTTTTTATCACGCTTACACGGTAGTGTCTATTATTTTAACTCCCTTATACCAGGCTTAAAGCCATTAAGGGCATATATTAATTGGCTACGGGCAAATTATGATATGTTCAGGCAACAAGAAGAGGTAAAGGCAAAGCCTCTTAAACTTACCATAGAACCTACTAATATGTGTCATCTTAAGTGTCCTTTGTGTCCGACAGGGCTCGGCATTGCAGAAAGAGATTTTTGTGAATTGGATATAGATTTATTAAAGCGCTTGATAGACGAATTAGGAGATTATATCTTTTTTGTAGACCTATTTAATTGGGGAGAACCTCTATTTAGTAAAAATCTTGAAGAATTTTTACGAATTTTGAATAAGAAACACATATCAACAACTATTAGCACCAATCTCAGTGTAAAAATCTCTGAGGAACGTATAAAAAAAATAATATCTTCAGGATTGAACCATATCATAGTATCTTTAGATGGTGCATCAAAAGATAGCTATAATGAATATCGCAGAGGGGGTAATTTTGACCTTGTTATAGAAAATATGAAAAGATTTGTTGCTATTAGAGATAAAATAAACTCAAATACACCTTATATAACATGGCAGTTTCTTATTTTTAGATTTAATGAACATGAGATAAATAAAGCTCAGAGAATGGCAAAAGAGATAGGGGTAGACAGGATATGGTTTCAAAGGGCTTGTTTAGACGAGGGAGATTTTAAGATATCTGAGAAGGATAGAATCATAATAAGAAAATGGATACCATCAGACCCTTCTTTAACTTTTTATGATCCAAAGGATGCTGAAGTGCATTATACTGAACCCTTAAGAGCCTTAAACAAAGTGAGACTAAAACGCTGTGACTGGCACTATATTTCTTCTGCAATAAACTCAGATGGCAATATATCTCCTTGTTGTGGTTTATATAAAAAATCAGATGACATGGGTTACCTTGATTCATCCAGAGAAAATTCTTATATGAAAGAGATTAATAATGATAATTACAAAAGATTAAGGAATGCTTTTGCAGGGCGCTGCGCACTGCCCGAAGATATTACATGTTCTCAATGTATAAATGGGTCACTTATGGCATATGCAACTGGTATAAACAGATGGATTTTGTTTATAACAATAGCAAAAATAATGCATTATTTTATTCAACCTTTTTACTATTTGTCTGGCAAAAACAAAAGGCCTAAGTTAAAAGTAAAATGGCCTGATTAGATTATATAAAAATTGTTTTACTGGTTTAGTGTATGAACTTCAAAAAGATACTTATTCTCTTTATTTTATTAATTTCTATACTATTAATTTTTTTATTCTACAAAATAGATTCTAACAGCGAACAGGGAAAAACTACAGATATCCAGGAAAAGCCAAAAATTATTAATGTTGGTTCTGTATCATCTGATATTATTTCAGTAATCATAAGTGAAAGAAGGGCAATTCATGGAAGTCAGGTCCCATATCAACCAGAAAAAAAAGATAAAATAATACAAGAAGGAAATGATATGTGGCTTATTAGAAAAGATAAGCCCATAGGTGTTTTGGTTGGTAGAACAGAAAAATTTATAATGACTTTTGATAGAGTTATTGGAGAAAGGATTGACCGAACATTGTTAGAAAAAACTGACAGCTATTCAATCACATCCAGCAATGACCCCGACTTTTTAGCTGGAAAAAATCCTTACGCTGTTTTTCGTAAGTCAAAGCCTACGGATTTTGCAAGGGTTGACGTTACATTTGAGGTGCCTCTTGAGCACATAATCTATTTTAAGCTAATAAAACCTTTAAAGATAGGCAAGGAATATACCATTGATTTTAAGCAAATTGGCATTCCAAAACATACCTTTGTCTATGATCCAAAGAAGATGAGAAGCGAGGCAGTGCATGTAAGCCATATCGGTTTTAGACCCGATGACCCTACAAAGGTGGCATTTCTCTCTTTATGGATGGGAAGCGGTGGTCCAATGGATTTCAGAGAAAAAACACCTTTTTATCTCATAGATGAAAAAAACGATGAAATCGTTTTTAAAGGTGAGGTTAAATTATCAAAAAAGATGTCAGAAAGAGATGAGAATGCCTATGGCAAAAACTTTAATGGCACGAATGTTTATATAATGGATTTTAGCGTTTTCAAAACACAGGGAAAATACAGGCTATATGTAGAAAATATAGGCTGTTCATACCCATTTGATATTGCAGATGATGTTTGGACAAAGGCATTTTATGTGGCAGCTCGTTTTCTATATCATCAAAGAAGTGGGATTGAGCTTGGACCGCCTTATACTGATTTTAAAAGACCCAGAAATTTTCATCCTGATGATGGGGTGCGTATTTATGCCACAAAAGCAAGTCTATACGATGTGGAATTTGATTTGAGAAAGGACGAAGAACGTTTTGCAAAGATTTTAAGGGGCAGAACTCAAGATATAGTCCCAGATGCCTGGGGTGGATACTGCGATGCAGGGGATTGGGATAGACGCATCGCCCATCTTACTGCTGCAAGATATCTTTTAGAGCTTTTTGAGTATGCACCTGAATTTTTTAAAAGGTTTAATATGAACATACCTGGCCCCAGAGAGGATTTCCCCGACATCATAAGGGAGGCACTATGGGGCATTGATTTATTTAGGCGGCTTCAGGTTCCTGCAGGGGGTATCAGAGGTGGTATAGAATCAGAGGGTCATCCAAGATATGGAGAGGCAAGCTGGCAGGAATCTCAGATGGTCTTTGCCTTTAGCCCTGATCCTTATTCTTCTTATATCTATGCCGGTGCTTCTGCATATGCCGCAAATGTATTGAAAAAACATAATATGAAGATGTGGGAGGCATACCTTGAAAGTGCCATTAAGGCAATGGAATGGGCCGAGAAAGAAGTAGTAGATAAAAGGAAGATTTATCCCTTTCAGATAAAAGATGCCCGCAATCTTGCTTCTGCTGAGTTATTCCGATTGACAGGCGAGAAAAAGTGGCATGATATCTTTATGGAGACTACAGCCCTCAAAGGCACGGAGACTGTTCTTTATAAACATGATAGTTTTGACCAGGCTGATGCGGCATGGGTATATATAAATACAGAAAGAAAAGGCATTGATAATACGATGAAGAAGAGATTCAGAGAGGCAATCTTCAATGAGGCAAAGATACTTATGGATGCCCAGAAAAAGACAGCGTTTAAATGGGCAAGAAACCCGTGGAGACCGGCAATAGCAGGGACATTTACAACCCCTGATGTAAAAAATATAATCCGTGCCCATATACTGACAGGAAATAAAGAATATCTTGAATCTGTAATCCTTTCAGCCCAGACAGGTTCTGGGGCAAATCCCCTAAATATCTGCTATACCACAGGAGTTGGTCATAAAAGTCCAAAAAATGTCATGCACATTGATTCAAGGGTAACAAATCAGCCACCACCACCCGGTATAACTGTATATGGTCCGCTGGATCCCAATAGCTTTGGTCAATCAGAGTCTTACTACTTTAAAGAGGCAAACAAATACTGCTATCCCGAATTGATAAATTGGCCGGTTATTGAGAATTACCTTGATATTTACTGGTACCCTGCTATGTGTGAATATACAGTTCAGGATACCATACCAAATGCATTTACCTGGGGCTATCTTGCCATAAGAAAATAATCACGGTTTGCTTTGAAATCTGTCGATACCACCGTAAAAAAAAGAAAGGATTTTGCTTTTAGGAAATACATATTTTGTAATCAAAAGAGGAAATATGAGGCCCGCAAAAAAAGTTGCAATTATTGTAACTTCATCGCTTATTTCTATTTTTTTTAAGATATATGCAAGGGGGAATATAAAGAAGAACTGGAGAAGATATATTTGCAATGAATAAGACCCCAAAGTTTCAAGGAGGGCTTTGGGTAAAATCTCTGTGTATGAAAAACACAGGGAGATGACAAAAAGGGTGCCGAAAGAGGCAGCAAAAAATTTAAAAAAAGGGTATTTTAGATGTTGTAATAAGATAAAAGAGGTTATAAATAAAATAAAAAGTATAGGTGTTAACCAGTTTTTTCTCATTATATTTAAAAATTGCCCCTTAAACATTGCTGCCTGGATACCCATAAAATAATAAATGAGGTAATTCAATAACCAGCTCACACCAAAGACCTCCCAGTCAACGGGAAAAAATTGAAATAATAAAAGAAAAATAAAAAATATCCAGGGATTTATCCTTGATATGAAAGGTGTTATCATCCTCATGATTATAATAAGGTATAAAAACCAGAGAAAAAGCGCTGGATTTCTTAAAGGGTATATAACAATGATATAGAATATATCGTGCCAGACAACAGGCCTTTTTACCATATGGGGTATAAAATATTTTATCAATGCAAAACTCAAGCTTATCATGAAATAAGGCACTATGAATTTAAATGTATTTTTTCTCATTGATGCAAACCATTCAGATAAAGAATTGACTTTAATAATTTTATGGGCAAAAAAACCTGAAAGAAAAAAGAATAAAGGCATATGGAAGGAATATATGAAATTAAATACTGAAGGGTATGCAACATCTAAGGGTATGCTGTGGCCGAATGTAACAAAAAGTATGCCAATACCTCTTGCTAATTGCATTTCAGGAATATATTTCTTGTCAGACATGGATTTTTACAATATAATCAATGAAAAGAGATATTGTCAAATAAACCAGTAAGATAAAATTGATATTTAAAATGAAATTAAAACCATTAATACAAAATCTTCTGTTGATGACAGGTTCCATTGTCGTTTTCTTTATTGTTGCTGAAGTAATAACCATGCTCTTATGGGATTATAAACCCCAGGGTCAACATATAGGCGTTGTTATTAAAGATGGAAACAGAAGGGTTGTTCATGAAGGGATAGAATATGTGACAAATTCTTTAGGGTTAAGGGAAAGGGAATTAGACAGAAGGCCTAAGGCTCAAAAAACCATTCTTGTTCTCGGAGATTCTTTTGTCTGGGGTGATGGTTTGCCTGTTGAAAGCCTCATAACATCAAAGTTGGAAAAAAAGTTAACCCAACTTGCACCTTTAGCCCAAAAAATTAAGCTGTATCAGGGGGTTGGGAATTAGTCTTCTCCATTTTAGTGAACACAGATTTTTTCTGCCAGAAGGCCCTGTCTTCCAGACCTAATACATGGTATATCTGCTGGACTTTCTGGATAGGTTTTGTGAACCTTTTCAGGTATACTGTCTTTCCCTTTCTTGTCTCCATGGTGGTGGTTACAAGTTTCTGGGTGGACATGGTTCTTACAATGTTTGACCAGCTGTCATGTATACCATGG
>Ga0209204_1003385_pt1 | contig 11772 bp, 9 predicted proteins | sample AD_JPNMR2_MetaG_FD_184425 | JGI IMG/M metagenome (GOLD analysis project Ga0209204, IMG submission 184425) | Active sludge microbial communities of municipal wastewater-treating anaerobic digesters from Japan - AD_JPNMR2_MetaG (SPAdes) (version 2) | ecosystem: Engineered > Bioreactor > Anaerobic >... | reverse complement strand
ATTTATGCGGTGGTAACACATAAGATGCCATATATGGAAAATTATCTTAATCCATTCAGGAAATGTGCTTAAAAATATGTTTTTTTAACTAAAATAATTTGGAATTAACCATAGAATACGTTGCATGCAACGTCTCTACAAAAAAACAATTATTTTAATAACGAAAAAATGAAAGTAGCATATTTACTGGGTTCATTAAACAGAGGTGGCACGGAAACACTGACACTGGATGTTTTCAGAAAAGCTGCCACCAATGGTTTGGAACTTATCGGCATTTATCGAAAAAAAGGTGGAAATCTGGAGAAAGAATTTCAGGAAAGTGGAGTTCCGGTGTTTTTTTTGCCTTTCAAGAAAAATATATTTAGTTACTACCAGCAGTTTCGTAAAATCATTCAACAAAACAACATCGATATTCTTCATGCCCAGCAACCTTTGGATGCCTTGTTAGCTTGGTTGTGCATGCGAGGAACCCATAAAAAAATTATTCTCACCATTCATGGTTACGATTTCAACCAAAGTTTCTGGTCAAAGAAAATGTTGCAATTTATTCTGCATCATACCGATGGCAATATTTTTGTCAGCGAAAGTCAGCGAAAATATTATCAACAAAAATATCATTTGAAACCCGAAAAACAAAAAACCGTTTACAACGGTATATCCTTTGATAAATTGGATACAGTAAAAACGGATAGAACAAAAAAATCGACTTCTTCCGAACTTTTAAAACTGGGTTCAGTGGGTAATTTTGTAAGTGGACGCTCGCAAATTGTCATTTGCAGATTTCTGAATTTGCTGAAAAAAGAAAATATTACTTTCGATTTTGTTTTTGTCGGAGCTAAAAGCAAATCGGAACCTGAACTTTTCGATGAATGTTATCATTATTGTGAAGAAAACAATCTGCTGGAAAACGTTCATTTTTTAGGTTCACGCAGTGATGTGCCTGAAATTTTAAGCACACTTGAGGCTTTCATATATTCCACCAATCATGATACTTTTGGCATTGCAGTAGTGGAAGCAATGGCAATGGGCATTCCCGTGTTCGTGAATGATTGGGAAGTGATGAAGGAAATTACACACGATGGAAAATTTGCCACTTTGTACAAAAGCAGGGATGAAAACGATTTATTAAAAAAAATTCTATTATTTTTGCAAAATAGAGCGATTGCAATTTGTCAGGCTCGTGAAGCAGCAGCGTACGTTCGTGAAAATTTCAGTATTGAAAGTCATATCCGTCAGTTAAAACAAGTGTATGAAACAGTGGATAATTTAGTATAGAGTATAAAGTATAAAGTGCAAAGTGTAAGTTACTGCTGGTGCAGATATTTATTTGTGCCATTGCTCATTAGAGCAAAAAAAATTAGTTACATTTGCACAAAGCTGGAGAACATTTACATCCACCGAGCAGATTTTAAACTATGACAAAAAATGAAAAAGTATATTGGTACTGACAAATGGGAAATGGATTATTTATTTTTTTTTAAAACAAGGTACACGCAAGTGCCTGCAATAGTGAGAGAAATGAGATTTTTATCTTTTTGAAAATTTTCTAAAAATATTCCAACCAAAAATCTTCTCCATCGAAAACACCATACGAAAAAATTCCTATAAAATCGCCCAGAATAATCACTCTTTTTTTATGTCTCAATTGTAAATCGAGGGCAATGTGGCGATGACCAAAAACCATAAAGTCCACGTCGTGATGAGCGGCATAATCTTTTGCAAAAAGTACTAAATTTTCTTTATCCTCGCCTAAATATTTGTTTTCAAGCGGAAGAATTTTTTCGCGATTTCGTTTCGACCATGAATAGCCAAACGTTTGTCCCCATTGTGGCGGCAACCAACTAAACAATTTTTGTGCAAAACGATTATGAAATATCGTCTTTATGATCCGAAATCCTAACCCATCTTCATATAAACCATCACCATGAGCCAGAAAAAACTGTTTATTTCCCAACCGAAGTGTACAAGGTTCTCGATGCACAATCAATCCTATTTCGTTTTCCAGATAACCAAAAGTCCAAATATCATGATTGCCTGTAAAAAAATGAATCTCAATGCCTTCATCAGTCAATTCAGCAAGTTTTCCCAGAAAACGAACAAATCCTTTGGGAACCACTGTTTTGTATTCAAACCAAAAATCAAAAATGTCACCCAGTAAATAAATGGCTTGAGCATCTTTTCGAACAAATTCCAGCCAATTTACTAATTTTTGTTCATGTTCACGCGGATTTTTTACTAAGCGAGAACCCAAATGAGCATCTGCAAGAAAATAAATCTTTTTTCCATCATTCATTTTCAGAAAAAATACAAGTTCATTTACATTTTTATGTCGTTTTCAAAGTAATCCTAATTCTGCTTGAGCTTCTTTACTCATCATACTCTTGTCCCATGCGGGTTCAAACACCAAGTTGATATCCAAACCATTTACTTCTTCTATACTTTCTATTTTAGAGCGAATATCTTCAAATATAAAATCTGAAATCGGACAATTTGGTGCAGTTAACGTCATATCTATTGTTACATGTCCATTGTCAGAAACATCAATTTTGTAAATCAACCCCAGATCATAAACATTAACAGGGATTTCCGGATCGTAAACTGTACGGAGCATCTTTACGATTTTATCTTCCAGATCTAAAAATTCTGCCATATTTGTTGCAATAAATAATTTTCATTTCAAACACACAAAAAACAAAAAGGTTTTCTTAGTCTCTTATTTATTGACGAATAACTAACTATTCGACCAATTTTTCAAAAGGTTCAAATACACTTAACATTTTCCCGTCTTTCAAGACAACTGTTTCTACTTTTGCCTGAGTGCACAAAACTCCATCAGCTTTTCTGAAAAGAGCCTGAACAAAAACATATTTTACGCTTTCTTTTTTCACATAAAGTTTTGAAATAAATTCATCGCCTGGTCGCAAAGGTTTTTTGTAAGCAATTTCTATACGTGCCACCACAGGATCAATTCCTTGCTGATGCAAATCGGTAAGAAACAAATAATGCGAGGCTAAAAATTCGTGTCGTGTATGTTCAAAATAATTTTGGTACACAGCATTGTTAACAATTCCCTGAAAATCACACTCATAATTGCGTACTTTCATTTCTATTTCGTAAGTATATTTCATTGCAATTTTATTTATTTCTTTCGTATAATGGTCAATCCGTCTCTAATCGGAAGAATGATTTTTTCTATTCTTTCGTCGTCTTTGATAGCTTTATTAAAAGCAAGGATGCTCAATGTTTGCTTGTCATTTTGTTTAGTTGGTTGAATAACTTTCCCATTCCATAAAGTGTTATCTGCCAGAATAAATCCTCCTGAACGCACTTTTGGAAATATGGCTTCGTAATAAGCAAGATATTCACGTTTGTCGCCATCTATATAAACAAGATCAAAAGTTTCTTCGAATTTTTCTATTATTTCCAAAGCGTTTCCTATGTGTAATTTGACTTTGTCACCTATTGATGTACGAGAAAAATTTTCTTGAATAATTTCTTCCAGCTCTTCATTGATTTCGATAGTATGTAAAATGCCGTTAGGAGTCAATGCTTCTGCAATACACAGAGCGGAATATCCCGTGAAAGTACCTATTTCCAAAGCAACTTGTGGTTGAATCATTTTGCAAAGCATTGCCAATACTCTACCTTGAAAAGGTCCAGAAACCATTCGTGGATTGAGCAATTTCACATGGGTATTCCGATGAATATCTGTTAGATAATCAGGTTCTTTATCGGAATGGGCAAAAATATAATCTTCAAGCTGCATTGTTTTTTATGAATAAAAAAGCAGAAAGTTCATTTGTTAGTTTCTTTCTTTAATTTTCTTGGCAAAGATAAAGGGATTTTGAAGAAAGAAAAAATCTTTTTTAAAATCAAGAAAGCATATTATTAAAAATGAATGTTTTACAGTAAATTTGAAAAACAGTTGCTCTTCTACGAAGAGAAATTTCTCCCAGCTTTTAATCGTAAGAATTCCCCGATGCTTGCGTCGAGGATAGTCAATTTTAAGGAATTTCTTTATTTGAAAAAATTTACAAAAAAGCAAGAAAAAATGCATCAGATATTGGGAAAGTTCTTTTATTTTTATGACTTCTTTTTATTTCAAATATTGAATTGTTAAAAAACAAACTCTTCTAAAGAATTGTTTCTATTTAAAAGATTTTACTATCTGCTTTGAATTTTGTTTTATTAATAGTTTAAAAAATTTACCATGCAAGATAAAATTATTACTTTCAAAAATTATGATTCTATGGTTAATGCCTTGTTTGAACAAGAAATTTTACGTGCTAATGGTATCGAATGTTTTATTAACAATGAAAAAACAGTTGAACTTTATCCCATGTTGAGTAATATTAATGAAGGAATTAAATTAATTATTTTTGAAAAAGATTTTGAAAAAGCAAATAAAATACTTGGAGAGTATTATCAATCAAATGAAACAAATAAATAAACATTTTAAATTCCAATGCACTGTAAATCAATGTCCTATAATCTAAGTTGAATAGAAATAGCAAAGAAAAAAATTACAAAGAATGAAGGTTATTTGAAATAATTGATGATCGAGGATAGAAAATATATTAATTTTGTGTTGCTAAAAATTTTTTGAAAATGCTGACCAAAACAGAAGGTATAGTGCTTCATTCTACCAGATATTCTGATTTTGCTTCTATTGTGACTATTTATACTCGTCAATTTGGACGAAATGCTTATATGGTTTACGGAAAAGGTAAAAAGAAATCAATCTATAAACCTGCCTTTTTTCAGCCATTTTCAATTGTAGAATTAGATGTTTGCCATTCTCCAAAGAAAGAAATTCAACAAATAAAAGATATCAAACTTTCCTTTTTGCCACAAACCCTCTTTTTTGACCCAGTTAAAAATTCAATAGCATTATTTCTTTCCGAAATTCTTTTTAAAGTGCTTTTGCAAGCAGAAACGGATGAACAACTGTATTCGTTTTTGGAGAATTCAATAAAAATTTTAGATACAATGGAAGAAGGAACTTCAAATTTTCATTTAATATTTTTACTTCAATTAACTCGTTTTCTTGGATTCAAGCCCAATAGCGATAATCCTTCTAAAACTTACTTTGATTTGTTAAATGGCACTTTTCTTTCGCGTCCACCTCTTCATTCACACTTTTTGGGTCCTGAACTAACAGTAGATTTTATCTTATTATTGAAAAGTAATTATTCGACTATGGCAAATGTGCTTTTAAATCATCAAAAGCGAAAGGAATTGTTAGAAAATGTTTTGCAATATTATCAACTGCATATATCTGGTCTTTCTAACATTCAATCGTTGGAAGTGCTGGAAGAAGTATTTACTTAATTATCAGCTTATTATTTATTAAGATGAATGAAGTGTAAAAATGATTTTTATTCTGTTTCTTAATAAGGTAATAAGGCTTGATTTAGGGGAAAGTCATTTCTGTTAGGAAGGTTTTTAGTAAGATAAGGTGGAAAAATGGGCGTTTGTTGGCTAAAATCTTTTAAACTCGCTTCTTCGCCGCTCAAACAGAAAAGATTTTTTAACGTCAACTTCACTTATTTTTCGGCTCATCGGCTAATGTCATTTATTCTATATTTTGGCTTTACATTTAAAAACTCGTAACTCGTAACTAAAATTTCGTACCTGACGGCACTTCAAAATCCTTTCTGCTAAACTATTTTCTACCAATGTTTTGTCCCTGACGGGACTTTTTCTACTCGCAAAATTTGTAATCACAGCAAAACATTTCATAAAAACTTTTTCACTCAAAACTCGCAGTCTCGGAAACTCATAACTAAAAAAATCCTTGTTTTTGTGGAAGATGGTTTATGAGTTCAAGTAAAAATACAGTTCAAAATTTAATGAATTAACTCTTGCTTCTTACGAATTTAATTTTTCTTTTATATCAATTTATTTTTTCTCCTTATACCATTGATAACCAATTTTATAATATCGTGCTCTTCTTATTAAATTGCTGCAAAAAATTAATTTTTTTGAAGAATTTCTTTTGAATTTGGTGACGATTGTTTACATTTGTCTCGCAATTTATAAAGAATCAGTTTTATAAAAATTGTAATTGACATTCCTGATTTGTTGAGAACAAATCGTTGTATATTTGAGAAAAGGAACCATTTGATTTTTTTCATTATCAGCATTTTAACCTTCCAAAATGAAAAGTTTGTTTGTTAAATAGAAGAAAAAATAATTTTAATAAATATTACTAAGCAATGAAAAACAAACAAACCAGAAATGTTTCTCCGTGGGCTTGGGTTCCAACTTTGTATTTTGCTGAAGGCATTCCTTATGTGGTGGCGATGACAGTTACGGTCATTATGTACAAACGTTTAGGTATATCAAATGCCGATATTGCCTTGTACACAAGCTGGTTATATTTGCCGTGGGTGATCAAACCTTTTTGGAGTCCTTTTGTGGATATTATTAAAACGAAACGCTGGTGGATACTTTCCATGCAATTGTTAATTGGTGCGGGATTGGCTGGCGTTGCTTTTCTCATTCCTGTGCCTTTCTTTTTTCAAGCCACCTTAGCGGTGTTATGGCTTATTGCTTTCAGTTCTGCTACCCACGATATTGCAGCCGATGGCTTTTATATGCTGGCACTGGATAGTTCTCAACAATCTTTTTTTGTAGGGATACGAAGCACTTTCTATCGTTTTGCCATGATTACCGGGCAAGGGTTGCTTATCATTCTGGCTGGTGCATTGGAAAGTCATACAGGGACAAAACCTGTTTTACTGACAGTTGCTTCTACTAATTCTTCCCAAATAGAAATGATGGAAATTCCGGAAAACGTACTTCCTGCTGATACAGCAGAATTGTCGTTTGTGGCTTATCCTTCTCAGTTGGTGTTGAGCACACAAACCATCAGTCGGGATTCGTTGAATAAAATTCTTCAATATGCAACTGAACAGAATATCACGAATCGTTTTGTAGAAAAAGAACAAAAAACAGTTACAGGAAAGTCAGAGAAAAATTCCTGGTGGAAAAGAAATGTGTCTGATCCACTTGCAAATTATATTCGAGACCATTTTGGAGAAAAACGAGAAATAAAAACTGATTTAACGGAAAGAGTGGGTAATGCTGGCTTGGTTCAAATCCGTTTAACAAAAAAGCCAGAAAAAGGAAAATCATTGATATTCAATATAACCCATGCAAAAGGTGACAAAAGTATTTCGCTGGTCACGGGTGAACGATTGGTTTTTGATGAAACAAACTGGGATAAACCGGCTTATGTAGTATTTCAGTTAGACCCAAAATTGAAAGATGAAGTAAAAAGTGAGTTCAAAGGAGTTTCAGGAAATGTAAAATTGGCTTGGAGCATCACTTTCTTTATCATTGCAGGGTTCTTTATCTTGATTTATTTCTATCATCGTTTTATTTTGCCTTATCCTGATTCAGACCATCCTACTTTAACAAATACAGCAAAAGATATCTTGCGGGAGTTTGGAAGAACTTTTGCCACTTTTTTCCAGAAAAAGGGAATCGGTCTGGCTATTGCCTTTATGCTTCTTTACCGTTTAGGCGAAGCAATGTTAGTAAAAATGGCTTCACCTTTTTTGCTGGATCCGCGCGAAATTGGAGGGTTAGGATTGACTACCGGTCAGGTTGGACTGGTTTATGGAACGGTTGGCGTTGTTGCTTTGACAATTGGTGGCATTATTGGCGGTATCGTCGCTTCACAAAAGGGATTGAAATTCTGGATCTGGCCAATGGCTTTGTGCATCACGCTACCTCATCTGGTGTATTTATATCTTTCCTCAGTACAACCTGAAAACATGTTGTTAATCAACCTGGCAGTCGCAATTGAACAATTTGGGTATGGTTTTGGCTTTACTGCTTATATGTTGTACTTGATTTATTTCTCGGAAGGTGAACATAAAACACCTCATTATGCTATTTGTACAGGATTTATGGCATTGGGCATGATGTTGCCAGGTATGATTGCTGGCTGGTTACAGGAATTGTTAGGCTATCATCATTTCTTTATTTTTGTAGTACTTTGTGCTATTCCAACGCTGGTTGTCATTCCCTTTATGAAAATTGACAAAGAATTTGGGAAGAAAAAGACAACAACTTAATTTCAATAATTTTATCAGGAACAATTTTCCTTACGTATCGTGTTTTCTTTTTTAATTTTATTTCTACTTTTGTAGAAAATATAATTTTATTTTAGAAAATGAAAATCTTAATACTTGGTGCCGGTAAAATGGGCACTTTTTTTACGGATTTATTGTGTCTCCATCATGAAGTGGCTTTATTCGATATTGATCCTAAAAAACTTCGGTTTGTTTTCAATACTTATCGACTGACTGATTATGAACAGATCAGGGAATTTCAGCCAGAGCTGGTGCTGAATTGTGTTACATTGAAATTTACCATTGAGGCTTTTCAAAATGTGATGCCTTTTCTACCGGAAAATTGCATGCTTTCCGATATTGCTTCAGTAAAAACAGGGTTGAAGGAATTTTACGAAAGTACGGGTAAACGTTTTGTATCCACACATCCTATGTTTGGTCCTACTTTTGCAACACTGGATAATTTGAGTTCCCAGAACGCCATCATTATTTCTGAGTCTGATTTTCTGGGAAAAACTTTTTTCAGAGATTTGTATCATTCCCTACATTTGAAAATTTTTGAATATTCCTTTGAAGAGCACGATAAAACGACTGCTTATTCACTTGCTATTCCTTTTGCTTCCACATTGGTTTTTGCTGCTGTGATGAAACATCAGGAAGCGCCTGGAACTACTTTTAAACGGCATATGGAAATTGCAGAAGGTTTGCTGTCAGAAGATGATTATTTATTAACCGAAATATTATTCAATCCTTATACACCTGAACAAATTAAAAAAATTCAAGCTGAATTGGCTACTTTGCTGGACATTATTGAAAAGAAAGATACAGAAAGGATGCAGGCTTTTCTGGAAAAAGTAAGGAAAAATATACAATAGGTGACTAAGCTTCAATTGTTTCCAAAGACAAAAAGTGTTTTTTGAGTTATTATCTTCAAGTTCAGAAATTATAAAGTTTGATTAAAGATATTTCTTGACAGATGACTTTTTAAACGCTGAACACATTTTTTGTACCCTGACCTCAAAAAACATTTTGAAAAACAACCTTTTAATTCTACATTTGTAGAAAAACAGAGCCATGATATTGTCAACCTTCCCTATAGAAAAAAGCTTAAATAGGGCTTACTTGAAGCAAGACCTTACCAAAAAGCAAATGGAAGTTTTCAGGAATGAACTTAAAAAATTGCTGGATACCATTTCTCAATTAAATAATCAAGGGCAAGACGAAGAAAATTTTAAAACACCCATCATTCATTTTCTGACAGAAACTTATTACAAAGGCAAAAACTATGTGAATAGTTCAAAAAAATATGATCTGGTAATCGGTAATGGTGAGAAAGTTGCCGACAGTGTAGCGGTTATTATTGAAACCAAAAGACCCTCCAATTCCACCGAAATGATAACTTCTACCAATCCTAATGCTAAAGCCTTGCACGAATTGGTGCATTATTACATGCAAGAAAGGAAAAACGGAAATGATGAACTCAAATATCTCGTCGTTACCAATTGTTATGAATGGTATCTGTTTGATGCAGTAGATTTCGAAAATATTTTCTACAAAAATCAGGAATTCAGGAACAATTACGAAAATTGGGATACCAAACAAAAAGTGGACAATACTACTTTTTCGCTCTATGAAAACATTCGAAATTTCATTGATAAAAATGTTGCTGAACTGAAAGCTACTTATTTTGATTTACGTGATTATGAAACTGCTTTAAATAGTGATGACAGTGAAAATTTAAGTCAACTCATCAATTTGTATAAAATATTTTCTCCTGAACATCTGCTTAAAAAACCATTTGCCAACGATAGTAACACACTGAACAGAGAATTTTATAATGAATTGCTTTACATTCTGGGGCTCGAAGAAAAATCGGAAAACAATAAAATAGTTATCGAACGCCGAAGTAAAGACAGAAGCGAAGCCAGCTTGATAGAAAATACCATTAACATTCTCAAAACCAGAGATAAATTAAAAGGAATTGACGATATTACCCAATTTGGACAAACAGAAGAAGAACAGCTTTTCAGCGTGGCACTCGAATTGTGCATCACCTGGCTGAACAGGATTCTGTTTCTAAAACTGCTGGAAGGACAACTTATAAAATATCACAACAACGATTCAAATTTTGCTTTTCTATCGCCCGACAAGGTAAAAGAATTTGATAAACTTGATGAATTATTTTTTGAAGTTTTTGCCATAAAGCCTGCTGAACGTACTCAGAAAATTCAAGAACAATACGCACATATTCCTTATCTGAACAGCTCGCTTTTTGAAATGAGTCTGCTCGAACAACAAACCATTTCCATTGCCAATCTGAAAAACGATCAGCAATTGCCGATTTACAACAAATCAGTTCTTAAAATTGCTACCAACAAAACAGAAATAAACACTTTGCAATATTTACTGCAATTCCTTTCTTCCTATAACTTTTCGAGCGACAGTCATGCTAAAATTCAGGAAGACAACCGAACCATTATTAACGCTTCTGTACTTGGATTGATTTTTGAAAAAATAAATGGTTACAAAGATGGGGCTTTTTTTACGCCCGGCTCCATCACCATGTTTATGAGCCGTGAAACCATTCGCAAAGCTGTAGTTCAAAAATTCAGAGAAAAAGAAAACAGAGAATTTAATGATTTCGACGATGTAAAAAATTATTGTCGATTACATCACAAAAAAGAAGATATTGAACGATTTAACGAGCATATCAATTCCTTGAAAATTTGTGACCCGGCTGTCGGCTCTGGACATTTTCTTGTCTCGGCACTCAACGAATTAATTGCTGTGAAAAGTGAATTGAACATTCTTTCTTACAACGGCATCATTATTAATTGGGAAGTGAGCGTGGACAACGATGAATTGACTGTTACCCATAAATTTAACAATCAGCCTTATGAATATTTTCTGATGGATGACGAAAAACCTGCTCCTGATGCTCAGGAAGTACAAATGACTTTATTCAATGAAAAACGATTGCTCATCGAAAACTGTCTTTTTGGCGTGGACATTAATCCCAAATCGGTATTGATTTGTCGGCTGAGATTATGGATTGAACTGCTGAAAAATGCGTATTACAAAGCTCCCGACTTCAAAGAATTGGAAACATTGCCCAATATCGATATCAACATCAAATGTGGCGATTCGTTGATTAGCCGATTTAACCTTACCGATAAACACTACAACTTGTTGCCTGCTGCACAGCAAAAAATTAGATACATTATCCAAAAATATAAACAGCAGGTTATTATTTACAAAAGTACCACCGACAGGGCAACCCGACATCAAACTGAACAGGAAATTCAGCGACTGAAAAAACAGTTTATGAGTGTAGCTGATCCTTCGGATACCGATTACAAAAAATGGAAGGAAAAACAAAATGAATATCTGAACTTCATGCAACAACCTATTAGCTTTGAGGAAAATGCACAGAAAGAATGGAAAAACAAGCTGGACGAATTGAGCAAAGAAGTGCACGAATTGGAAGAAATCTATAATGAGAAACTAAAAACTATTTATAATAGGGCTTTTGAATGGCGTTTCGAGTTCCCCGAAGTGCTGGACGACGATGGCAACTTTGTCGGCTTTGACGTGGTTATAGGAAATCCACCTTACATTCAACTGCAAAAAGCTTACGACGACAAAAGAAAATTTGCCGACCTTTACCAAAATCAGCATTACGAAACTT
>Ga0209204_1003379_pt1 | contig 11794 bp, 9 predicted proteins | sample AD_JPNMR2_MetaG_FD_184425 | JGI IMG/M metagenome (GOLD analysis project Ga0209204, IMG submission 184425) | Active sludge microbial communities of municipal wastewater-treating anaerobic digesters from Japan - AD_JPNMR2_MetaG (SPAdes) (version 2) | ecosystem: Engineered > Bioreactor > Anaerobic >... | reverse complement strand
CCCGATGCTTGCGTCGGGGTAGCTTTTGTTTTTATTTTTTTAGAAATTCCGGTGGCGAAGCCATAAAATTGGCGTAATACCTCGCTGCTTGCGGCGAGGATAGTCAATTTTAAGGAATTTCTTTATTTTCAATTGAAACAAAATATTAATATCAGCCATTGTACAATCGAATATTGTTTCCCAAGAGATAGCTTGTTTCAGTATTTTGTTTGAAGTCTGGCAGATTTTATTTTATGTTTGCTGATGACAAATATATCAAAAATTGCAAATTCATCTCGTTCATTCTCGTCTTATTTCACAATAAGAAAAATATCAACAAAATGATGTTTTTATCATTTATAAAAATTTTTTAAAAAATAATTTCCCCTCCCTTTTAAATAAGTTGAAAGTAAATTTTGTTTATTTTCTAAATCTTCATCGTTTACAGTTTAATAAAATTCTTGATAAAACTGATAAAATCATCTTTAATAAAATCCCAGCGAAATTTTTTTTCACTTGCCCGCAAAGCATTCGCAGAATGTTCATAATAAAGCTGATAATCAATAAGATATTTTTCTAAATATTTTGCAATTATTTGATGTTCAGAAGGTGATACCAGATAACCAAAATTAAAAGGATAAATTTCTTTTTTAATTGCTTTCAAATCAGAATAGATAACTGGTCTGCCACAAGCCAAATAATAAAATAATTTTATTGGCAGGCAATGATTGTTTTCAAAATTTTTCTCTCTTAGATCTAAAAATACATTAGTATCGCCTATTTGTTTGCAGAATTCCAGAAAAGGTTGAAATGGTTTTATGTCAATAAGCAAATTAGAAGGAAGTTGTGAAATCAAATTCTGAAAATGGTCTTTTTCCTTTCCTGTTGGAAAATCTGCAATAATTTGTAAATTTAAAACAATATCTGGAAAATCGTTCGCTACCAAAGCTAAAGAATGAAGAACATGATCTATTCCCTTTTCTCTTGAAATAATACCTGTATAAGTAATTTTAAAAATATGGTCAGAGCGAAGGTTTGGATATTGCTTAATATATTTATGATCAGGATAATAAGGAATTAGTCGATGTAATTTCCAAAAATATAATATCCTGAATGGCAATGATTTATAATATTCTCCAAAAATAAAAGCAGAGGTCAACAAACCTGCCATTATATTGATAATTAGCAAAATGCTCGTCTTGATGAATTTTATAAATCCATTTAAATTTCTTACATTTTTTTTCGAAGGATACCATTCAGTTACATCATAAAGCACCTTCGCTTTTAAATTATTTTTTATTCGATAAAAAAAAGCAGCAAAAACAGCCAGAGGTGCATCACAAATTATAAGTTGAGGATTTATTCTCATTAGAAAAGAGATGGAGGTTTTTAATTTATCTTTTTGTGAAAAGGATTGAGCGTCAATAGAGTCAATCGTAATATTTTTGTTTGTTTGCTGAAAATCTTCCTTGAGAGAAAATATAAAAACTTCAAAACCATTTTCGCTCAAACTTTTTGCTTGATGATAAAAAATCCTGTCATCCAGGGAGTAATGAATAAAATTTAAAAAAACAATTCTTTTATTCTGTTTCATTTCAAATTTTCCCAACTAAAAAAGACGGACGAAATTTCTTTAACACATAATAGGGTCGATTTTTTGCTCCAAAACCTTTATAAAATCGAGCAATTCCTTCAATACGAGAACCTTCAAAGTCAAATATTATTTTTTGATTCGCATTTTTTCTTATCATTTCGTCAATCAATAAAAACATAGCCGAAGATTTTTTCCCTTCCGTATTTGATACCGGGATCAAATAAGTATAGCGATTCCCTGAATGAAGCAAGCATAAAGCAGCAATCAACTCATTTTTTTGCGAAAAAACACCTAAAATTTTAATTTTCTCTTCTGTAATTCCTCTCTTTAAGAAGGCTTCCAACAAAGTACGGTCAGGCAAAGTGAAGTTTTTCTCCTGTAAATAATAAAAATCCAGAAAATTTTCTTGTTCTAAATTTTCTATGATTCTCAATTTATGTTTTTTGGCTTTTTCAATATTTCTGCGGGTATTTTTTGAAAATTTAGCTCTAATTTCTTCGTAAGATTGATTAAGTTCTAAAATGTAATTAGGAAATGCTGATGCAGTCCGGAAATAATTATTTTCATTTAAATTCAGTTCATAACTAGGATACGGAATTTTTTTTATAAATTCAGCTACTATTTGCTCGTCAATAGTAAAAGGAGAAAAAACGCCTAACTGCTGAGTTAAAATAGGTTGTACCAAATAAGGAATTCCATACTTGGTTTTTACAGGCAAAGGCATTATGTACTCATAATCATTTGCTACCAGTGCTTCCCACAAAGGAGAAACACTATCTAAAAACCAGGTTTCAGCATACACAAATCGATTTTTGGAATTCATGATACATTGATCCCATTTTTGATAATCAATTTGTTCGTGCTGAAGATGTTTGATGAGCATAAAAAATTCTTTAGTAAAAAAGTAAAGCAAAAATAGTAGATTTATTATAAAGTTGGAAAAATACTATTTCTTACATTTGCAGTAAAAAATGAAAAAATTGGATAGTTCCGAAATAGCTTCAAGACTTGTCTGATAAAAAAATCACTCATTTTTAATGGAAAAATTCAATAACAGAAGTTCAAAGTTACATATTCTACGACAAAAATCATTCATTTGGCAGAATAAATTTCAAGAAAGGGCTGATGTTTGAAACTATTTACGAGTAAGGAATACCATTTCTCTTAAATAGAATAGTTTCATTAACCGATGAAAATATAGAGGAAAATTTATTTAGCGAATATAAATTAAGAGTTTCTTTTCTTGGTGAGCCGATTGATTGTGCTAATGATATGTTTTATTGGAACATAAACCATTTATGGGATAGTATCGGCAAGCAGTTATTTGTAAATTTATTTTTTTGCCACTATTTTTGTGTTTGTTTTTGCAAAATTGGAATTATTTGCTTCAACTATGCAACCAACATGCAGCAAGCCAAGTATTTGATATTTTTCTTTTTTATAAATCTACTTGAAAAACAATAGTTTTGTGTCTGTATATCAATAATTTATAATGTTGGTTGACCTGGTAACATTTTTAATTTTTGAATCATTTTTTTATAAACGATCATTCATTTAAAAAGTTAAATATGAGAATGAAAATTATCATTTTTTTGTTTTTTTCTTTACCGATAATTGTTTTCGGGCAATCGTTAAGGCTTGATACCTGTCAAAAAAAAGCAAAAAATAATTATCCGCTGCTGAAACAATATGGGTTGATAGAAAAAACGGCCGATTATAATCTTTCCAATGCCAACAAAGCTTATCTTCCACAAGTCAGCTTGCTGGCAAAAGCCACTTATCAATCCGATGTTACGGCTATTCCCGAAAATCTTGGTCAGGTTTTGACACAATTGAGCGGACAACCGGTAAGTTTTCCTGTTCTGAGCAAAGATCAATATCAAGCTGCTTTGGAAGTTAATCAGCTTGTTTGGGATGGTGGCGTGGTAAATGCCCAGAAAAAAATGATAAAAGCTTCCTCAGAGGCTGAAAAACAAAAACTGGAAGTAGATTTGTATGCGTTAAACGACCGAATCAACAATTTATTTTTCGGTGTCATGCTCATAAAAGAGCAATTAAATGTGAATCGGATTCTTCAGGACGAATTGGCAAGCAATTATCAACGTATGCAGTCTTACTTAAAAAACGGATTGATACAGCAAGCCGACCTGGATGCCGTGAAAGTGGAGCAAATCAATGCTGCCCAGCAGGAAACCGATTTAAAAAGCGTTCTGAAATCGTATTGTCAAATGCTTTCGGTGTTTACCGGACTTCAGGTGAATGAAAACACGGAGCTTGAAAAACCACTTCTACCGATTGTAAATGAAAATATTCAAAACAAACGACCGGAACTTTCGCTTTTCGATTCGCAAAAAAATTTGTTGGAAAGTCAGAAGAAAACCATTGTAGCCGGAAATTTACCCAAAATCGGTTTGTTTATTCAAGGTGGTTACGGACGACCGGGATTTGATTTTTTCAACAATGATTTTACTTCCTTTTACATTGGTGGCGTGAGGCTTTCGTGGAACATTTCAGGTTTTTATACCCAGAAAAATGAACTGAAAAAAATCGAAACCGGCCAGAAAAATGTAGATATTATGAAAGAAACTTTTCTTTTCAACACCAACTTGCTTACCACGCAACAACTGAATGAAATAGATAAACTTCGTTCAACATTGAAAAACGATGAAGAAATTATTCTTTTGCGAAACAATATAAAAAAAGCAGCTGAAGCAAAATTTCAAAACGGAACCATTACCGCAACCGATTTATTGCGTGAAATCAATGCTGAAAATATCGCCCGTCAGACCAGAACACTTCATGAAATTCAACTTTATATGGCTGTTTATCAATTGAAAAACACAACAAACAATTAAAAATCGAAAAAATTCAGAAAATATGAAAACTCTAAATTTCGACAATAAAATTTTGGTGTTAAGCATGAGTTTGATTTTTGGGTTAACATCTTGTCATAAATTACTGGAAAATAAATATGATGCTTCAGGAACTTTTGAAACTACAGAAGTGGTCGTATCAGCCGAAGCAAATGGTAAAATCGTGGATTTCAACATCGAAGAAGGTCAACAAGTAAAAGAAAATCAGGTAATTGGTTATATTGACAGTACGCAACTTTATTTGACAAAATTGCAATTGCTGGCTTCCGAGAAATCGGTACAAAATCGAATTCCGGATATAAAAAAACAAATTGCAGCTCTTCAGCAACAGATAGAAACTGCAAAAAAAGAACAAAAACGGGTTCAGAATTTATTCAACGAGCAGGCAGCCAGCCAGAAACAACTTGATGATGTCAATGCGCAAGTTTCGGTGCTTGAGAAACAGCTTGATGCGGCTAAATCGAATCTTGAATCGACCAGCAAAAGTATTTTAAATGAAAAGGAAGCGTTGAGTATTCAGATAGAACAAGTAAAAAACCAATTACAAAAATGTCAAATTACCAGTCCGATTACTGGAACAGTGCTGGTGAAATATGCTGAAAAAGGCGAACTGGCAGCTGCCGGCAAACCGCTTTTTAAAGTTGGCGATTTGCAAAAAATGATTTTGCGGGCTTATGTTACTGCCGATCAGGTTACGCAACTGAAAATTGGTCAAAAAGCAAAAGTGTTTGTCGATTTTGGCAAAAATGGTCAAAAAGAATATGATGGAACGGTAGCTTGGATTTCCGGAGAATCGGAATTTACGCCTAAAACCATACAAACGCGTGATGAAAGAGCCAATCTGGTTTATGCCGTGAAAATCAATGTAAAAAGTGATGGTTTGCTGAAAATCGGCCAATATGCCGATGTAAAATTTTTTGCTGAAAATCAATAAACAAATTTTTTTTGAAATTTTCATTAATTGAAAATTGAGAATGATAGAAAATCACGGAGAATGGGCGGTTAGTTGTGAGAACATTTCAAAAACATATAACCCCGATATTCAGGCACTTAAAAATATAGATTTAAAAGTTTCTCCTCATCAGATTTTTGGGATTATTGGTCCTGATGGAGCGGGGAAAACTACTTTGTTTCGCATTCTCACAACACTTATTTTGGCTGACGAAGGAAAAGCGACGGTACTTGGCTATGATGTAGTGGATGATTATCAGGAAATAAGAAAGTATGTGGGATATATGCCCGGCCGATTTTCGCTTTATCAGGATTTGAGTGTAGAAGAAAATTTAAAGTTTTTTGCTTCCGTTTTTGGTACTACCGTAGAAGAAAACTACGATTTGATTAAAAATATTTATCAACAAATCGAACCTTTTAAAAACCGAAGAGCCGGTCAACTTTCCGGTGGAATGAAGCAAAAATTGGCGTTGAGTTGTGCGCTTATTCACAAGCCAAAACTTTTGATTCTGGATGAACCCACAACCGGGGTGGATCCGGTTTCGCGAAAGGAATTTTGGGAAATGCTTCAAAATCTGAAAAATGAAGGAATAACTATATTGGTTTCCACCGCTTATATGGACGAAGCCGGTCTTTGCGATACCATTGCCCTGATTTTAAATGGAAAATTTTTGAAAATTGATACCCCACAAAATATTGTGCAACAATTCGAGCCGGCAATATATTCGGTTCAAAGCAATCAGCGTTCGAAACTGCTGAACGATTTACGCAGCTTGCCACAGGTTTCGAGTTGCTATGCTTTTGGCGAAAGTATTCACGTAACGGTTGAAAACGAAAAAATTTCTAAAGAAGAATTGCAAAATTATCTTTTAAAAAGCGGACATGAACAAATTGAAGTTGCTAAAATAGCGCCAACCGTCGAAGATTGTTTTATGGAACTTTCCAAACAGCAGGAACAAAATAATTGAGTATGGAAAAGGTTATTGAAGTACAAAATTTGACTAAAAAATTTGGCGATTTTACGGCCGTCGATCATATTTCCTTTGAAGTGTACAAGGGGGAAATTTTTGGTTTTCTTGGAGCCAACGGAGCCGGCAAAACCACTGCCATGCGCATGTTGTGCGGACTTTTGCCACCAACTTCCGGAAAAGGACTCGTTGCCGGTTTTGATATTCACACCCAATCGGAAGAGGTGAAAAGAAACATCGGCTACATGAGCCAAAAATTTGCTTTGTACGAGGATTTGAAAGTGTGGGAAAATATTCGATTGTATGGTGGAATTTATGGAGTGCCGGAAGATGAGATTGTAACCAAAACTGATGAGTTGTTAAAACGGCTTGGTTTTGAAAAAGAGAGAAATTCTTTTGTAAAATCGCTTCCTTTAGGCTGGAAGCAGAAACTTGCCTTCTCGGTTGCCATTTTTCACGAACCGAAAATCGTTTTTCTCGATGAGCCGACAGGCGGAGTGGATCCGATAACGCGAAGGAAATTCTGGGAATTGATTTATGAAGCGACGGATCGCGGAATAACCGTTTTTGTTACAACTCATTACATGGACGAAGCGGAATATTGTGATCGAGTTTCCATTATGGTGGACGGAAGAATTGATGCACTGGATACACCGAAAAATCTGAAGCAGCAGTATCATGCTCAAAATATGAATGAAGTTTTTCAGCAGTTGGCAAGAAAAGCAAAAAGAGTTGATGCTTAATTTGTTGTAATATGAGCAGAATAAAAATTTTACAAACAAGAATTCAAAAATTTTTGGCCAATCCTCAGGTAAAAACCTTTGGTTCATTTGTGCAAAAAGAGTTTTATCATATTTCCCGCGATAAAACCTCGTTGGCTTTGTTGCTCATTTTGCCCGTTTTGTTAATGATTTTGTTCGGCTATTCCATTAATACAGAAGTTAAAAATTCGCAGATTGCCATTTATGATCCTTCAAACGATGTGGTTACACGTGGGTTGATCGAAAAAATCAAGGCAAGCGAATATTTCACGGTGGTAAGAATGTTGAAAAGTCCGGATGAAATTGAAAAGCAGTTTTTGAGGGAAGATTTGAAAATGGTGATTGTTTTCAGTGATCATTTTTACGAAAACATGCAACGAACAGGCAAGGCACAAGTAGAACTTCTAACCGATGGAACCGATCCAAATTCGGCTATGACGGTAGTTTCCTATGCTTCGAACATCATTGCACTTTATCAGAAAGAATTGTTTAAAATACAACAAATTCCTTTTCAGATTCAGCCAGCTGTCAAGTTACTTTATAATCCGCAGTTGAAAGGGCCATATTATTTTGTTCCGGGTATTTTGGGAATGATTTTAATGATTATCTGTTCGATGATGACTTCCATTTCCATTGCTCGCGAAAAGGAATTTGGTACAATGGAAGTGCTGCTGGTTTCGCCTTTCAAGTCGATGTACATTATTCTTTCCAAAGCCATTCCCTATTTTGTGCTTTCGCTGGTGAATCTTACTTCCATGTTGCTGTTGGCGGTTTTCATGCTGAAAGTGCCGATAGCCGGAAGTTTGTTCTGGCTCATCATGTTGTCTTTGCTGTTTATTTTTCTTTCTCTTTCGCTGGGATTACTGATTTCGACCGTTGCCAATACGCAACTCGAAGCTTTGCTGTTTTCGGGGATGGTGCTGGTTATTCCGGTGGTAATGCTTTCGGGAATGCTTTTCCCGATAGAAAACATGCCACATTTTTTTCAGTGGCTGTCGCAGATTATTCCGGCAACCTGGTACATTTCCGGCGTGAAAAAAATTATGATCAAAGGACTTGGATTTTCTTCCATTTTACCGGAATTGGGAATTTTAACCATCATGACAGCTTTTCTGATTGCTGTCAGCTGGAAATCGTTTAAATACAGATTGGAGTAAAATTATTTTGGAAATATTTATCCATTTTTGAGAACCTGAAAAATGAAAAAGAAGAGCAAACAGATTATCGGTGCCGAAATTTGGAATACGACCTTTCATCCAAGAGGTTTTGGTGCATTGAAATTTTTGCTGGAAAAGGAATTCAAGCAAATATGGAGAAACAAATTTCTGATTCGTGTTATTTTCCTGTTGCCTTTGCTTTCGCTGGCTTTGTTGCCAATGGTTGCCAATTTTGAAATCAAAAACAACAATCTGGCTGTGGTGGATCATGATCACTCGCCATTGTCGGAATTGTTGATCAAAAAAATTACTTCGTCAGGACATTTTCGATTGGTAACGGTAACTTCAGATTATAAAAAAGCGTTGAAGGATGTTGAACAAGACAGAGCCGATGTGATTGTTGAAATTCCGGCTTTTTTTGAAAAAAATTTAATGACCAATTATTCTGCCGAATTGCTTGTCTCGGCAAATGCGGTGAATGCCGTAAAGGGAGCATTGGGATCTTCTTATCTGGCACAAATTATCAATAATTTTTCGACAGAAATGCGAAACAAATATTTGGCGTCCAATTCGCGGTTACAAGCACCTTCATTTGAAATTGTACCTCGCTATGATTTCAATCCGCATCTGGAATACAAATACAGTATGATTCCGGCCATTATCATGATGATTTTGGGTATGATTTCGGGATTTTTGCCGGCGCTGAATATAGTTGGAGAAAAGGAAAGAGGAACGATAGAACAAATGAATGTTACACCGGTAAAACGTCTGCCTGTAATTTTATCGAAGCTGATTCCTTACTGGGTAATTGGTTTTATTGTGTTGACCATTTGTTTTATTGTGGCGTGGATTATTTACGGAATGGTTTCGGTGGGCGGCTATTTGGAAATCTATTTTTTTGCCACTATTTTTGTGCTTGCTTTTTCTGGATTGGGGCTGGTGATTTCCAATTATGCCAATACTATTCAGCAGGCCATGTATCTGATGTTTTTCTTTGTGATAAATTTTATTTTTCTCAGCGGACTTTACACACCTATTTCCAGTATGCCACAGTGGACGCAGGTAATGAGTTTTTTCAGTCCGCTGCGTTACATGATCGAAGCACTTCGTTCTATTTACCTCAAAGGCAGCAGTTTTATAGATTTGTGGCATCAATTTGTGGCATTGATTGGTTTTGCTGGATTGTTTAATCTTTGGGCTGTTTATAGTTATAGAAAAAGTGCTTGATCCTTTGATTTTTAGAACAGAAACAAAATTTTTAAAGCAAAAATACTGGATGGAAAATTTAAATTCAAAAGTTCAGAGTTTATTTCAACAACAAATTTCTGAATGGGATTTGGCAAGAAAAAATTACGGAAGCTTGAAAAATGTTCAAGTCAAAACCTTTTCGTTTGGTGATTTTGACATCATTGTGCAGTTTAATCCTGCACGAATTGTTTCGTCCGGTGCAAAAGTGGATGAAAAGACCATAAAGGAAAGAAAATGTTTTTTGTGCTTGGAAAATTTACCACCGCAACAAAGAGGTGTAAAAGCTGGCGATTATACAATATTAGTAAATCCTTATCCTATCTTTCCTGAACATTTCACCATTCCTCGCAAAGAACATATTCCGCAACAAATAAAACCTTTTTTCCCCGATATGCTCGAATTGGCAAAGTCGCTGGACGAGTTTGTTGTTTTTTACAATGGGCCTAAATGTGGCGCTTCTGCTCCCGATCACATGCATTTTCAAGCAGGGACAAAAGATTTTTTACCTCTCATTAATGATTATCATCGATTAAAATCTACCCACATGGAATTATTGGAAAATGGAGATGATTATTGTTTATATCAATTTAAAAATTATTTGCGTACTGTTTATTGCATTGAATCAGACAAATGCAAGGTAGTTCAACAACAATTTAACAAAATATATGAAAATTTGCAGAAAATCGCTATCTTGCAAACAGAAGAGCCCATGATGAATATAGTTTGCATGTTTGAAAAAGAGAAATGGGTTGTTTTCATTTTTCCACGTCAAGCATTCAGGCCCTGGCAATATTCAGCAGAAGAAGACAAACGTTTACTGGTAAGTCCAGCCACAGTGGAGATGAGCGGTATTTTTATTACACCCGTTGAAGAACATTTTAAAAAAATTACGAAAGAAGACATTGTTAACATTCTTGAACAGCTTAGTATGAATAAAATTGTTTGATTTTTAGTAACTTATTGTTAAATATAACCATTTAATTATTATGATAACGACTGAACCCATCATCCATGTTGGAATATTAAGTTCCAAAAAAATAGAATTTATCTTCCATGGATTTTTCGTCACTGCGGAGGGGGAAAAATATTCAGGGAAACAGAAAGCAGAGTGGAAAAATGGGAAAATATTCTTTGATGGAAAAACAAGCGATGAACTGTTTTTTCAACCCATAGACGAATCGAATACTTTTGATTTATTGGATGTAGTGATTGGCATTCATTTTCATTGGGAAAGAAAAGAAAATCAACGATTTAAGGGTAGTTTAAGAATTATTATTGAAAAGGATCAATTAACAGCAATTAACGATATTAAAGCCGAAGATTATCTTGTTAGCGTGATTTCAAGCGAAATGAGTGCAACTTCTTCGCTTGAACTATTGAAAGCTCATGCTGTAATTTCCAGAAGTTGGTTGTTTTATCCTTTGCAAAATGATAAAAAGAATTTTTTTTCACAAAATTCTGTAGAAAATGACACAGAAAATCGGCACATCAAATGGTACGAAAGAGGTGAACATGAGCATTTCGACGTTTGTGCCGATGATCATTGTCAACGTTATCAAGGAATTACGCGAGCTACTTCTGAAACTGTTCAACTTGCAATTGAAGTTACTCGCGGCGAAGTTTTAATGTTTGACCATCAAATTTGTGATACACGATTTTCTAAATGTTGTGGTGGTGTTACCGAAACTTTTGAAAATTGCTGGGCGCCTGTCAAGCATCCTTATTTAGAAAGCATTGTAGATAATTCTTTGCCGCCGCAAGGTTTTGATCTGGATTTAGCGATCGAATCCAATGCACAAAAATGGATTCGTGAATGTCCGCCAGCTTTTTGTAATACACAAGACAAAAAAGTCCTTTCTCAAGTTTTGAATAATTACGATCAAGAAACAATAGATTTTTACCGTTGGAAAGTGATTTACAGTCAGGAAGAGATTTCAGAAATTATTTATCGTCGTTCTGGATTTGACTTTGGAAAAATTATAGACTTGATACCTTTGAAAAGAGGTAAGTCAGGCAGAATTGTGGAATTAAAAATTGTCGGTAGTAAACAAACTATGGTGGTAGGGAAAGAGTTAGAAATTCGCAAATGGCTGTCGACAAGTCACTTATACAGTTCAGCTTTTGTAGTTGACAAGGAAAATTTTCGTCAACAGATTCCTGGTCGTTTTATTCTTACCGGCGCTGGTTGGGGACATGGTGTGGGACTTTGCCAGATTGGAGCTGCCATGATGAGCGAAAAAGATTATCCTTACGACCGTATTTT
>Ga0209204_1003370_pt1 | contig 11834 bp, 10 predicted proteins | sample AD_JPNMR2_MetaG_FD_184425 | JGI IMG/M metagenome (GOLD analysis project Ga0209204, IMG submission 184425) | Active sludge microbial communities of municipal wastewater-treating anaerobic digesters from Japan - AD_JPNMR2_MetaG (SPAdes) (version 2) | ecosystem: Engineered > Bioreactor > Anaerobic... | reverse complement strand
CGCCTAAACAATCTCCATAAATTGGACTATCATCTGTGTCTAAAAATGATATAGTAAATGTTTTGCCTACATTATTAGCACTAAACGCTAATTTAAGCGATTCATTATTATATATTCTTAACGGAACCTTATTCCCACCATAGGCACTATCATTATTAATTAACACATCAGGCAAGTGTTCAGCTGGTGATCTATTTATAATAAAACCATTTGCTGCATATACACTTGGATATGGATGGCCAATCCCAGGTGTAGTATATATACCATTTAAAACAAGATCGCCACGTACGCCCAAATAGTTGTTATTACCGCTGGTTGTACTAATAGATAAGTCTTTTATAAATAATTTAAACTCAAATGACGACATATCAACGGTAAATCCATCAATGGTAATTGAAGTTGATGGACCAACAGGGAAATATTTTTCTTCATATGTACTAATTTCCTTGAAATTTGAATTTATTTTTTGTCTTACTACATTCATTTGCTCATTATTGTTAATATTCTGTATAGCCATTTATGCGCCTCCTTTTTATGCTTATTAGCCAAATGTATATGAAATTACCGCATTAGACAAATCACCATTAATTGCCTCTACATAAACATTCTTTCCAATTGTTAATGTTTCGCCTGTCTTATTAGGGAAACTAAATTCTGTATCAAATCCGGCAATTTTCACTGTTGCATAACGATTGTCAATGCTAACATCATGAACAGTAGCCGGATACATTCTGGGGATTTTTTGTTTGCTTAATTCTTTTCGAACTATTTCAGTAACAAGCTTTACAAAATCTTGATGTTCCAAGTTTATACCACCTACAATTCATAATATGGCAAAGATGTTATATTGCTCGCTGATATTGTCATCTTATCCAACGGATTCAATGGTATTTTAATAGACTGAATAATAAACCTTTCTTTTTCATATTTATAATATCTATCAGTTATCTCAATTACTTCATCCTCTTTTAAATGCGGTAAAAACGATGAAGAGAAATCGACAGCCATTTGCACTATTGATTTGTAGTTTAATAAAAACTTAGCGTATGCCATTACATCATTTAACGAACCAGCATTGCTCGTTTCTACAAGAGCACCAGTTTTCTTTCCAATTAAATCAATCCTTAATGGAGACATAGGGTTTCTATTTTCAGCAGTATATTGATAGACAGCACCATTGATGTTTGAACCAACTACTGTTATAGAGTTTATTGCGTTTACATAGTCATACCTTAATGACGAATCGCCATATTCTGGTAAAACATCAATAAACTCATATATTGGGCTTTTATTTGAATAAGACATATCTAATGTGCCACTTGATAAAACAAGTTGACCCTCTGTATTATAATAAATATTTGCACCGAGAACATTTGCAATTTCTATTAATATATCTCCTAAATATGATCCGGGAGACTTGTTTATATCATAAGGTAAAACATTGTTTTTATAAGTAACATCTAAAATAGGGGCGATTGGATCAATTACTTGACCATTGCCCCTATCTAATAATAATATGTTTATAATTGCATCAAAAACACGAGTACCTTCTGGAATTAGATATGTGCCTTCAAGTTGATTATAGTTCAACTCAGAACCAAAGAAGCCAAACTTATCAACACCATTTATCGTAACAATTTTTTCTGTTCTATTTATAATTGGGTCATTTACATAAAAAACACCTTGTGAAAACCAATATTTATCGCCAGTATCTAAATCTTCAAGCCCAACATATAATTTAAACTTTTGATTTAACCAAAATATGCCTTTATTAACATCAGGTATATACTCTCCATAAGGGTCGATGAATGTTATAGAACAACTTCGTCTAACACCTTGCTGATAATTAATGTCAATTGAACCATTGTTGTTAGAAGATATATCTCTTGTGATTTCCTGAACTACATTTTCATTATAATCTAACAATGCAACTTTGAATATCGGGTGAACTATTTCTCTTTTGACAATATCGAAATAACGTCGTGAAGAGGAATTATAATACTCCATACAGATCACCCCACCGAAATATGTTCATAATAACATACACTCATATTTTCAGTATCGCCAATCTCAGTAAAAGAAACCGTTATACTAACAGGATTTCCTTTTGCATCAATATATTGACTTGAAGTATTGTTGTCAATCATTGCAAAAATAATTCTCCCTTTGGGATCTTTTATAAGAACTGGGTTTTTACTATTGACCGCTTTTTCCCAAGCTTTTATTTTTTCGATTGAATCATTATATTTATAAGTTAAATTATCGACATTACCAAGCAAGCAAGTAAAACTACCAGTTAAATAATTCGAATCGCCAATTGACACTTTTGGATATTCTGAATAGTTTTTATGATACGTAACGTCTCTATTTTGAATTATTGCATCACCAGTGATTTTTGAACCAATTGACATTTTAAAAGTCCATACATCATTTACTGTGTAATACTTAATAGTAGTATGAGGATAATATCTTTCTGCAAGAAAACTGATTGTCCAAGAATTCCAATTTGTTGTAATATCGTCAGTTACTAACGGATTATAATATGTAGCATTTATATCATATGGGAATACATACCATCTGTATGTTTGCTTATTACTAACAAGATAATCAATAATATAGTTTGATTCGTAATAAACAGAATCTACTTTGTGAAGTGTATTTTCACCTATTTTTTGCCTATAAACTGTATATCCTGCTACGTTTAAACCCATGTCTCTTAAATATGAAGAATGTATATTATCGTTATATGGAGATAAAATTATAATGTCATCAAAATCTGTCCAAGAAGGCTCATATTCATTTGTATTAATTATATTTTTTTCATCTTCTGTCAATGTGTGATCAATAACCAATAAGTAATTTACTGTTTGCCCATCATAAAGAGTTATATTGTTATAGGACAAATAACATCACTGTCCTTTCTTATATTATAAAGCAGATATTATCTTTCTTCTTAAACTCAAATAGTCTAATGAATCAACTTCACCATCATCATTTATATCTGCAAGTTGTTTCTGCTCATCTGTTAAATCAAAACTGCCAGTAAGATACCTCTTTAATATTAAGGCATCAACTGAATCTACTATGCCATCATTGTTTAGATCACCTTTAATTTGAGCATAGTTTTTATAAGCAATATTGCAATCTACATTTACGTTTATTCCTGGAATTGTAACACCAGAACTTGTCCATTGCCACATAGTCATATTATTAAAATCTGGTGCTGGCTCTGTTCTTCGTGGCGTAAAATATACTGCGAGCCAAATATCAATGTCTTTTAACGCATCTAAATCAATGTAATTATTCAAAAAACTGCGATATGAATATAATATTGGTTTGTATCCGGCAGATTTAAGCTTTTCTGCAAAAATTCTTACGAATTTAGTATTTTGTTCTTTTAACGATCTATTGCAATACCTTGATTCTTCTATATCAATCGCAACGGGGAATGTAATCTTATCCTTATATTGATTTATTGCAGACAAAAGAAAATCAGATTCCTTTTCAGCCTGTTCAATAGTAGTGCAAGTAACATAGTGATAAACACCACATTTAATTCCTGCCTCATAAGCATTGATAATATTTTGCTTAAATTTACTATCAACGAATGGATTATAGTTCCCAACAGGCTCTTTAACACTACAACCTTGCGAACTTTTTATCATTGCAAAATATATACCAGAATCATATACTTTCTTCCAGTCTATATTTCCCTGATAAACAGATACATCTATGCCGTGTAGTTTGACCGACATGAATATACTTCCTTTCTTATAAATAAAACCACTACTCAACTTCCATTATCTCAACAGTAGTGGGAAATAGTTTTATATTAAAATGTTTGCTAATTGGTGTTGGCTCTGTCCAAAATTTGTTGTCATACCAAACTTCATTGTCATCCCAAATATATCCAGTATCATCTTCTGGTTCTCCTGTGGTTGTCTGTCCTGATTTAATAGTTGAGAAAAAAGGTATAACTTCTTTTTCATCTCCGTTAATAATAGAAAAGAACTTATGGGATTTAATTATAAGTTTATATGATTTACTTGGCAATTGACTCGATAAATCTATTATTTCACCGGTTTTTTTTTCATCAATAACTGTGTCGAGAACAACTGTAAAATTTTTCTCGTTTAAACTTAATGGGGCTCCTGATACTTCATTGTAATAAATTGTGCCATTATTTATCTTAACGCTATTTGCACCAATAAATGGCGTATCTTTAACAAAACTATATCCGCCAGTAGATATACCCCGACTATATTTGTCGCCAACTAAATATATTTTAGCTGCATTGAGATCATTTAATATTTCAACTTTTGGTGTTAAACCAATTTTGTAATTGTAAGTATCATAATAAACAGAAAATGAAAATTTACTTGATGTGATCTGAACGTTATCTTGATTCACGACAACAAGTTGATACTTGTATGTATTACCAGACAACAGACCATCGTAATTATAAGTCAATTTTGAATTATAAATTTTACCAGATGTATCTATTAAATTATCTTCCGCGTCATAGATATTCCATATGTAGTATTGAATTGGCACATTTTGATGTTGATAATAAGTGCCACTAAAATCTACATATGACCGATTGTGTGGCGAAGATATTTCGTTTACTTGAACGACTGGGGTTGTTCTTGTTTTAAAAAACACTGGAGGTGATGTTAATGTGTTATTATTGCTATCCCACAATTTAATTTTCCAAAGTAAGTCTTTACCGTTTTGTAGTTGACTTGAAGGCAAAACAAATATAATAGTGTCTCCATTATAATATGTGCCTGAAATTATAGCACTCGTATATACACTTACACCAGTATTATTTTCATGAATAAGTATTTGATATTTTGTGATAACATCACCATGAACAGTTGCAGTAAAAGTATTTGCTTTACTACCATCTATGGCTTTGTTATAAGGTTGCATGTTTGTAGGGAAACTTAAAATAGTGATTACCTCCTTTCAGGAGCGTTACATAAAAGAAGTATTTTATAGATAAGGGTGGACACTTTATAAGTATCCACCCTTATCTTATTTGTGTGTTTTATTGTAAAGGTATGCATTTCTTAACAAACTCTTAATGCCATTAAGCGCATCCATTACATTGATGTTCTCGATATTAATAACAGGATTATTGCTATTGTCATTATAGTTAGTTATGCTGTTATTTGTAGTGTTGAGCATACCAACACTATTCTTTGCAAGTGTCTCAAGCATAGAAGAAAGAACACCTAACGGATTTTGACCAAATGCAGTAAGGAACTTTGTTACATCTCCACTTAAAACGCCCCACTTTGAAGGTAAGCTCGTTACAGTTCCAGCGGGAGTTACTACCGCTTCAATTGCTTTTTCATTTACCAAAGATGTACCGCCACGTGTAGACAATGTACCATTAGCATAAGCGGTAATTCCTTTTTTAATTACATTGCGTTTAGCTTGCAATGTAGTTGTGCCGGATTTAATAACAATATTTGTTGATGTAGAAGGTGTAGTTTGATTAGTGGTATTAGTAGTAGGTGTTGTAGTGGTTTTACTTGCGTTTTCATATTCATCGCTTAGTTTTTTTGCAGTTTCAACCTGTTGCATAGCTTCAATAACTCTGCGGGCATAATCTTCTGCCGCAGAAGCCATTTGGTCAAAACTCATTGATTCTGCTTTTGCTAACTCATCTAAATAATATTGATGGTCAGACAATGCAGTACCAATATTGCGTAGGTTATCCTGAATAGATTTTTTAAGTTCTTCCCATTTATTTATTTCTTCTTTAATGCTATTAATTTCTTTATCTCTATTTTGTTCTATAAGTTCAAGTTCTTTATCATAAGCTCTTTCTTGTTGATATTTTTCGTACGCTTTTAGCGCCTTATCATATGCTTCTTGAGCATCTCTGACCGCTTCGGCATTTACTTCCCAAACGAAACCAACACCTTCACGGAAAACTCTTACATTCTTTTGTGTCAGTGCTTTTTGTAAGTCAATGCGCCTTTTTTCAATATCTAACAGATAATCCTCTACTTCGGCTTCTTCATTCAGGGCTTTTTTCTTATCCTCGATGGCCTGTTTCTGTTTGTCATATTTTTTGTTTATTTCGTCTATTTTGTTATTTAACCTATCGAGAGTTTTTTCAATAGCATCAACATATGCATCGCCTTGAGATTTTAAAGCTGAATTCATCTTTTCGGCAGCATTTTTAGCCGCTTCAGCTTGTTCTTGTAGTGCTTTTGTCGTTTCTTTTACTTGCTTCTCAATTTGCTTTTGTGCGTATTCTGCACCAATACTTTGCTTTGCGGCTTCAGCGAGCTTTTTATATTGATCTACTTGTGCAATAAGTTGTTTTCTTACCTCTTCACTTCCAGTATAACTCCAAATCTGTGCATATACAAAGCTCCATGTAGAAGTAGCCGCATTGTCTATTGAGTTTTTCAGTATCTTCATGGCTTCAGCTTCGTCTTCAATACTTGTTACCATATCAACCAAAGACTGAGCCTTTTTGATAGCGGTTTCATCAATGCGCGCTTTTATTAGCGACTTTAAATTTGATTCGGTAAGAACTAATTTACCATTTTCGTCTGTTAGATATTGTAAATATTTATGACCAAGTGAGAGCAATGTTTTGAAATTGTCTATCGAAATATATCCACTTTCGTTGTACTCATCAACAGCATTTAGTAATGAACTATAAGCGGATTGAAGATTGTCTAATTCATTGGTTAAATCTTCAAACGATTTTGTTATTTCAACTACTGGATCTTTCATATAACCTAACTCAACCAATATTGAGTTTAGGTCAGCAATGGATAATCCAGCTAATTCGGCTTTGTCTGCTAATGTTTCATATGCATTTTTCTGTTTTGCAGTCCAATCAGAAATATTTGAATCAACTGTAAGACCTCTTAAAGTTTCTGCTATGTCAGCCCAAGATTCTATAATCTTCTTTTTAAAATCATATTTTCTAATAGCGTTTATCTGTGCATCGAACATACTGGTGAAGTATTCGGTTAAACCTTCACCATATTTTTCATCGCCCTTAACTGCTTCGATCGCTTCAGACTTAGCATTTTTTAGTGCTTCAATAGATTCATCAATACGCTTCTGATCGCCAGAAGCCATTGCTTGATTAAATTGTTCTTGAGCTTTTAATATTTTAGCATATTGATCACTATAATTTGCAACTGCAATATTTGCTATTGCAGTATCGTATATTTGTTGATATTCTGTATATTTTTGATTCTCTTTAAAGCTTTTAAGTTTTGACTGTATTCTGCCTAATATACGAGAAACTTCTTCGTCAGTTTCATCAAAATTATCATAAATTGCTCTCGATAACGATTCGTAGAAGTTTATTATTTGCTCGTATGTTCCACTGTACTTAACAGAAATACCAATTTCAGCAGTTCGTCCACCACCAGTAACGGTTTCAATTTGCGTACTTCCGCCGAGTTTAGTTGCTTCTGCACTAATAAAATCTTTCAGCTCTTTATTCGGTCTAAAAGCACCAGATAATAAAATTGTAGCGTTGCGTGCTTTATTTAAATATTCAACTGCATCATTAATTTCTGTAGAATGCGTAATTAGCCAGTTTTCAGACGCTCTTTTTGAAAGTAATGACAAAGACTCTATTTGCTTATCAATACTTCCAGTTACTAAATTAATCGATGTAGCTTCTTTACCGTATTTCTTTATTATTTCGTTTTGTATTTCAAGTAATTTCTGGCGTTTATCATATGCTTCGGCTTGCGATAAGTTACCACTATCTAGTGCAGTACGAAGTTCTAATATCTTTTGTTTCTGCTCGTCTAAATAATCATTTTCGTCCTCTAACGCTTTGGCAGAATCTATGGCCGCTTTACGAGCTTCTTCTTTGGCTTTTATAGCTTTGACTATAGACTTAATAATTTTAGATATAACTGCTGCTATAGCAAGTGTAATAAGAGCATTGAGAGCCGCTTTGAGAGTTTTGGTAGCTGCGGTTAGCATTTTTGTTGAAAATGTTGCGCCATTCATCGTTTTGGCATATTCTTCAACTGAAACCTCACTACCATTAGCCGCCTTTGCAAATTCCTGAGCATGCTTACTTGCGTCTTTAAGAGTTTCATTAAATGATAAATTAAAATTTTTTGTTTTTCTTAATTTTTCGTTGAACCTATTTAAAGCTTCAACATCTGCTTTAATTGAAGTTTTAGTAACGGTAAATATATCTGATAACCGAATACCATTATCATTTATTTGAAAAGGAGTTAATATCGAATTTTTGTTGACATATATTATATTTAGGGATATAATATATGTATGATGTATTTAGGAAGGTGATTTAATGTACGTTGTAAGATATTGCCCTAAATGTGGTTTTGTCGGCATAATAATAAGCACTTCTCCAAAAATGACTTGCCATTTTTGTAATACAAAACTAATTGAAACAGAGTATACTGGACGTTATGAAGATGGGAAGAAATATGGGTTTGATCACCCTGCGCCGGTTAATGCGGATAAAATTATACAAAAGAAAGACATTCTTGAAAATATAATTAAAAAATCACCTGACTTCATCCAAGAACTATATGATCTGCGCATTCAAAAAGAAAAAGAGTTTATGGATAGTATTGGAACGAAACCATCAACAATTGAAAAATGTCCACATTGCGGATCTACAAACTTCCAATTAGTGAGAAGAAAATGGTCACTTCTTACTGGGTTTTTTACCAACAAAGTTGATAAATATTGTATAAATTGCAAACGAAAAGTACAATAAAATAGTATTATTTAGTTAATTTTTATTCATCATACCGCCATTACAGCGTCAACTTGGACTATACCTTTCAAGCCTAACAAACAGTTAGACTCGCTCCGTGTCTAGTCTCTGAACCTTCCACATGAATATGTCCGATGCCCTAACACCGTTAAATGACATATTTTTAGTGGCTTGGCTGCTTTCGGGCATTTCAGCCCTACTATCGATTGTCGCTTAGTTATCCATTGTGGATAATACGTGTTTAGCCTCTCGGCATGCACCATCTATTCGAGTTTTTCCTGGCTTTCGCCAACTATCACGCTTGCCGTTTCCAGCTACGTTGTAGTCCGAATAGCTTATAGGCGACTCCCAGCAATTTACGGAACGCTTTCTTTCGAACATCCCAACCGTTGTGCTGTCTTATGCAGCCTTCAGTGGGGCGGGCATATTAACTCTTTTGAGTTTACCAACGTTTTTGTTTAATAATGAAAACGCAGCAGATATCGAAGCAATTAATGTGGGTATTGAACCTAAATTTTCTACTATTTTTATAATTATATCGAGTATTTTTGTTCCACTGTTGATTAAAAATTTAATAAAATCGCTATCTAATATTGTTTGAGATAAAGCTTCGAAAGTAGCTTTAAATTTTAATACACGTCCTTCAAGAGAATCAAGATACTTTTGGTTCTCTATTAATGCACTTCCCTGAGAATTTAAAGCTGTTTCAGTAGCACGAATTCCATTTGCAAAGTTCGTCATTAATGCACTAAATACATTGCCCTGACGAACACCAGCAACAAGTCTTGTTATGTCTGCCCTTGCTCTATCAGACAGCGAACTCCATCTCTGAGATAATTCATATAGAATTTGATACGTTGACTTAAACGTATTATTGTCAAGCATTATATCAACGCCTGACAACGCCTTAATTTGCTGTTGTAATTGTATTACTGATTCAGCGGCACCTTCTGCATCTTCACCCATTTCTTGCAAAGCCCCTGCTGTATTACGCAAACGCATAGAAATTGTTTTGAGTGCTGTTCCTACTACCTCTGCATTTTGGACGATTTCATATGCACTCGTAACAAGACCTATTGATTCTTCGAAAGAGTTGTTTGCGGCTGCTAATGCCGAAGCAGACCTCTTTAGAGCTTCGCCCAATGCACTACTTCCGATCGCATAACGGTTTCCTACCTCGTTAAGTGCATCGACAATTCTTATGCTTTCAGAAGCTTCGATATTGAAGCTCTTTAATATCGATATTATTATTTCAGATGCATCTTCAACACTTTTAACTTGGTCTCCGACATTTTTATAAATAGTAGCAACTTCACCGAGTTTTGCCGCCTCATCAATTGTATATCCAAGACGAGCGAATATCGCGGTTGCTTCTACTAAACCGCTTATTGTAGTACCTAATTCCTTTGCTTTGTTTGCCGCATTAGTTAAAAATCTATCGTAAACATCGGCAGTTTCATCGGTAACTTTCTTTAACTCGGTAATTTGTTTATCTATTTCAAAAATACTGTCTACAATTTTACCGAGCGATGTGATAACCGTCATTACACCAGCAGACGATAAAACCCACGTGAAAAACTTTTTCGATTCTTTAGCCATACTGCCGAAAATAGTTGTTCCTAAGTCTCCTGCGGCAGATATATCTGAAGTTAATAAAGTGAATTGCTTATTCCATTCTTTTAAACTTTGTGGATCGACTATTTTTTGAACGTTGCTCTTTAAAATACTTATTTTTTCTGCGTATTTATCTACTGCCTTAGAGTTGATTCTAAAAAACTTATCTATTTTATTTTGAGCAATACTTCTTTCTATTTCTGCATTAAATGTATTTAGCGTTCGCTTTGTAGCATCTGTTGTTTTCTTTACTTGCTCATTTATATTTTTGTTGACATTTTTAATGTTTGATGTATTTAGTTCTGCTTTTATTTTAAGCGATTCTGTCTTAATTCTCCGTATTTGTTCGTTAATAGCTTTCTCACTTTTTTGTTCATCAAGAATCGCTTTTATCAATATTTTTAAATCGTCTATTGTTTTTACCCCCCTTCGGGCAAAAATAAAATAGGTTTAAACCTCTACGCTGAATTTTATTCTTCGGTATCCCAACTTAACATGTCTTCGTATATTGTCTTGACATAGCAATTTCCTTTTAGTTTTGTATATGAATCATATAAAGAAATTAAGTTTTCTCTCATATATTCGGGTAAGCACTTTGCTGATTTATATTCGTAATAAATAGCCGTAATTGCATTTCTGAATAGACGCTGTAACGCTAAATCCTGAACCTCTGTATGTTTGGCTATTGTTTTTACAGTTTCTAATATCTCATTTAATTTTTCGTCTTGCTCTTTTTCTCTGTTTTTCCTCGTAATTACATTTATAACCCAATTTCTCAATGGCTTTATAAGAAAAACCGCTAAATTCAGAATTACTAATACTGAACCAGCAATACCTCCAATTGTTGTTATAATTTCCATAAACAATTACCGAACCTTTCAATAAAGATAACGCCCCTTTTAAGGGGCGTTTTATCACTCATCGTTGTCATTTGATCCGTTTTTAAGCTGTTTATAGATTTGATTAATACCTGTCGAAGCAAGACCAGACGAAATACCAATCGCGATAGCAGAAAGCACATCAGGGGTAGGAAAGTCCGGCATAGTAAACATACCAACAATGCCGAGAATTCCACCAACGCCACCAACAATAGTGGGTATCCACTTATTATCAATAGGCGTGCGTTTTACTGCTTCTGCAATAAGATAACAAATGACAATTATCGTAGGAATAACTGTATAATCTAAATTCATAAAAATTAAGGCGTGGAGACCCCAACTTCTTTAAGTTGGGGAGGAAACGCCTTTCCTCCTTTCCCATAATAATGTTTTTCTTTTACTCAATTTTAAAACGTATACTAACATAAAGTATACCTCCTTTTGGAGTAATGTCTCCTTCTCCAAAGTTATATAGGCTTTTTACACTTAACTCACTATCCCTACCTCACAGGATTGTTTAAAGTTAAGCAACAGAGCTACGAGTCAGGAGAAACGCCCGCAGGTGTTATGACCTATATAACGTAGTC
>Ga0209204_1003368_pt1 | contig 11842 bp, 17 predicted proteins | sample AD_JPNMR2_MetaG_FD_184425 | JGI IMG/M metagenome (GOLD analysis project Ga0209204, IMG submission 184425) | Active sludge microbial communities of municipal wastewater-treating anaerobic digesters from Japan - AD_JPNMR2_MetaG (SPAdes) (version 2) | ecosystem: Engineered > Bioreactor > Anaerobic... | reverse complement strand
GGCCTCGACCTGCCACATCTTCCGGTAGGGACAGTCCTTGAAACTGATGGGGGTATTATTCTGGAGGTGACTCAGATCGGCAAGACCTGCCATACGAAATGTGCCATTTTCAGGCAGGTTGGCGAGTGCGTTATGCCGCAGGAAGGAATATTTGTGAAAGTTATAAAAGGCGGTAAAATCAAAGCCGGAGATAAAATCTATGTCAGACAAAGCAGGTGAACTAAAAGGATTACAGTTGGCTATCCTGACTGTCTCTGACCGCTCAGCTCGCGGAGAAAGGCCTGATTTGACCGGGCCTGAACTCAAAAACTTTGTGACACAGCGGGGCGGCGAGGTGTTGGCGATGGCCATCGTGCCTGATGAGAAAGAGGCTATCAAACAAAAGCTTCTGGAATGGTGTGACCGTCAGGACTCGCCGGAGATTATTTTAACTACTGGCGGGACCGGACTTTCGCCCAGAGACATAACTCCAGAAGCGACACTCGAGGTGATGGAGAGGGAGGTTCCAGGCCTGGCAGAAGCCATGCGGACCGAAAGTTTAAAAAAAACTCCAATGGCCATGCTCAGCCGGGCGGTCTGCGGTGTCAGAAAGCAAACGCTCATTATCAACTTGCCAGGCAGTGTGAGCGGGGCGCTCGAGAATCTGGAAGTGGTCTGGCCGGCCCTCGGCCATGCGGTAGAAATTCTTCGTCAAAAAATCTCAGACTGCCAGCAGTCGGCTCATAGCCATTTTAAGGATAAAGCCTGAAGGGGCTGCTAAGGAGCAAGGCATGAAAGCAGTAGCTATTGTTGGCAATTCAGACTCGGGTAAGACCAGGCTGATCACGGCTTTGATCAAGGAATTGAACAGCCGTGCATTGAAATGTGGCGTGCTTAAGAAGGCCAGTGAGGAAGTGGAGCTTGATAAAGAGGGTAAGGATTCCTGGCAGTTTATGGCGGCCGGGGCGGAAGCAGCTACGGTTTTAGCCCCGGAAAAAATCTTTACCATTGAAAAAAATAAAGCCGGTCAAACTCTGCTGGACATAGCTCTGGAACGATTCGCGGAAGTAGATATTCTGCTGGTTGAAGGCGGGAAAAAAGAAAGTGCTTTTAAAAAAATCTGGAGGCTTCAAAAGGTGGCTGACTTCGATGAAAACAAGGCGCCGGAAGAATTGCTGGCGGTCGTGGCTGATGAGTCATTTCCCATTTCGCCCGGCTATCCTGTCTTCCAAGCTGAGGAGATTTCACGGCTGGCCGATTTTCTATTGAATGTCCTCGAACCGCTTGAACCACTGGCTGAACTTAAAGTTGATGGGCGGAGAGTGCCGCTCAATCCGTTTGTTCAGAGTCTGCTGACTGAGACGATAAAGGGCCTGCTCCGGGCGCTCAAAGGCCTGCCCGAAAGTCCTCAGAAAGTGGAAATTAAGCTTAAAACAGGCGAGAAAGATGAAAAAACAGGAAGAACTTGATTGGAAGAAGCTTAAAAAGCTTGAAAAGGAATTTTTCTCGAGACATGATCCAGGGCTTCTATCAGTATTAAGGAAGGCTGTAGTTGGCATAGCTGGAGCTGGTGGTCTGGGTTCAAATGCAGCCGTTTCTTTAGCCAGGGCGGGAGTGGGTAAGCTCATTATTGCCGACATGGACAGGGTTTACCCTTCTAATCTCAACCGACAGTATTATTTTCTGGATCAGATCGGACAGCTGAAAGTAGAAGCCCTGGTTGAGAACCTTAAAAAAATAAATCCTTTTTCTCAGTATGAAATTCATCCAGTAAGAGTCACTGCCAAAAATCTCAGGAAACTTTTTTCAGAAGCAGAGATTATGGTCGAGGCCTTGGACCTGGCCAGTGAGAAGAGCATGTTGATCAATACCTGGCTGAGCCTTTTCCCCGATCGACCAATCATTGCTGCCTCGGGGATTTCAGGTTTTGGAAAAAATAATAAGCTCAGGACCAGACGGCTGGGAAAACTTTATCTCTGCGGGGATGAGGAAAGCGAGCCCGGCGAGAAGATAAGTCCGATGGCTCCGCGTGTCGGCATTGTGGCTAATATGCAGGCTAATCTGGTCCTCGAACTTCTCTATAAAAAATCGCTTCCTCATCTTAACCACTGATCACCGGCCAGGCACTTTTTTGTGCTTGATCGGAAGCTGCTGGCTGAATACAATGGACTTGGTGAAGACATGAGGGATTATATTTATTTGGGGGATAGGCTACTGGCGGAGTATCAGCCACAGACTGGCCAGATTTACTATTACACTTCAGACCAGGTGAACTCCACCCGGGTGGTAACGGATCAGAATGGGGTGAGAGTCTTTGCTGCTGTGTATGATCCTTATGGTGGCATTCAGAAGATCTGGGAGAACTCTTATTCACCGGCATTGAAATTCTCAGGCAAGGAGAGAGATTCCGAGTCAAATCTGGACTACTTTGGAGCTCGCTACTATGGGAACTATTACTACCGCTGGTTAAGCCCTGATCCAGTGATAAACCGAGACGCTGCCCTGAGCAACCCCCAGCTATGGAATCTGTATGCATTCTGCCACAACAACCCTGTGACCTATTAGGATCCGAATGGGATGGATGTTTTTTATGCAACAGAACAACTAAGATCATTTTTTGCAACTCTAGCGGCTAGAAGTCAAAAGGTACGAGATACTTTAGCGCTTTATGAAGGTGAGGGCCGGCCAAATCTGTATAAGGGGCAAGGAGATGCAGGGAAAGATATAGATGGGGATGAGGCATATGGAAGTTTTGCAGCAGATATAATTCCAGATTATGGGGAAAATCTTACGAAGCTAACTCCTGGAATGACTTTAGAAGAGATGGAAAATTTGGCTACTTGGTCTGTAAGAGAAGCCACTTTGATACTTGATACCAATTTAACTATAAGTATATTTAATCGTGATACTATAAGACATGCCTTGCATGAATTGGGGCATGCTGACGAGGCAGCTCGGTCTCCGCTCCAATATAGGAGAGATTTGAGGAATATAAGAGATAAAGAAGGGAAAATAATGAAACATGACAAAAGACCAAACGAAATCTATGCCGACCGATATGAAGAAAGGGCGTATGAAAGGATTGCAAAGTGAAACGCACTTTATTAATCGTAGTGGTGATTTTATGTATTACCGTGGGTTATATTCAGGGCCAGCAGATAAAAAATAAAGATTATGATTCAAAATCGGTTGTTCAAGAACAGCTAAGTGGAATAAAATCTATAACATTATTGGTAAATGTCGATTATGAGATACCGGATTACTCAACTATAAAGGACGAAATCTATTCTTTGTGCGCTGAGAAACTTAAAAATGAAGGTCTGGATTTAAACGGTGATCAAAATATTATTCTTCGTATCGATGTAAATTCTTTTCCAATAGAAATTGTAGAATTTGATAGATATTTACTTTTGCTGGTAAGAACAGAGTTGAAGGATGAAGCTAGACTTGTTCGGGATCCAAATTTGAGGAATCCACATGGTTATGTAACGTGGTCAAATGATTGGGTGTTTATCAGCTCATTGGAATCGTTGAGATCATCTATTAAAGAGGAAGTACTAATTCGATTGGAAATTTTTTGCATCGATAGGAAAGGTGCGGAGAGATTTGTATCTAAATAAGAGCCAAAATTAAACTGTTCCAATATACCGGTGTATATAAAAATGCTGGTTTGGTTAAGATGACCATGAAGAGCTGGGCTATGGCGGGTGGTTGATGAGGAGGCTTAATGGCGGAAAAGAGGAGAGTGTACGGCTGCTTAATGTTATGGAATCCGCTTCGGGGCTAAAATCACTCAGGTTGAGTTCAGGGCTGGGAGCAAGTTATAGTTTTAGCAAGAGTCTGGCCATGCCTGATAGATATCCGTTCGATGTGAGTGACGAAAGCTTTGGCATCAGGGCGAAGAAGGTAGGAAGAGCAGAAAAGGAGGAGGAGACGGAGAGGATATTAAAGCTTCGGAGGGAGCGGTTTATGAAAGGGGAGAGAGGAGTGGCCAGCGGAAGTAGCATTAATAAGCCTGTTCAGAACCAGGTAAGCAGTTCAACCATTGAGATAAGCAAAGCAGGTGGAACGACGGTTATTACCAATACAGGAGCCAGCATTCTGTCAGTGGGTTCAACCGGAACATATTATGTATATTCTTTTGACGGGAAGCTACTGGCTGAATACAATGGGCTTGGTGAATGCCAGAGGGATTACATTTATTTGGGGGATAGGTTATTGGCAGAGTACCAGCCACAGACGGGCCAGATTTATTATTACACTTCAGACCAGGTGAACTCCACCCGGGTGGTAACGGATCAGAATGGGGTGAGGGTCTTTGCTGCTACCTATGATCCTTATGGTGGCATTCAGAAGATCTGGGAAAACTCCTATAGTCCGGCGATGAAGTTTTCAGGCAAGGAGAGGGACTCAGAATCAAATCTGGATTACTTTGGAGCCCGCTACTATGGGAACTATTACTACCGCTGGCTAAGCCCTGATCCAGTAATAAACCGAGACGCTGCCCTGAGCAACCCCCAGCTATGGAATCTGTATGCATTCTGCCACAACAACCCCGTGACCTACTGGGATCCTGATGGGATGGATGTTTTTTATGCAACAGAACAGCTAAGATTATTTTTTGGAGTTCTGGCGGCTAGAGGTCAAAAGGTACGAGATACTTTAGCGCTTTATGAAGGTGAGGGCAGACCGAATCTGCATATTGAGCAGGGAGATGCAGGGATAGATATAGATGGAGAAAAAGCATATGGAAGTTTTGCGGCAGATATAATTCCAGATTATGGGGAAAATCTTACGAAGCTAACTCCTGGAATGACTTTAGAAGAGATGGAAAATTTGGCTACCTGGTCTGTAAGAGAAGCCACTCTGGTACTTGATACCAGTTTAACTATAAGTATATTTGATCGTGATACTGTAAAATATGCCTTGCATGAATTGGGGCATGCTGACGAGGCAGCTCGGTCTCCACTCCAGTACAGGAGAGATATAAATAATATAAGAGATAAAGAAGGAAAAATAATAAAACATGAGAAAAGACGAGCTGAAATCTATGCCGACCGATATAAAGAAAGGGCATATGAAAGGATTGCAAAGTGAAACGCAATTTGTTAATCGTAATGGTGATTTTATCTATTACCGTGGGCTACATTCAGGGCCAGCAGATAGAAAATGGAGATTATGATTCAAAATCGGTTGTTCAAGAGCAGCTAAGAGGGATAAGATCTATAACATTATTGGTATATGTTGATTATGAGATACCGGATTACTCAACTATAAAGGACGAAATCTATTCTTTGTGCGCTGAGAAACTTAAAAATGAAGGTCTGGATTTAAATGCTGAGCAAAGAGTACATCTTTGTATTGAAATAGACTCTTATCCTATTACAATTGAAGGACTTAATGATTTTATTTTATTGCGGGTAAAAACAGAACTATTAGATGAAGCTAAACTTGTTCGGGATCCAAATTTGAGGAATCCACATGGTTATGTAACGTGGTCAGATGATTGGGTGTTTATCAGCTCATTGGAATCGTTGAGATCATCTATTAGGAAAGAAGTGATAGATCAGTTGGAAAATTTTTGCATCGATAGGAAAGGTGCGGAGAGGTTTGTATCTAAATAAGAGCCAAAATTAAACTGTTCCAATATACCGGTGTATATAAAAATGCTGGTTTGGTTAAGATGACCAGGAGGAGCTGGCTTATGGCGGGTGGTTGATGAGGAGGCTTAATGGCGGAAAAGAGGAGAGCGTACGGCTGCTTAATGTTATGGAATCCGCTTCGGGGTTAAAATCACTGAGGTTGAGTTCAGGGCTGGGAGCAAGTTATAGTTTTAGCAAGAGTCTGGCCATACCTGATAGATATCCGTTCGATGTGAGTGACGAAAGCTTTGGCATCAGGGCGAAGAAGGTAGGAAGAGCAGAGAAGGAGGAGGAGACGGAGAGGATATTAAAGCTTCGGAGGGAGCGGTTTATGAAGGGTGAGAATGGAGTAGCTGGAGGAAGTAGCATTAATAAGCCTGTTCAGAACCAGGTAAGCAGTTCAAATATTGAGATAAGCAAAGCAGGTGGAACGACGGTCATTACCAATACAGGAGCCAGCATTCTGTCAGTGGGTTCAACCGGAACATATTATGTATATTCTTTTGACGGGAAGCTACTGGCTGAATATAATGGGCTTGGTGAATGCCAGAGGGATTATATTTATTTGGGGGATAGGTTACTGGCGGAGTATCAGCCCCAGACTGGTAAGATTTACTATTACACTTCAGACCAGGTGAACTCAACGAGGATGGTGACAGATCAAAACGGGGTGAGGGGTCTTTGCTGCTACCTATGATCCTTATGGTGGCATTCAGAAGATCTGGGAGAATTCTTATTCAACGGCGATGAAGTTTTCAGGCAAGGAAAGGGACACAGAATCGAATCTGGATTACTTTGGTGCCCGCTACTATGGGAATTATTACTACCGCTGGCTGAGTCCGGATCCAGTAATAAACCGAGATGCTGCTCTGACTAATCCTCAGCTATGGAATTTGTATGCATTCTGCCACAACAACCCCGTGACCTATTGGGATCCTGATGGAAGCAAGGACTTGCCATTTAATCCTGCAAAAGACCGTGCAATAACTCATATAGCTGGCACAGCCACCCCTGTAATAATTGGGAATAGTTTCAATAAGAAAGCCTATAATTGCCATTCTTACGCATCGCACGACAGTAAGGGCGATCCTACTGACCCTCGTAATGCAGAACTTGTAGCAGTGGGTGTCAGGAAGTGGGACCAAAATCCGGATGATGATATTTTTTCACAGGGCTATAGGTCCCTAGATCCGGATGCACCCAATAAGCCTGGGGATCGCGTCCTTTATTTCGTGGACTCTAACGGAAACGGGAAGTATGATAAGGGCGAGCACATAATTCATTCTGTAATAGTCCAGGAAGTTGATAGCCAAGGCAATACTACGTTAGTAATTGGAAAAATGGGCGAGCAAGAGATATCAATTAACCACCCCAATGCGCCGGGATATTATGATAAGGCAAATAACAAAACAACTCCGACACTGAGAAACTATTTTCGTAAGTTTTAGGGTGATATGCAATGAACTTCCAGAGGATACTTTGTGTAGTTTTTTCAATCCTGCTTTTTATCATGTGCACCCCCGGCAGGCAAAACAATCTACTTGATATGCTTTTTAACGACAACCAGGACATTGTGAAGAGAGCGATCACCGCATTCCATAAAATGGGGAAGTCTGCAATCCCGTTATTGATAGATTCGATTGATAATGCGCGTCCAATGAAAATAATCTTAGAAAGTCCACGAAACTCCACTATCGAAATTGCGCGACCGCGCGGCTTTGTTGCTGCATACCTAATCGAATGGATTCTGGCGATTGACCATATTGATCCAGACGATATGATGAAGAGCCCGTATCTACTTGGCAATGATTTGAATAATTATATCTATTCGCCATGCATCGTCATTGACGGAAGGGAAGCATTGGCAGAAGACCTCATTGTAATAAAAAAGCTTTACCAGGAATGGTGGAGAAATAACAGCTTTAAGGAACTGGACGAATTACGACATGAATGGAAACAAAATATCAGACCCCTTAGTGGAACCGCTTTTTCGTGGCAGTGAGTCGATTAGGGACCTGATCTATGAAAACTGTTACAACAAAAATGGGAGTTTTGTGGCAAAAATCGAGGGGCAAGGATATCGCCGATAAGGAGGAATTGCTTGAACTCGGGAGAGAAGAATAAGAAGACGCTGCCCTGAGCAACCCCCAGCTATGGAATCTGTATGCATTCTGTCACAACAACCCCGTGACCTACTGGGACCTGAATGGTCTAACAGAACTTATTTTTTATGTAGCAAGGGGCATACTCTATGTAGATCCGCAGAGACCGGGAATAGAGCCATACGAAGTCCCTGCTACTTCCGGACTGGGTAAGGGTATGAACAATCCGGAGATGGGAAAAGAGAAGAATATTGGTCCTATCCCCAGAGGGGAGTATGAAATACATTCAGAGGATGTAAGCAATCCTGGCAAGCTAAGGGACTGGATTAGGAGTTGGTTTGGAGATTGGGGGGATTGGAGAGTTCGCATAATTCCGAAGGAAGGTACTGAAACTTTTGACAGGAAAGACTTCTTTCTTCATGGAGGCAAAGAGCCAGGGACAAGAGGCTGTATTGACATTGGCGGTGGCAAGTATGGTAATGAGCTAACAAATATGGTCCTTTCAGATATTATGAAAGACTCGGATAAAATCATTCCGATTTCTGTGCGATAAGGAGACGATCAATGAAGGTTGCACCGACAAAATTAAGGAAGATGTTATTGATATCGATCTTATATGCAGTTGTTTGGATTTTGACCTATCATCTAATCTCTTGGATTTCTAATGGTAGCCCGAGCAGGAAAGCATATGGATTTTTATCCGGCTGGTGGAACGCACTTTATTTTAGCTCAATATTTGAAATCGAATTAAAAGCTTTACCTGGAGTTGGAGCAATCTCGAGTCTTATAATGGCTGTCAGCCTAATTCTTGATAAAAATATATTGTTTTACGTTAATGACTTGCCAGATCTAATTTCTGCATTAATATTTTTCTTGAGCCCGATGATATTAAATTCTGTTTTATTATTAGTGAAGTCGAAATATCTGAAGCGAAGGAAAGAATCTGTTGATTAGACTGAGTATGATAAGGTAAAAAGAAATTGATGATGAGGTGAAAGATAGTCGAGTATGTTCGTGGCAGGAAGGAGCCAGGGTCAAGAGGCTGTATTGACATTGGCGGAGGCAAGTATGGTAATGAGCTAACAAATATGGTACTTTCAGATATTATGAAAGACTCGGATAAAGTCATTCCGCTTTCTGTGCGATAAGGAGATGATCAATGAAGGTTGCTTCGACGAAATTAAGGAAGATGTTATTGATATCGATCTTATATGTAGTTGTTTGGATTTTGACCTATCATCTAATTTGCTGGATTTTCAGTGATAGCCCTAGCAGGAAGGCATACGGAGCTTTATCTGGCTGGTGGAACGCACTTTATTTTAGCTCAATATTCGAAATCGAATTAAAGGATTTATCTGGAGTTGGAGCAATCTCGAGTCTTATAATGGCTGTCTGCCTAATTGTAGATGAGAATATATTGTTTCGGTTTAATGACTTGTTGGATTTAATTTTCATTTTGATCATGGTCTTAAGCCCAATGATACTAAATTCTGTTGTATTACTGATAAAGTCGAAATATCTGAAGTCAAAGAAAGGATCTGTTGATTAGACTGAGTATGATAAGGTAAAAAGAAATTGATGATGAGGCGATAGATAACCGAGTATATTCATGGTAAAACAAGCCATGGTCAAGGGGTTGGCTGTATCGACATAGGCGGTGGCAAGTATGGCAATGAACTAACAAACAAAGTTCTTTTTGGCATAATGATGGATCCAGATAAAAATATCCCATTATTAGTAAAATAAGGAACATAAATGAAGCCTGTTCTATCAAAAATACTTGCAGCAGTATCATATATTGGCATATGGATAATAATTTATTTTGGGATAGTCCAGATTTTCAGTGATAGTCCAAGTAGAGTAGCCTACGGACTTCTGTCGAGTTGGTGGGCGGCACTTTGTTTTAGCTTAGTTATTGAAATTAAGATCGAAGATCTTGCTTTAATTATGCCGCTTGTAGCTTTTATTTCTTTTCTTGGTTCTATTTTCAGTAAACGTTTGTCGTCTTTTCTCAGCGATATAGATGAATTCCTTTTGTTTTTGAGCCCTATGATATTGAGCTCTTTTATTTACTTGATTAAATCAAAATATAAGGCTTATAGAAACAAAAGAGAAAAGCAGATTGATATTGTTAAGAAACATGAAGGTACTGATTAACAATAACGGTGGTGCAGAATACAATGGGCTTGGTGAAGGCATGAGGGATTATATTTATTTGGGGGATAGGTTACTGGCAGAGTATCAGCCACAGACTGGTCAGATTTACTATTACACTTCAGACCAGGTGAACTCCACCCGGGTGGTAACAGATCAAAATGGGGTGAGAGTTTTTGCTGCGACCTATGATCCGTTTGGTGGCATTCAGAAGATCTGGAAGAACTCCTATGTGCCGGCGATGAAATTCTCAGGCAAAGAGAGAGATTCCGAGTCAAATCTGGACTACTTTGGAGCTCGCTACTATGGGAATTATTACTACCGCTGGCTGAGCCCGGACCCAGTAATCAACAAAGATGCTGCCCTGTGCAATCCCCAGCCATGGAATCTGTATGCATTCTGCCACAACAACCCCGTGACCTACTGGGATCCGGATGGAGCCATTGTTTGGACAAACCAGGTCGGTTATGATGTGATTAAAGCAACGATGGGTGATGAGGTTTTGGCTAAGAATATTACCTGGGACGAGAAAACTGGGCTAATTTATGTGAACCGGAGTATCAAGACGGATAACACAAACTATATATCGCTAAGATATTTGGTGGATTCTGCGCAGGAGGTTAGAGTAAAAATTATAAATAAAGTATCCTTTTTCGATAAACAATATAATTCAGCTAATGAGACTCCCCTTGGATATGATGGCTTACAAGGGTTAACAATATATCCTCGTGAAGGAAGACCCGAGGCTGTTGGCGTCCATGATGAGAAATATATCCTTTGTGCGGTAGGTCCAATGAATGATAAGTCTAAGCAAGCCAGGGCTTTGGCTCACGAGCTTTATGGACATGCCTATCTTTATGTTAGTAATAAAGCTTTTTTGCATGAGCTTAACGAATCAAAGACAGGCGCAGATCCTAACGGATTTGTAAACAAACCTATAGATAATATTGGAAATAGGAGGTACTAAATTGAAAAATAGATATTTCCTTTTGTGTTTGATGATATTTCAGATGTTTAGTTCATGTGCAAACGGGTTGGCTTATTCAAATGATATGCAGATAAGTAAAAATGAAGGGTTTTATGATATAAAGTTTTCTATAAATTGTTTCAAAGCTCCAGATATTTTGACTCAGGCCAACGCAAGTTTTACAATCGGGTATAATATCAGTATAAATGATGAGGGTTACCCCGAAGACGTGGCTCTTCTTACCTTTAATGAATCTATAAAATCCCTCATAAGGGGAGCTTTTGATTCAGAGGAAGTAATATCTTGCATAAAGAAGTGGCGGTTTGTTGGACTAAATTCCAAATCGACATACACTGTTCTTCTGAGGTGGGAGCATATGAAGGGCTGGGTTACGATGATGATCTATAGCGAAAAAATGAATCTCTGTATTAATCTTCTGCCTGAGAAAAATTAACCGAAAGGAATCAGTGTCTCTTATAACTCATGAGAGTCTTGGCATAAGGGTGAAGAAGGTAGGAAGAGCAGAGAGGGAGGAGACGGAGAGGATATTAAAGCTCCGGAGGGAACGGTTTATGAAAGGGGAGAGAGGAGCGGCCAGCGGAAGTAGCATTAATAAGTCTGTTCAGAACCAGGTAAGCAGTTCAAATATTGAGATAAGCAAAGCAGGTGGAACAGCGGTCATTACCAATACAGGAGCCAGCATTCTGTCAGTGGGTTCAACCGGAACATATTATGTATATTCTTTTGACGGGAAGCTACTGGCTGAATACAATGGCCTTGGTGAGTGCCTGAGGGATTATATTTATTTGGGGGATAGGTTACTGGCAGAGTATCAGCCACAGACTGGCCAGATTTACTATTACACTTCAGACCAGGTGAACTCCACCCGGGTGGTAACAGATCAGAATGGGGTGAGGGTCTTTGCTGCTACCTATGATCCTTATGGTGGCATTCAGAAGATCTGGGAAAACTCCTATAGTCCGGCGATGAAGTTTTCA
>Ga0209204_1003363_pt1 | contig 11862 bp, 13 predicted proteins | sample AD_JPNMR2_MetaG_FD_184425 | JGI IMG/M metagenome (GOLD analysis project Ga0209204, IMG submission 184425) | Active sludge microbial communities of municipal wastewater-treating anaerobic digesters from Japan - AD_JPNMR2_MetaG (SPAdes) (version 2) | ecosystem: Engineered > Bioreactor > Anaerobic... | reverse complement strand
CGAGACCATCGGCGCCGTGGTCACGCGGGTGTGGTGCCCATCATCGGCGCGGCGTCCGAAAATGCCCACCCACGCCGGCGGTGCCGGCTGGCAGTACGACAACCGGGCCGCCGCGCTCTCGCTGCCGTCCGCCGGGTCGCCGCGGAGATCGCCCGGCACCAATCCGTGCAGCCGCAGCCAGGCGGCGGCCAGGGTATCGCCGAGGACGATCGCGTCGGCCTTGGTGTCCGCGTCCACCTCGAAGGTCTTGCGCACATCCAGCGGGCCGGTTGTGTAAGTCACGAACCAGGGGTGCATCGCTCTCTCCCCTGCTGGTGATGCTTTCGCGTCATCAGCTGCTCGTGGAATTTCGGGTTGGCTCCCTGCAGGTGCCAGCCGAACATGGAGCCGGTCAGCATGGCTTCGCGCTGCGCGGATGTGACGCCTTCGGCGGCATTGAGTTCGTCAGCTGTCAGCCGTGTGTGGATCGGGTAGTAGCCGGGCTCGCCGCGCTTGACGGCGATCACCGGCGACGTGCCGTAGACGCCCTTCGGGTTGTCGGCATAGGCGATGGGCGGAAGTCCGCGCTCGGAGAGTGCGTCATCGCGTGCGAGGTCGATGGGATTGAGGTGCATGGCCGTCGTCTCCTTGAACCCGATCCCCGGGCCTGGGCAGGTGGAATATCCATCTGCGCCAATGTTAGTAACGTTACTAACAATTGTCAAGCCCTCAAACTTGATCTCGCTTCCTGGAATTTCTCGGGGAGAAATTTTGGGCAGCTTTCGGCAGTTCGCTTTGACGTACCCTTTCAGGAATGCCTTCCGATGTGCTCGAAAATGCGCGCGGATGTCCTGGCAACCTCTTTGCGATAGGCCACGTAGGCTTCGTAGTCCGGCCAGCTGCCGATCACGGTCGGGCCGTACATGCCATTCCACATATTCGGTGATGGCCGGTCCATGCCCTGCTGAACGGTGAGGGCCGCCCGCTTTCGCGGTGTTTCCCCCTTCTTCAGTTGATCAACATGGCAGCTGATCTGATCAAGTTGGCAGTGCTTGTACTTGCCCGCCGAGTGGCACCAGCTGGCAAAGGCATGCTGCCCGTCCTTGGTTGCCAGCTCTCCGATCAGGTCAATCTCGAACTGTAGGGCTTGCTGGTCATCGCCCCAGCGCTCTTGTGCCAGTGCCTCCAGCCGGGCGTCCTCTTCCTTCTTCCACGCGGCAGCGCAAAACACTTGATAGTCCTTGGCCCACGCCGCTAGCAACGTCAGCTCCTCGGCCATGGCGCGCAGGGCGCTGGCGGCCGCATTGATCGCCAGTTCGTGCTCAGGCTTCAAGTTGCTGAACTGCTCCTTGATCTTCTGCATCTGCGTGGCCGAGCGCTTCGCATTCGACGCCTGGATCTTGATGTTCTTGTCGCCGTGATACCTGGCGTCCCACTCCCAGCGACGGATCAGGTCGGAATCGGCCTTGCGGCGTGTCTGCGCTTGAAAGCGTGCGAGCAGGTCACTCATGCCGTCCCTTCTTTCTCTTCAGTGCTTTTCCAGTGCCTGCCAGTTTTCGATGCGCAGGCCATCCACCCTTTGAAACTCGCCCACGTTTGCCGTGACGAGGACCAGCCCGCGCGACAGCGCATGCGCAGCGATCAGGGTGTCGTAGGCGCCGATCGGTCGGCCGATGCGCTCCAACTCGGCACGCACCGGGCCCAGCACCTCCGCGGCCTCGCGGTCCCACGTGAGCACGTTCGCCAGGTTGAGGAAGGCGTGAACCAGCTGGGCCAGCCGCACGGCTTGTGGCTTCTTGGCTAACCCGTAGACGTGCTCGGCCATCGTGATCGTCGAAATGCACCAGGCATCCGGCGGCAGCGCGAGCAGCTTTTCATTGATTGCCGCGTCACCGCGGATGGCAGCGCTGCTGGCATTGGTGTCCAGCATGTAGACCGCGCTCACGCGGCGCCCTCACCTGTTCTGTGCGGCTCGATCCAGTCCGCGTAGGGGTCGCGAGGGCCATCCATCGGCTGCTGGCGGTTCTTGAGATAGTCCTCCAGGCCTTCTGCAGCCAGCTCTTCGGCCAGCTGCTCGCGCAGCGCCGCGAATGCCGCCCAACTGACGGCCTTGACCGGGGACAGCACGACATCACCCGAGCGGGCATCGCGCCGGATCAGGACCTCGGTGCCCTCGAAGCGAAACTCGGCCGGCAGGCGCACAGCTTGGCTTCCGCCGCTGCTGAACAGACGGGCGGTCTTGATTGGATCAGCGTTCATGATGCGCTCCTTTGTTTTTCCGTGAACCGTGCCGTTTCCAGCAGGGCTGTGACTTCCGGGCCTTGCAGCGCCGCCTGCAGGCCCTTCTCCTTCGCGGCCCAATGTTCCGCAAGCTGCGCTGAGATGGCGTCGGCGGTCGCCTGGCCGTCGAGCATCACTCGCGCGGCCAGGTCCGCGACGAAGCCACCGACGTAGTGCAAGGTGGGAACGTCCTCGCCAATGCTGCGTTTCACGGCGGTGGACAGGCTTTGTGCCAGCACGGCTGTGCGGCCCAGCCGCGGCAACCAGGCGCGCAGCTGCTCGCACTGGTGCGGCTGCAGGACCAGCTTGAAGCCTTCCCAGTAGAGCGGCACGTGTTCGTTCTGCGCGAACCACTCCAGCGTCGTCGATCCGATCTGAGCATTGACGCCAAAGCGCAGGAGCGACGTACTCTCGCTTCCCAGCGTGCAACCCTCCTTGTATCCAGTGGCCGGCGGCTCCGCAACGACCCTGACGCCAAGCCAGCCGTCATCGCCGGGGAACACGCCCAGGGAGAACTCGAATCCCACGAATTCAAGGCCGCTATGCATGCGCAATGGCCGCTGGCCATACAGTTTCTCGGACAGGTCGCGCGCAGCCTTGAATTTCAGCCAGGCATCGGCCGCCGAGGCGGTGGTGCTGCCGACTTCTTTGAGCCAGTAGCTGCGCAACTGCTCCGACTGGGCATTCCACCAGTCCATGCCGCCTTGTTCGTCAGCTGTCGGCGCGCGCGTCACGTCTTGCATGGCAGTTCCTTGAGGCCTGATACCCCAGGCCACGGTGAGCGGACGGTTCAGCTCAGGGCAATAGTATATATATCGTGTAGCTACATTGCAAGAGCTAAAATAGTACAGTGATAACTGTACTTATCACTGCATGCTATTTCGTTGCCCTTTTCGGTGTCCGAAGATACGATGCGCCTAAGCCGTTGATGGGCAAAGAGTTTTTTGGAGTGCGAAGCGCTTGTCTTCGAGGAGCGACCGCCCTGCCCTTCATGCCGTGCGTGTTTTCTCGGAGAGAAATGGAGCCTATCCATGGACAACAGCTTGAGCTTTCGGGCCATCGACGCCGCCCTCACCCGATGCATGGAAGCCCACCCGCCCGAGGGCCTGGAGCGTCGCATGCATCCCGATGCCAACACCATGGCTGGCCTGTGGGCGCAGATGCTGGTGGACCGCGTTGACACGGTGCCTAGGGCCGGTATCAACCCGGATGTCATGGCCGCCTTGGAGCGCTGGCGTGCGAGCGAATGATTTCTCGGGGAGAAAAGATGCCTGATCCCAAGAAGCTGCCGGCTTCCCCGCTGCGCCTGACGCGCGACGTGCTGGCCCACCTGCGTTCCGTGGCCGAAGGATTTCCGGTGGCCAGCTCGGCTCGGCGCTATCTGGACTGCTCGGAGGATTCGGCCGTCGCCGTGCATCGCGCGGCCGTGGACATGGCCGCCGCCGTCGCGCGACGCGCGGGCCTCGGCCCGCGCTGGCGGCTGCTGCGCGTGCAACAGCTGCCGGTCCAAGCGCTGGCAAAGCCCGTTTCCCTCGAAGAATGGGCGGAATCCAATGGCTATGACGGGTTTTCCTTTGAAGAGTTGCGCGAGATCTACGAGGCCGAGAACGGCCCCCTCGGCACCGACCGCAAGACAAAGCAGATCGAACGGCTGCGACGTGCGAGGATGGAACTGCTGCAGCAGCTGGAGGCTCACGCTGTCGAGCCGCCCTCTCTCGGCGATTCCGTTGCGGCCTGGTTCCCCGAAGACCTGGCCGTGCGACTGAAGCGTGCCGGCTTCCACTTGATGGGCGAATTGCGCACCGCCATCGTTCTGGGTGGACGATGGTGGCGAGGCCTGCCGGGCTACGGTCCGGTCAAAGCCGGACAGCTTGCAGCTCAGGTCGGCGCATTGGTCGGCTGGCCGGCCGCACCGACCTGGGCCGCTTCGACGGAAGCGCGCGACCTGGCCGAGAACGCGCACCAGTTGATCGAGCAGTGGATCTCATCCCGTACCGAGTCGGCGCAGACCGTCCGAGCTTATCGGCGTGAAACGCAGCGCTTCCTTGTCTGGCTGGTGTCGGAGAGGCGCAAGTCCTTGGGCGATGCTGGCCCGGACGATTGCACGGCCTACATCGCATTCTTGCGGGCCGTGCCCGTGGAATGGATGAGCCGGCGCAGCGCCGCCCGCTTCCGCGAAGGATGGGCGCCTTTTGCATCGCAGCCGCGCATCACCAGCCAGCGGTATGCGCTGACCGTGATCAACTCCTTTTTCGCCTGGCTCGCGCGCGCCGGCGAACTGCCGCGCAATCCGTGGGATCTGGTGAATCTGCGACTGCCCGATGACCCGGACGAGTCGCTGGATGCGTCGCGGGCTTTCACGCCCACGGCCTGGGCCGTGCTGCATGCGCATGTACCGGAACTGCCGGATGCGGCGGCTGCACGCATGCGCTGGCTGCTGGAGTTCGGCCAGGGCACAGGCCTGCGCGCGACAGAATTGCTGTTCGGGCGCAAGGCGGACATTCGGCAGCGGGACGGAGGGTATTGGCTTCGGGTTCATGGCAAGGGCGCGCGCAACCGTTTCGTGGTTGTGCCAGCATCGGCCATGAGGGCGACAAGGGCCTACTTCGGCGCGCGTGGGTTGGATTACGACCTTGCGCATCCGAACACGCCGTTGCTTGCGCACCTGAAAGCGCCAGAGCTTCCAGGGATGGATGCGCCGGAAGCAGGGCAGCTGGTTAGGAGGCCAGACGAGCAGGAGCGGAAGCAACGTGGCTACCTCAGCTATTCAACACTCGCTCCGGCTTTCCAGCGGTTTGTACGGGCTGCGCTGCGGGCATCCTCACTGTCACATGAGGAACGGGAAGACGCACGTCACGCTTCGCTGCATTGGCTGAGGCACACGCATGCGACACGTGCGGCCGAAGCCGAAGTGCCGCCCGACGTGCTTCAGGCCAACCTGGGCCAAGCCGATCCACGCACAACTGCAGGCTACTACCGCGCCCAGGAGCAGCGCCGCCAGCGGCAGATGGAGCGTGCTTTCGGCTCGGCTGAAGGCGGTTGATGAAAGCAGTTCTGGAGCGTCCCTCATGAGTATTCGTACCTGTACGAATACTTTTCAACTTCCATTCGGGAGAGCCGGCCCTGACCCCTGGGCGCTGCCCGCTGCGCGGTCACCGGACGCCCGCGCGCCCTTCGGGCGCTTTCCGCAGCTCGCCTATTCGGCTCGATCCTTCGGATTGCCGCTGCGCGGCACTGCTCCAGGCCGCCTGCGCAACGCTCATTGGGGGAAGTGCCTGCGGCACATCCCCCAGCCGCTGGGCTGACCCCCTGGGGTGAAGGCTACTGGCCGTGGGCCAGCAGCCTGGAGCGTGCCACGCTGCGCGCGGAGTGCCTGGCCAGCGGCGCCGCAGGCGCCGAGATCCACCAAGGGGAGGGCGTTTCTCGGGGAGAAACGCCAGGAGGCGCTGCGCCCTGGACCTGCACCTGCAGGTGATCCAAGGCCGAATCTGTTCATCAGGGCGCGAGGCAGGTTGTGTGCCAGCCAAGGCCGCGCCACGCGCTCGGGCGGCGGTGGCGTGCGACGGCTTCGGGAGCCCTCAGCGACGACCAACGAGGCCGCGCCCTGGGCCAGCTTGGGGCGCGAATGGGCGCTGCGCCCTGGGCGCTGGGCACGTGCGCGATTGACCGGTGACATGGGCTTCGCCCATACCCAATACCGTTACACACTGGCACATTAAAAGGTGCATTATCAGGTGTATAACAGGTTAAAATACAGGTACGGTGCAGCAATCAAGCGGTGCCGGTCATAAGGAAAATCATCATGGCTTCTAAGAAACCCCTGGCTCCGCAATCCGTCGAGCTTACCCCCAACCAAGGCCCTGCCGATCTGGATGCGGTGAACGCCGCAGCAGCCGAAGCGGCAGGCCGCGATACGGCCGATTTCCAGCCGTCCGACTTCGACCATGCGCAAGCTGCGGCGGCACCGGCCCAGGTGCCTCCCGAGTTTGAAGTCACGGTGGTGAGCATGCTCACCGGCGCGCTGTTCACGTCGCGCCCATCGCCCGACCGTGCCGACAACGCGCCGGCGATGACGGGAACCATCCAGCTGGACGATGCAGCGCTGCGCGTGCCCCTGGCCGCATTCGTCAAGTCGGCCCGCGAAACCGGCGTGCTGTATTGCGCGCTGACGGTGGGCTTCAAGGATGGCCCGCGCTACTACGGCAAGCTCTTCTCGGCATCGCACAAGAACCACCGCAACGCGCCGGACTACCACGGCTACATCTGCCTGCTGCCGGTTACTCGCAAGGGCCAGTACACGGAGCAGGAGTGGGAGGAAGCGCCGACGCTGCCGATCCACGGCTACCGCCGCCGCAATGCGTCCGACAACCGGGCGCGCATCCAACTGCTGGGCGCCCCCGTCAAGGTCGCCGACCACGAACTGCCGTTCTGAGCATTGGAGGAAGCGATCATGGCTTACGAAGAATCCAATGTGTTGAATGGCGAGGACGCAGCGGTTGTTGAAATTGACGGCAAGCTGGTATCCATCCTGTCCGGCGAGGAACGCGACATTCCCCTGAATCGCCTGCACCTGTCGCCCAACAACGTGCGCAAGAAGCACGATCCCAGCACCATCCCGGAACTGGCGGCAGCGATCATGGCCGAAGGCGGCCTTCTCAATCCGCTTGCGGTGATCCCCGAGAAGATCAAGGGCAGCAAGGGCGACCACGGGGTGGTTGCCGGTGGGCGTCGGCTGGCAGCGCTGCACTACCTGGCAGAGCACGCCGCCGTGCCTGCTGATGTGCCGGTGCGCTGCCGCGTGTTCGATGCCGAGCGCGGCGTGAGCGTCAGCTTGGTCGAGAACGCCACTCAGGAGCCCATGCATCCAGCCGACCAGCTGGAAGCATTCAAGCGGCTGGTGGATGAAGGGAAGACGGCAGGCCAGATCGCGGCCGCCTACAACCTTTCGGCCCTGACCGTCGAGCGCCGGTTGAAGCTGGCACGCCTCGCGCCGGAATTCCTCGATATGTACCGGGCCGACCAGATCGAAATGGGACAGCTGCAGGCGCTTGCCCTGACCGATGACCATGAAGAACAGCGGCGTGTCTGGAATACGCTTTCGCCGTACCAGCGATCCGCGCACTACATCACGCAGATGCTGACGAACGACGAGGTGAGCAGTACATCGGCCATCGCGCGTTTCGTCGGCCTGGAGGCCTACCGGGAAGCCGGCGGCGCGGTGCGGGCAGACCTGTTCACGGGGGAGGAAGGCTCGTTCTACATCCAGGACGGCGCGCTGCTCAACAGGCTGGCCCTCGAAAAGCTGGAGGCCCAGGCCGAAGAAATCCGGGCCGCAGGCTGGAAGTGGGTCGAAGCGCGCATGAGCTTTCCCTACCATGAGCGCAGCGCCTTCGGGAAGCTGGAACCGAAGCGGCGCAAGCCCACCACCGAGGAAAAGGCAGAAATCGACCGCGTGAGCGCAGATGCCGATGCGCTGCGCAAGCGCATGGACGAACTGGAAGCCCTGACCGCCTACGACGAAGAAACCGACGAGGAAGGCGAGTGGACCGACGAGCAGGAGGCCGAATATCAGGCGCTTCAGGCGCAATGGGAAGCGTTCGACGACCTGGGCGACAACATGGAGGCGGCTTTGCGCGAGTGGGGGCCGAGGCAGCGAGCCACTTCCGGCGTGGTGCTGACCATCGACAACGCGGGCCAGCTTGTCCTGGCAGAGGGTCTGGTGCGGCGCGAGGATGTTCCGCAGGCCAAGCAGGCCGCAGGCGGCGAGGGCGTGGCGGGCGGGATGGCCGAGGCACCGAAGAAGGTTCGGGCCGAGTTCAGCGCAACCCTTTGCGCGAACCTGACCGCGCATCGCTCGGCGGCTGTCGGCGCCGCGCTGACCCAGCAGCCGAAAGTGGCCCTGGCCGCGCTGCTGATGACCCTGATCGTCAACGACAAGGAGCCGTGGCAATCGTCGCCGGTGAAGGTGCGCTTCAACGACAACATGCACCAGATCGGAAACCAAGCCAGCGAATTCGGCGGCAGCAAGGCAGCGGATGCATTCGAGCACGCGGCCGGCTGGATCGGCAAGCTTCCCGCGCACGGGCCAACCCTGTTCGCAGCGCTGATGGCGATGGAGCTTGGCGAACTGATGCAACTGCTGTCTGTGTTCATCGCTCACTCCTATGAGGTGTTCTCCGGCGAGCCGAACCGCAAGGTCGGGCACGGCTACGACATGGCCCAGCTGATCGAATCGACATTGGGCTTGAACATGGCCGACTGGTGGATGCCGACGAACGAGCGCTACCTGTGCCACGTTCCGAAGGCCAAGATGATCGAGGCCGTCACGGAGGCCTGCGGTGCCGACGCGGCCAAGCCCATCGAGAAGATGAAGAAGGGCGAGGCCATCGCCGCCACGGCCGCGCTGCTGGATGGCCGACGCTGGTTGCCATCCACGCTGCGCCCGTATCCGCAAAGCACGGAGGTAGTGGAGCAGGACGAGGCCCATGAGGAAGACGAAGACCAGCATGAGGCCGATGCCCTGCCGGAGGGCGTCGAGGGCTGATGGAGGTGGCCGCAGCATGACGCTGCGGCCCTTTCTCGGCTCCCGAGCGCGGCGAATGCCATGCCTTGTCTAATCAATACATGCCAGCGCGGCACCTTGCGTGCCGCGCTCCTGGGCAAGCTGATCGTGGTTTGCTTCGGTGCCGGGGTGGACTCCACGGCGATGCTGCTGGCCTTGCGTGCGGCAGGCCTGCGGCCCGATGCGATCACGTTCGCCGACACGGGCGGCGAGAAGCCTGAAACTCTGGTCCACATCGAGCGCATGCAGAAGATCCTGCATGCGTGGGACTGGCCGCCTATCGAACTGTGCCGCGTTCGCACCCAGCCGCAAACCCCGTACACCGACCTGTACGGCAACTGCTGGACGAACGAAACCTTGCCATCGCTCGCCTTCGGGATGAAGTCTTGCAGCATCCGCTGGAAGCACGTGCCGCAGGACCAGCACCTGATGGGCGTCACGCGCGGGCCGAACCGCCGCCCGCCGCATCCGCTCTGGCTGCGCTCGCGGGCGCAGGGCCAGCGGATCGTGAAGCTGATCGGCTACGACTGCGGCCGGGCCGACCGGCGCCGGGCGGGCGCATCTTTTGCCGCCGCCCGCGCCGATGGGCCATTCGATTTCGTCTACCCGCTGCAGCTCATCGGCTGGACGCGCGTCGATTGCGTGCGCGCTATCGCCGCCGACCTGGGGCCGGACATGGTGCCGATCAAGTCCGCGTGCTACTTCTGCCCGGCTTCCAGACCGTGGGAATTGTTCTGGCTGGCCGGACACCATCCCGGGCTCCTCGATGAATCCCTTGGACTGGAGCGGCGTGCGCTCACGGGCCGGCACAGCCGATTCGATGAAGTGGACTTCGGCAGCAGCTGGGAAGAGATGGTGCGCGATGCACCGAGCTTTCCGAGCACGAAGACGACCGTGGGCCTGGGCCGCAGCTTCGCCTGGAATCACTGGGCGCGGCTCAATGGCGTGGTCGGCGATGACTTCACCGTGATCCGTGGCCAGCGGCGCCGCTTCATCCGGCTCGCCCAGCAGCTGCAGGCCGACGACAACGCACTGGACGCGCGCGCCGGCCTCCCGGCCGGCGCGGTGGACGTGAGGTGAGGCCAGCATGAACCCACCTTCCACCAATCTGCTGATCGAGCAGCTGGCCCTGTTCGGCCAGCGCTGGCATCGACGCCGGGCGTCCTATCGGCCGGCCGGCGAACCCTTCGACCCCACGCGCTGCACCGTGGTGCCCATCGAGGAGGGCGACGCCAAGCACTTCGTCTTGATGCACCATTACTCGGGAACCTACCCGGCGGCCCGGTTTCGTGCTGGCGTGTTCGTGAAGGAGCCGTTCCAGCGTGAGCGATTGGCCGGTGTCGGCGTGTTTTCGGTGCCGATGAACCAGCGCGTGATCCCCAGCTACTTTCCGGCACTCGCGCCCAATGAGGGCGTCGAACTGGGCCGGTTCGTGCTGGACGACAGCCTGGCCGCGAACGCCGAGACCTGGGCGCTGGCCAGGATGCGACGGCTGCTGCGGCAGGCGCTGCCTGAAGTGCGGGGAATCGTGGCGTACTGCGATCCCATCGAACGGCGCGACGAGTGCGGCGAACTGGTCAAGCGTGGCCACGTGGGCACCATCTACAAGGCCGGGAACGCGCAGTACCGGGGCCGCTCCAGCGCGCGCATGCTGTGGCTGTCGCCCAGCGGCGCGAGCTTCGCCGACCGCACGCTCGCCAAGGTGCGGCTCGGAGAGACGGGCGAGCGCTATGCCCTGGAGCGCCTGGCCGCGATGGATGCGCCCAGGCGATGCACGGGGGAGGGCGGCGCCGAATACATCCGGCGCCTTCAGGATGAAGGCTGGCTGCGCCGCGTGAAGCACCCTGGGAATTTCGTTTTCACCTGGCCAGATGGTCGGGCAGGAGGTGGCCCTTAAACTTGTCCTGCGCTTCGGAGTTTTCGAAGCGCGTTTTTTTGAAGCCTTACCCCGTCCATAGTGGCGGGTTTTTTTTTGTTCTCATTCAGCAATCGTACCTGTACGATTACTGAATGAGCCCGAACCTCTTCCTTTCGTTGCGAGGTATTCAAGGGCTATGTGAATGCACGTGATCTAGAAATCCTGCACAATGGAACTAGATAATGTTTGCTAACACATAAGGAGCCGACCATGCAAAGCATGACCATCGAGCAGTTGCGCGCGGCCACCCATGCCGGCGGCGTCGCCGGCGTGACCCTCAAGGGCCTGGGCGGCGCGTTCCTTGTCGAGATCGCCACGCGCAGCGGCGCTGCCGCGCTGCTCGCCAAGGCTCGCAGCAACGAGCCGCGCCGCTTCGGAAACCCTCTGGCCGCGTTGAACGTGCTGCGCGACATTGGCATCACGGTCGGGCAGTTCGACGCCAGCGCGTGGAACCCGGACGAGAAAGACGAGACACCTGGCAACCGCGGCCGGGCCGAGGCGCTGCGCAAGGCGCACCAGGCCGCCGCCTACAACCAGTGGCTGGCCGCCGAGGTGCAGGACGCGATTGACGACCCGCGCCCGAATATCTCTCATGATGACGTGATGGCCGAGATGGATGCCGACATTGCCGAGATGACCGGAAGCGCCAAGCTGCCCAAGCGAAAGGGCCCTTGAGCGCTGCCCATGACTACTGTTCAGACACCGTACCGCATTGAATGGCGGCCGAAAGCGCGCGAGGACTTGCGTGCCATCGTGCGCTACATCGCCAAGGACAACCCACTGCGGGCGCGCACCTTCGGGCTGGAACTGCGCAACAAGACGCTGCCGCTGGCCGACCATCCTTCACTGGGCCGTCCTGGCCGGCCAGGATTGCCGGCCGGCGTGCGCGAACTCGTGGTGCATCGAAACTACATCGTGTTCTATCGCGCGCTGGATGCCGCGCGCACCGTTGAAATCCTGCGGCTGAAGCACGCAGCCCAGCAAACCCCCTGAACGCTGGGCGCTGCCCGCTGCGCGGTCACCGGACGCCCGCGCGCCCTTCGGGCGCTTTCCGCAGCTCGCCTATTCGGCTCGATCCTTCGGATTGCCGCTGCGCGGCACTGCTCCAGGCCGCCTGCGCAAC
>Ga0209204_1003361_pt1 | contig 11865 bp, 6 predicted proteins | sample AD_JPNMR2_MetaG_FD_184425 | JGI IMG/M metagenome (GOLD analysis project Ga0209204, IMG submission 184425) | Active sludge microbial communities of municipal wastewater-treating anaerobic digesters from Japan - AD_JPNMR2_MetaG (SPAdes) (version 2) | ecosystem: Engineered > Bioreactor > Anaerobic >... | reverse complement strand
CCTGAATTAGAAAAGGCTGTAAAATTCCTTCTTGAGAAAGAGGGTTAAAAATGTCTCACAAATTTGACGAGGAGCATTATGTAGAGAATCCATTTCTTGCCCATCTTCAAAAAATTGGCTGGAAGATTTACAGACAGAATAAAGATGATCCAGAAGATGTGCAGGAAATTATTGGCTTTGACAGTTCATATAATCCAATTTATGGAGAGAAGAAAAAATTCAGGGAAAGTTTTAGAGAAGTAATTCTTGAAAATGAGCTAAAAGAATCAATAAAAAGAATAAATCCATGGATAGAAGATGATCAAATAAATGAAGTTGTAAGAAGAATAACCACACCACAAGCAAATTCTCTAATTGAAGCAAATAGAGAGATTCATGATCTACTTCTTGAAAATACCTCGGTATCAGAAAATAGAAAGACAGGAGAAAGAAGTCCTACAGTTAGGTACATTGATTTTAAGAATCTTGAAAATAACTCTTTTATTGCTATATCACAATTTAAAGTTAATATTCCTGGCACTGAAAAACATATCGTCCCTGACATAGTCCTTTTTGTTAATGGTCTACCACTGGTAGTTGTAGAATGTAAATCTCCTGCTATAACAGATCCTGTAAATGAAGCTATAACCCAACTTATGAGATATGCAAACAGGCGAGGAGAAAAAGAAGGAAATGAAAAACTATTTTGGTATAACCTTTTTATGATAGCCACATCCAATCAAGTAGCAAAATTAGGCACCATTACTTCCGACTATGAACATTTTAATGAATGGAAGGATCCTTATCCTTATAAACTTTCAGATATAGAAACAGATAAAACCAGTATTACAAGTCAGGATACTTTAGTCCAGGGAACTCTTACAAAAAATAATTTATTAGATATTCTTCGTATTTTTACCCTTTTTGCTGAAGATCCAAAAGGTGTTGGAGTAATAAAAATTGTACCAAGATATCAACAATTCAGAGCTGTAAAGAAGATAGTACAAAGGATAAAGGAAGGAAAGACACCTGAAGAAAAAGGTGGTATAGTTTGGCATACACAGGGTTCTGGTAAATCCTTAATGATGATGCAAACTGTTAGAGCAATTTATCGTGATCCAGAACTAAGTAATTTCAAAATAGTATTTATAACAGATAGAGAGCACCTTGAAAAACAACTTAAAGATACTGCAAAAAGCGTTGGTTATACAATTCATCATGCTTACAGCATCGAAAAACTAAAAGAGCTTCTGAGGACAAATACTCCTGATTTGATAATGGCAATGATACATAAATTCCAAGAGAGGGAGCTTGAGGCAGAATTTCCTGTACTTAATACCTCTCCCCATATTCTGGTGATGATAGATGAAGCCCACAGAACTCAATATAACATTTTGGGAGCTAATCTAAGAAAAGCTCTTCCAAATTCAATAAAAATAGCATTTACTGGCACTCCCATTGAGAAAACAGAGTTAACTTTTGGTGATTATATTGATAAATATACTATGAAGCAGTCTGTGGAAGATGGTGTAACAGTAAACATTGTATACGAAGGAAGGACACATTCAGCAGAACTTTCAGATGAGGAAGCTGCCAATGCAAAATTTGAGGATGTCTTTCATGCTGTGGATGCCGAAGAAAGACAGCGAATATTGGGAAGATACACATGGAGAGCTTATCTTGAAGATGAAAATGTGATAAGAGATAAAGCAAAGGATATGATAGAACACTATATAACTCATGTTTTTCCTAATGGCTTTAAAGCTCAAGTTGTGGCTGTATCAAGATTAGCAGCAATAAGGTATAAAGAGAAGCTCGAAGAAGTCCTTAAAGAGAAAATAGCAGAGCTTGAAAAAAATAATCCCAAAAATTTGGATGTAGATACCCTTAAAAGGCTTAAGGTTGCAGTTATAATATCCGGTTCACAAAATGATGATCCACAGATTTACAAAAGAGAGTATGTAGATGAAGATGAACATGATAGAAATATAAAAAGCTTCAAACTGCCTTTTGATAAAACAGATGATAAAAGCGGAATAAGTGGAGATGTTGGAATTATAGTAGTGAATGAAATGCTTATTACAGGCTTTGACGCACCTATTGAACAGGTTATGTACCTCGACAATGTTTTAAAAGAGCATAGACTTTTGCAGGCAATTGCGAGAGTCAACAGAGTTTATAAGAATAAATACTGTGGGTACATAGTAGATTATGTGGGTGTCTTTAAACATCTAAAAGAAGCCCTTGCAATATACACTGACAGTGATATTGAAGAGATAACTCGGGTTGTTGTTAATAAGGCAAAAAGCAAAGATGAGCTTGAATATATGCATAGTCAAATAGAAAACTTTTTCAAAAAATTCGATATTGAGGACTGGAGAAATAATATCGACGAATGTATTGATCTGCTGGTTAATGAAGAGATAAGAGATGAATTCATAGCTCTTGTTAGAGAGTTTAATAAAGCAATGGACAAGGTACTTCCTGATCCAGAAGCCCTAAGATATATAAAAGACTTGAAAATTATCAATTTTATAAAGGAATCTGCAAGACACAGATACAGGGATAATAAATTAAGTATAAGAGATGCAAGCCAAAAAATTAGAGAAATCATAGAAGAATATCTGATATCCAAAGGTGTCGATCCAAAGATTTCGCCGATCTCTTTACTCTCCGATGATTTCATAGCAAAAGCAAAGAAAAACGCCTCAAAAGCCAGAGCGCAAGAATTGGAATACGCGATAAAGGAATATATTCAAAAGCATTACGAAGAAGACCCGGAGTTGTATGAGCGTTTTTCAGATAGAGTGAAAAAGATACTTGAAGAATACAAGGAGAATTGGGATTTAATCGCTGAGGAATTGGAGAGAATCAGAGAAGAAATTAAAAAAGGAAGAGGAGCAGAAAATACCTTCGGATTTGATCCCAAAACGGAGATGCCCTTTTTTGGTTTACTGAAGCAAATGATATTTGACAAGAAGTCTATGGAAGAACTTTCACAAAGTGAACTCGATTTTCTGATTGGATTGACTCGGGATATACTGAATGTTATCAAGGATGGGATTAAGTCAGTGGATTTTTGGGAAAATTATACTAAACAAAAGAGGTTAAAAAGTTCCATAGTCTCTCAACTACTTAATGATAGATCTCCTTTCGAGTATACTAAAGTGGACAGACTTGCTGAAGGCTCTCGGCCGTACATTACGAACAATGACACCTCAAATAAGAATAACCTCTTCAATAAGCGGAAGGAAATAGCCCAAAGATCATTGGAGCTCGCGTATCACATTTATGGAGGCAGGAGTTAGAAAGATGCGAACAGAGGATTATGAAATAATTAGATCGAAGAGGAAGACAATTGCCTTGCAAATAACCGATGATGCAACTTTAATAGTTAGAGCACCTTTTGGCGTGAGTGAGGAGACCATAAAAAGGGTTGTAGCAAAACACATAAAATGGATAGAGAAAAAGAAAAAAGAGATTCTTATAAGGGATCCGAAGTTTAAACCAAAAGAGTTTGTAAATGGAGAGGGATTTCTCTATCTTGGAAGATATTACAAATTGACCATTGTCAAGAAACAAGAGCAACCACTGATATTCAATAATGGGTTCTTCCTCTTGAGAGACTATCAGTCAGTAGCCAAACAACTATTTATCGATTGGTATAAAGAAAGGGCTTATGAAAAGATCTCTCAAAGGGTTGAGTGGTACGCCAAGAAACGAGGATTCGTGTTTAATAAAGTCAACATCACAAACGCGAATAGAAGATGGGGTTCATGTTCTCCAAAAGGGAATTTAAACTTCTCCTGGAGATTAATTATGGCACCTCTCTCGGTTATAGATTATGTCGTTGTTCATGAGCTTTGCCATCTGGAAGAAAGAAATCATTCGAGAATGTTTTGGATCAAGGTAAAAATGCTAATGCCCAACTATGAAAGCTTGAAAGAATGGCTAAGAACTTACGATTATCTTTTGAGGTTGTAGTTATACAACGGCTCAACTCCTCATCCTGCACAGGTTGGCGCGCATGAAAAGAAGTAGGTAATAAACTGGATCATCGAAGCCTTCTTTGTGATAACATCGCCGAGATACAGAACAGCCTAAATTTTCTCCCCCCAAAATAGTTTTTCAGCCCGAGAATTCCGAATGAGATCAACCTTCTTGGAATCAAAATAGATTTGGTCCACAAGAATTTGACTTACTCTCAATTTCCTGAAGGGGATGGGATTCTTCCTGTGGCGTGCCCACCTTACAAACTTTAACCGCATCGGGTTAGGCAAAGCCACTACCCCTACCCTGCTATTCATCTCAATCACATAAATAGAATGTGCTTTCTGGCTTTCATTCTGTAATAGTAGAGGCACATTTAGCTGGGAAAACCCCATATTTTGAGAAAAGAGTTATCAATTGCGGTGCAGAATAGTGATGTCAGTTAATCCTATGCTGCTGTAACTCTCCATGGAGTTTTGTATTCTCACTGTATCAATCTTTAGAAAGATTCGAGAGGATCCTTGTCTTTGCGCATTCATTAGCCAAAACAGGGTTTGATTTTATCTTCTTTTCCAATTCCCCTGATCTTGTCACTGTCAAATTCATGACCACTCGCTGTTTGTTTCATGTACATAATCCTCCCCGCGGTTCAAATAAGAATTCAGGAAAGTGACTATTTCTTAAATTGAAAAGGTGGAATACATCAATTCTTTAAATATCAATGTTATTATATCTAATAGGATTTTGATTATATTATCTGATCTCTACTAACGTTTTGTGGAAAATTCAGGGGGGTATGCACATCATGAGCGGTCTCTTATTTAAAAAGGTAGATTACAGTGTGGGTGGGTTGCTGGAGAATATTGATAGTGGTGAAATAGGTCTTCCTGATATTCAACGGCCCTTCGTCTGGGATACAACCCGTGTACGTGATCTGTTTGATTCTATGTACCGTGGCTATCCCATCGGAACCCTTCTTTTCTGGGAAAATGGTTCTCCTGGTGAACACCGCACTATTGGGACGGGCAGCAAGCAGAAAACACCTCGTCTGCTCGTTGTGGATGGCCAACAGCGACTCACCGCCCTCTACGCTGTGATGAAGGGTGTACGAATTGTGGATAAGAATTTTGATCAAAAACGGTTGAGAATAGCTTTTAACCCTCTGGAAGAGAAATTTGAGGTTACCAACACGTCGATTGAACGAGATCTCAACTGGATAGCTGATATCAGCATCCTGTGGCAAGAAGGTTTCGCACTGTACGATTTCATCTCCAGTTTTATGAAGAGATTAGAAGAACGTCGTGGTCTAACTGAAGAAGAACGGCAGCGGATTCCTCGATCCATTCAAAAGTTGGTCAACCTCCTCAATTATCCAATGACCGCTCTGGAAATTTCTGCCAGCGCCACAGAAGAACAGGTTTCTGAGATCTTTGTTCGCATAAACAGCAGAGGTCGTACACTCAATCAGGCCGATTTCATCCTGACGTTGATGTCTGTTTTCTGGGACGAAGGCCGTAAAGAGCTGGAAGAGTTCTGCCGACAGGCTAAGAATCCACCTTCGGATAACCGTCCTTCACCCTATAACCCATACTTCAAACCTCAGCCAGATCAACTGTTGAGAGTCGATGTGGTACTGGCTTTTCGTCGTGCCCGGCTGGAATACGTGTATTCTATTCTACGGGGCAAAGACCTTCAGACCGGTGAATTCTCTCCTGAACGTCGTGATGCCCAGTTCGCTCTCCTGAAAAAAGCACAGGATGATGTCCTCAGCTTACAAAACTGGCACGACTTTTTGAAAGTTACAAAACGTGCCGGATATATCCATCCCAGTCTTATTACCTCTGAAATGGCGCTGGTTTACACTTACTCCCTCTGGCTCATCGGCAAGCAAGGTTTTGGTCTGGACCAGCACACTCTCCGAGATCTGATGGCGCGATGGTTCTTCATGAGTTCGCTCACCAGCCGCTATTCCTCTTCTGCTGAAACACGTATGGAACAGGATCTCGCATTGATACGAAGCTGTTCCAGTTCAGAAGAGTTCATTCGGACACTGGAACAGGAAATATCGGCGGTTCTAACAAACGATTACTGGACTGTCACGCTCCCCAACGAACTGGCCACAGCTTCCGCTCGCAATCCGGGACAATTCGCCTTTTTTGCGGCTCTCTGCTTGCTCGACGCTCCGGTACTTTATTCATCCATGAAGGTTCGTGACATGCTCGATCCCACATCACAACCGCACAGATTAGCCGTGGAAAGACACCATCTCTTTCCACGCAAATACCTTGAAAAACAGGACGTTAAAGATAAACACGACATAAGCCAGGTTGCCAACTTCGCACTGGTAGAATGGCACGACAACACCGATATAAGAGATCGCCCTCCCTCAGATTACGCACCCGAGTATGAACGTCGTTTTCCACCCGAGAAACTCAAAGAAATGTACTGGTACCATGCACTGCCTGAAGGCTGGTACAACATGGGTTACGGGACATTTCTGGAGGAACGCCGACGCCGAATGGCAGAAATCATTCGAAAAGGGTTTGAGAGTCTAAGGTGAAAAAGTCAGTCTAATTGGAAGAAATCAGCTACAACTGGATATCTTCCGTTCGAACGAAATGACGTGTCGCTGTTTTGTTTGTATTGTCGATGCCAGTTCGACGTGCGGTGAATTTGGTTCCAACTTGATATTATCGCGTTTTTCATTTACGGCATCAGACGAGAAGGCACAGGATTTCAAAACCGGTTTTGGAACAACGAATGGACCCAGCCTGAACGGTGTTTTCCATCGAACCGCTCGAATCGAGTGTCAATTTCTTTTCTTGCATCTTTCATTCAGTTCCTTCCTGCAGATACGCAGGTTTCGGGAACATTAGTTTCAATGGTTGACGAAAAATAGGGTGACTGATCACAAGTTCACCTTTTTGCAAACGTGTGATGTTGGCCTTAACCGCTGGGTCCAAGAACCGATATACTGGTGAGGAAAGCTCAGCTGAACTGCTCCGACCAATTATCAATGTCGAACAATTTCCAACAACACGATCATGTACAGCACTCATGAATTGTTCTGCACCAAAGAGGATCACACCCAGAGAACGCCCACGTTCTGCGATATCCATTATCTGCTCGATGATGGGTGACTCTTTCTCACGAGCAGGAGCGTATTTATTTAGCTCGTCAACAAAGATAATCACCTTTTCTGGGAGTTCCTCCCTATCAGTGTCTTCCTCTGCATAAAGGGAGTAGATGGTGCGCAGGATATCTCCAAAGACAAGGGTTTGCTCTTCATCAGTAACCCGCGCGATATCGACAACTATTGTCTCGCCACCGCGTATTCTGCCGATTTTCCCATCTTTTTCCAGAAACATTTTTCTTTCAAGATCGCTCAGTTGTTTTCTTCGGACGCTTTCGCGATGATATCTCAGAGTCAATTTTGTATCTGCTCCTCAAGACTCTGGAAAAGATGTCTTTCATGGAAAAGACGCAGGGTGAATACAGAATCTTTTTATAGAATTGCACTGCAGAAGAATCAACCCTATTACGAAGAACGGTGCTGCGAATCAATGGCAACTCATAAAATGCAAACGAAAAGGCGATCAGCAATCAAAAATACATGCTGGGATAGAGAATGAAGCTGAGTGCTGGAGAAGGAATTCTAGAATCTTGTGAAAATAGGAGTATGGGCGCTGGTCACATCGTCATGGCTAAAGCTTGCAAGCTGAGGACGGTAAGCTAAACCCCCGTTTTGGGGCTCGGAGATAGGTTAATAAAACCACTCCACAATGTTGTACAAACGATGAGACTCAAGAAAGCTTCTCTGGAGGGTTCGATCACCCACTACTGATGAAACTCTCGTGTTCTTAAAGTTTTTGACAGTCAGAATCTTGATTATTGAGCAATGTCTTTATGTATTTCCTTAGGCATTCATTACCGACATAGAAGTTTCCATTCTCGATACAGGCCCCGCTTTCTTTCAAAACAAAAACAGCATCCATTTCGCTGGTCAGTATGGTTAACCACTTATTATCTTTCGGTTTGCTGTTCTCATCGCACAATTCGTGATCCTTATCAGGCGTTACGAATATGTATTTAAAGCATCTTTTTGAAGACTTTACGGCCCAGTATGCAGTTTGACCGCCTCTTTCCCTCAGCGAGTTCTTTACCGAGATCACGCACAGAATTCTCCGACTTTCCTTGTCTAATACCACTATATCAGCATCCATCAACTCTCTAGTCTCACTTCCGTCCAACTTTTTGTAACTTACAGTGAGTTCCGATACGTCTATCTCGACATTTTCTTCTGTGAAGTAATCGGAAAGTCGAGCAGTGCAAGTCTGATTCGCGGCGTTCAAGAGTGATGTCGGTCCGCGTGCTACAATGCACCTTTCACGAATCTCTTCGTCATCGAGAAGTAGTTCAGCAACTTTTTTCTCTACTGCCCTTCCTCGTTTAGAAACCTCGCTTTGTCTTTTACGTATGGGGTTACTGTTATTCACACGTAACGCCTCCTGCCTTAGAATGTTAACAAACTGTCACCTGTACAAAGAAACCCCCACTTTCTGGTGTATAATTTTTGATCAAGAGGAGGTGGATTAGTGAAGTACTTAAAAGTGAGCGGGGTAGTAGAAAGGAAATTCCGGATCATGAGCTCTATACACACCAAACTCTCAGAGATGTCCGCAACCCATGGAAAGAGTATAAATGCTTTGTTGAATGAGCTTCTTGCAGAACAGTTGTTAAAGCTGAAAGAGGAGCACCCATGTCCTAAACAGCAGAAAAACGTCTATTTCAATGACGGCAGTGTACAGCTTCTGTTGAACGATTTTCTGCAGGTTGATCTATCTGACCTTGAGGGTAAGGTCAATTTGATAGTCACATCTCCGCCGTACAATGTCGGTGTGGAATATGGAAGCATGGATGACGCAATGAGCTACAGCGAGTATTTGCGATTTACAGAGAACTATCTGCGCAGGTTCTACGAGCTTCTCGCCCCAGATGGGAGAGTCTGTCTAAACGTCCCTCTTGATAAGAACAGAGGCGGCTTGCAAAGTGTTTACGTTGACATTGTGCAGATAGCGAAAAGTGTCGGGTTGAAGTATCAAAGCACGATTGTGTGGAATGAGCAAAACATATCACGTAGGACTGCATGGGGTAGTTGGGTATCTGCATCGGCTCCCTACGTTATTGCACCTGTTGAGGTGATCGTTCTTTTGTACAAGCACACCTGGAAACGAACGGACAAAGGAAAGACCACGATAACGAAAGAGGAATTCATCGAGTGGACGAACGGGGTGTGGACCTTCCCAGGAGAGAGCAAAAAGCGGGTTGGGCACCCCGCCCCGTTTCCACTCGAGCTACCGCTCAGGTGCATCAAACTCTTTTCGTTCGAAGGCGACCTCGTACTAGATCCATTCGTTGGTTCTGGAACGACGGCAGTGGCGTGTAAGCTCACCAGGAGAAAGTGCATAGGTATAGACATCGAAGAAGCGTACTTGAAGATTGCAAAGGAACGCATGGCAAAGGCAACGGGATTGTTCAGCTAATGGTAGATGTTGGAGGAAAGGGTCTGGGCGCCTCGGTAATCCTTGTGCAGAAATCGTGTGAACAGCATCAGAGAAGCGATAGTCAATAGCAGGTTCTGTGCCACCGTGTGCGATGCCACTCCAGTTGGCATAAGTTTGTGACACGATCAGATTGAGAGACTCCAGCAAAAGGACGATCGCCAGCTTTTTGAAATTGTTTTTCGTCAGCACGAGGTGATTATTCATACCTAAATCCCCGATAAGTGTAAAAACGAAAAACTCGCGGGTATGAGAAAACCGTAGAGAAATCTCTCTTTCATCACAAGAACCATCAGTGATAGAAAAACAGGGATCGCGATCGGGAGCAATGTTTTGATTGGGACAAATAATATCTGCGCTCTGGTTCAAAAGTAAAATCTTTCGAACGATGATAAAATCCAATAAGGAGATATGAAACCATGACGGAGTCGATTCTCAAAATAGCCTTTCGAAACTTCAGGATGCACATCAAGACCGCGCTCGTATTGATCGTCGGGATCGGTGTTCCTGCGATGCTCATAGTCGGTGGTCTTTCCATAAACGATACGATCGCGAACTGGATCACCTCGAGTTTTTCGAAAAACTTCGATCCCGCCGACGCCTTCGTGGAGAACAGGAGAAACAACATCTTCATGAAGATGGTCCTGGACGAGCAGACCGTTTCTTCCCTGAAAGATTTCCCTGCCGTTGAGAAAATCCTTCCAGTTTCAGAGACGCTCGGCAGGATCGAGTTCGATGGGAAAACTCTGGATTGTCTGATCATCGCGCTCAGGCCCGAAGATCTTCAAAGCTTTCTGGGAAAGAGGGTCGATCTTTCTGAAAGAAGAGTCATCGTTTCGAAAACGATCGCAGACTTTCTGAGCCTCTCCAGGAACAGCAAGATCACCGTCAACATCGGTGCGGGTGAGGAACAATTCGTTGTAGGACAGATCGGTGAAGAAGGCTTTTTGAACTTTCGCGGTGAGAACCTTCACTACGCAGGAGCCATCTTCGTTCACGTGGACGATCTTTCCAAAGCTGTGAATTTTCCAACGAGGGTGTATTTAGACCTTCACGGTGAGATAAAAGAACACCAAGCGATAGTTGAGGAATTGAGAAAGAGTTTGAACGTGAGAGCCGTCGCCATGAAGGCAGACTTGCTGAATTCACCCGCCACGAAGGCTTTGGGTTATCTGACGATCGCCTTCAGCGGTTTTTCCATCCTGGCATCCTTCGTCTTAGTCTATCTTTTCGCGCAGAGTTTTGTCGAAGAAAGGACCACGGTCATGGCGACTTTGAGAATACTGGGCATGAAGGCGAACCACATAGCCGCAACGCTTTTGATAGAAGGTTTGGCTTACCTTGTGGTGTCTGGAATCTTTGGTGGAACGCTGGGCATTTTCCTGGCGAGGTACTTGCTGAACAGATTTCTGGCAACGACCAGCGTTTTCAGCGCCGGTTTTGGACCAATCTTCGACGATCTTCAGCTCTACGTTTCTCCCATGACGGTGTTTCTCGGTGTTTCAGCCGGCTTGATCGTTCCGATTTTGATATTCGCAAGAAGGATTCTTCAGATAACTCGAAAATCTCCTGTACAGATGCTCTCAGCTTTTCAAACTGACTCGCAGGGTTCTAAGTTTGGAAGAATCAGAAAAATCATCGGTGCGGGAATGTGTGTTTTTGGTGTCGTTGTGATGGTTGCTCTGAAAGGTTTCTGGCTGTTTGGCCTGCTCTCCATCTTTGTGGGACTGTTCTTGGTGGTCTTCCATCCGGTGGTGAGTTTGATTTTTGGAATTGTCGCGATCGGTGTGGTGAGTTATTTTGCTCCGAGTGAAGCTATTGGTGGATGGGAGATTCTTCAAAGAGGAGCGGTTTTCTTCGTTGGAAGCTGGTTGATTTTCATATACGCGATCGTTTTGATGAGGAAATTCTTATCAAAATCACTTGTGAAAACACCCGTTTCGAGCTTCATAGCGCTCTCGTACGTTGAAAGAAACATAAAAAATTCTTTCATCATAGCCTCGATGTTCAGTTTGATCGTCTTTGTCATGATTTTGGTCGTTACGATCCCGCACAACGTTCAGAACTTCGTTCAGAGCCGGTTGGAGAGAGGACTTTTTGGCTACGACTTCATGGTGGTTCGAAACCCGTTGAAACTCATCTTTTCAAAAAGCGAACTTGAGATTTCAGAGAACTTGACCAGCTACTCGAGGATCTACGTTGCGGAATTCGAAAACGATTTGATAGCTTTCGTCGATGAAAACTTCTTGCGGGAAGCACTGGTGCCGTTCGAAACCAACAAGCGGTGGCGCGAAAGATTGCTAGAACCTGGCAAGGCAATCGTTGGATATTCTCA
>Ga0209204_1003356_pt1 | contig 11871 bp, 5 predicted proteins | sample AD_JPNMR2_MetaG_FD_184425 | JGI IMG/M metagenome (GOLD analysis project Ga0209204, IMG submission 184425) | Active sludge microbial communities of municipal wastewater-treating anaerobic digesters from Japan - AD_JPNMR2_MetaG (SPAdes) (version 2) | ecosystem: Engineered > Bioreactor > Anaerobic >... | reverse complement strand
GAAGGAAAGGGACAAAAATAATATCTCTCCATCAGGGTAAAGAGGAGAAAGAATATTTTCTTTCTCCCTTTCCTTGAAAAATATAATTTTTTTACTCCAAAAGTTGCATTTATTAGTTGAATTTAGTTTACACAATAAGCATTACATAAATAAGATTTTTTGTGCGTTTTTAATTTTCATAAAACCTAATATGCTTTTAATAATATAAAAAGATAGAAAACTTTAGAAATACTTTGAATTTTGAATTAGGGAGAATGAAATACAATATTAAATCCCAAAAGCATAATAGGCACGAATACCATTTGGATAAACACCTTCTATTAACACACCACCTTTTTTATTTTCTAACGCTTCTTTCAAATCATCAATAGATTTAATTGGTCTTTTATCAATAGCTGTAATTATAAATCCTTCTCTAATGCCTGCTGATCTTAATTTTCCTGCACTTAATTTAATTACTTTTAATCCATTGGTAATGCTTAATCTTTGCAATTCTTCTTTACTTGCAGGTTCAAATAAAGCACCTAATAATTCTACTACTGCTGTATTTTTGCTTGATTTACTTGATAATTTGATAGAATTATTTAAATCTCTCAATATCACTGAAACAGATTTGTTATCTTTATTTCTAATAAAATTCAAAACAACTTTATCTCCCGGACGATAACGGCTTATTTGCTCTTGAAATTCAGGGATATTATTGACTTCAATACCATTCACAGATGTAATGATATCTCCTGATTGCAAGCCCGCTTCATCTGCGGCTCCGCCATTTACAACAGCTTCAATGTAAATTCCTTTTGGTGATGATAAACCATTTTCTTTAGCAGATTTTTCATCTACTTCACGAATACTTACACCTAAATAACCTCTTTGAACAGAGCCAAATTCTATAATATCTGCCACTACTTTTTTGACGATATTGACAGGAATGGCGAATGAATATCCTGCAAAACTTCCTGTATTAGAAGCAATGGCAGTATTGATGCCAATCAATTGTCCAGAAGTATTTACTAATGCGCCACCAGAATTTCCGGGATTTACAGCCGCATCGGTTTGAATAAAAGATTCAATGGCAGAAGGACCACTTCCATTGCCTGAAATGATATTGATGTTTCTGGCTTTTGCACTGATAATACCCGCAGTAACAGTAGATGCAAGGTTGAAAGGATTGCCCACTGCAAGAACCCATTCACCCACTTTTACATTATCAGAATTTCCATAGGGTAAAAACGGAAGATTGGTTTCATTAATTTTTAATACTGCAATGTCGGTGCTTGGATCTGCTCCTATTAAAGTAGCAGAAAATGTTCTTTTGTCATTTAAGGTTACTTCAATTTCATCTGCTTTGCTAATAACATGATAATTGGTTACAATATATCCATCAGGAGAAATTATAACTCCACTACCCGACCCATGTTCTTCACGAGGAATGACTTGCATTCCATTTCCAAAAAACCAACTTTGAAATGGATTGTAATAAGTTTGTTGATAGGTGTATTTTGTTTTTACATGCACAACTGCATGGATGCTCATTTCAGCGGCTTCCACAAAATTTGGCACTTCTGGAACATTACTAAAGGAAACTGTTTTGACAGGGATATTAGTTGTTTGAACAATAGTATTTTTAGCAGGAGGAAAAAGATAATGATTTAATGATGTAGAGATAATACCTCCTAAAATAGCCACTACAAAATAAGGAACAAACTTTTTCATAGGTAAAAATTTTGGTGCAAATTTATTATCAAAAATTGTTCCTTAAATGAAGGATGGCAGAGCGTTTAAAAGTTTTTAAGAAAAATGGAAATGGAGAAAAAATTTTTTCTATTACATACCAAAATAACTCATATTCCTGAAAATTTTAGAGTGATAATATTTTTTTTCTCACTTTTTTTAGAAAAAAGTAAGCAAAAAATCTCATCCTGCGAGCTAACTCCCCGCTCTGCTTTTTGTAAGAATTTCAGGCAAGGTATGGATAATGCTGTCATCTTTGTTGAATGATTTCCAATTGTTTAACCGCTGTTCTACACTTTTATAGATTATAAAAAGTTTATTCAGCATTATCAACGCAAGCGCCCTTGCCGAAATTCTAAACAAAAAACATTCACGCTTTCCCACTGACGCAGGATGTAATAAGCGGATTTTTTTGTTTTTATTTTATTAAACAATAGCTTGTTTATCTCTAATTATGTTCCTGCTCGTAATTTTTTCGGGAATTAAAATAATTTTGGTATAATTTTTTTCAAAAACTGCGATTATTTATTTATAATGATTTTATAGGTATCTTACCGAGAATTTTTATCTTGAAGTAATTTTTTGAAAAATGATGTGTTTCTTTAAATAAAAAACCTATGGCTATGAAAAGAATTTACATTTCTAATTTTCAGAATTTTATTAAAGACATATATTTTTTATCTTCATTTGAAGATATTGATGATGCTTTGTTTTACATAAAAGACAATTCAGTAAGGATAAGGATTTGCTTATATTATCATTCTACTATTTGTGAATTATCTCTTAATATAGGAGAAGATTGTATTTTGGAAGGTGAAGGATGGGAATATCTTACGCCCTTTGTTTTCAAGATAAAAGATTTTTTCAACCAAATAAGAAATTTTACAAATGAATCAGGAAATGATTTTAATATCTATTTTGATAGTGAAAGGGAAATGACATTTAATACAGGAACAGATAATTATGGAAGTGTTTTAATAAATAAAGATATAAAAATTTTGAAAGAGTATCCATATAAAGATTATGATGTAGATATTTTTGATGTTAAGATGAATTTGCCTTCGTTTTTGAATTGGGCAAATGCTTTTTTTAATTTTAGAGGGGATAATGGTGTTTTTAGAAAAGTAATGTTAGTTTTTAGGAATTATCAAGATTTTTTTGTTTTGCAATTTGGTAAAGAAAAAGCATGTTTTGTGGAATTTAATAATGTTAATAATGAATGGAATGAAAAATGTTTTTTGTTTGATGTTTTTGTTTTGAAGAAAATGAAAAAGTTTTTCAAGAATGAAAATTTTGAGTATTTTGCATTTTACGATGATCCAAAGTTTAGTAAAAGTTTTTGTATAAAAAAGAATAAGTTGAAAATTGTATCTTATTATGAATCCGAGGTTGATGAATATAGAAGGATTTTGAATATGAATAGAGGGAAAAATTATATTGTTTTGAATAAAAAAGATTTTACAAACGCTTTGATTTATAATATACCATATTGTATTTTTATTGATGAAGGGGTTCGTGTAATATTTATAGGTATAAATAAAGGTAATATTATCTTTACACCACATTATACAATTTCTAGAGATTATACTTTTGAAATAGAGAATAAATATAATTATACTTTTGGTGGTTATTTTAATGCGAATTATTTATTGGGAGAAGTTTTGATACATGTGCCTTATGATGATTTAAAAATTTACTTTGATGAAGAAAAACATACTTTTATCATTACAGATGCGAATGGTGAATACAAAGAAAATTTTGTATTTACTGCATTAGAAGATATTGAACCTATATGGAGAAGATTGGAAAGGGAAATGGATGATGATGATTAAAAAATGTTGTGTTGAAATTTAATTTTGAGCATTTAAATTTATAGGAATTTAATTGCTTCAGTTCATTAGTTGTGAATAGGATTCAAAAAGGAACTTTGATAAATTTGCAACAACTAGTTGATTTTATTGTATTTGGAAAAACGAGTTGTGAATAGGATTCAAAAAGGAACTTTGATAAATTTGCAACAACTATCGCAATCATTTCTCTTTTCAAACTGTTGTTGTGAATAGGATTCAAAAAGGAACTTTGATAAATTTGCAACAACGATAGTTATAACAGTAAAGACAGACAACTAGTTGTGAATAGGATTCAAAAAGGAACTTTGATAAATTTGCAACAACTCCTTGTGCGCCGCAATTGGCGTGCCCTCTGTTGTGAATAGGATTCAAAAAGGAACTTTGATAAATTTGCAACAACGTAACAGATGGATTTGGATTTATTTTACCAGTTGTGAATAGGATTCAAAAAGGAACTTTGATAAATTTGCAACAACGATGAACTCGCTGAAAGCAACGCTATTATCGTTGTGAATAGGATTCAAAAAGGAACTTTGATAAATTTGCAACAACGTCTGTTCGTGTATATGTGAAGAGCGATAGGTTGTGAATAGGATTCAAAAAGGAACTTTGATAAATTTGCAACAACGATACTGACAGGGAGAAGGCAAGTAGAAGAGTTGTGAATAGGATTCAAAAAGGAACTTTGATAAATTTGCAACAACTTACGAAGCACAGCCGAACACATTTGTTTTGTTGTGAATAGGATTCAAAAAGGAACTTTGATAAATTTGCAACAACATATTCATTATTCACCAGATAAAGAGTTCCGTTGTGAATAGGATTCAAAAAGGAACTTTGATAAATTTGCAACAACAAAAGCATTTAACTACACTATTGCTTCGTTGTTGTGAATAGGATTCAAAAAGGAACTTTGATAAATTTGCAACAACACAAACCAATCAATAACCTTAAAAAACCAAGTTGTGAATAGGATTCAAAAAGGAACTTTGATAAATTTGCAACAACATTCAAGTTGTGGAATATCAATAATCTTAAGTTGTGAATAGGATTCAAAAAGGAACTTTGATAAATTTGCAACAACAGAGATTTAATTAAAAAACAATATGATTTAGTTGTGAATAGGATTCAAAAAGGAACTTTGATAAATTTGCAACAACTTGATATGTTCAGCAACTTGCCTTCCATATGTTGTGAATAGGATTCAAAAAGGAACTTTGATAAATTTGCAACAACAAATCTACTTAATACATTATCACGTATCCAGTTGTGAATAGGATTCAAAAAGGAACTTTGATAAATTTGCAACAACAATCATCTATCTGAATCGTGCCATCTATATGTTGTGAATAGGATTCAAAAAGGAACTTTGATAAATTTGCAACAACATTGGCGATGCTATATTCACCTGGACACCGGTTGTGAATAGGATTCAAAAAGGAACTTTGATAAATTTGCAACAACTGTATTTTCTATCTTGATTTTTATGAGGTAGTTGTGAATAGGATTCAAAAAGGAACTTTGATAAATTTGCAACAACAAGAAATGATGACGTCAGATTTGTTTTATCGTTGTGAATAGGATTCAAAAAGGAACTTTGATAAATTTGCAACAACGCGTCAATGATATCCTTCTCCTCCTCTGTGTTGTGAATAGGATTCAAAAAGGAACTTTGATAAATTTGCAACAACAACTTAAAAATAAAACACCCAGAAATATATGTTGTGAATAGGATTCAAAAAGGAACTTTGATAAATTTGCAACAACCATCAAATGATTTAATACCATCTGCGATATGTTGTGAATAGGATTCAAAAAGGAACTTTGATAAATTTGCAACAACCAAAACAAACCAATCAATAACCTTAAAAAAGTTGTGAATAGGATTCAAAAAGGAACTTTGATAAATTTGCAACAACACAATGTTAGAAATATCAATGATATTTGCTGTTGTGAATAGGATTCAAAAAGGAACTTTGATAAATTTGCAACAACAACTATTCAACATCATCTCAAACCCCTTGCGTTGTGAATAGGATTCAAAAAGGAACTTTGATAAATTTGCAACAACTAACTCCTTTATGTCAATCAGTGTCGCCATGTTGTGAATAGGATTCAAAAAGGAACTTTGATAAATTTGCAACAACCTAATTCGCAAACTACTATTACGCAGTTCTGTTGTGAATAGGATTCAAAAAGGAACTTTGATAAATTTGCAACAACTGATCAGCGATGATAACGCATTGCTCTATGGTTGTGAATAGGATTCAAAAAGGAACTTTGATAAATTTGCAACAACAAAGTTGATGAAGTTAAAAGTTCTTATAAGGTTGTGAATAGGATTCAAAAAGGAACTTTGATAAATTTGCAACAACAAAAGTAACTTCTGCAAGTGATGATGGATTGTTGTGAATAGGATTCAAAAAGGAACTTTGATAAATTTGCAACAACAAAAGTGGCTAAAAAGAGTAGAGAGCTTATGTTGTGAATAGGATTCAAAAAGGAACTTTGATAAATTTGCAACAACAAAAAACAAATAGCAATAGTAAGAAGGGCTGTTGTGAATAGGATTCAAAAAGGAACTTTGATAAATTTGCAACAACTGATTTTTGTATAACTACTCCAACCCCCACGTTGTGAATAGGATTCAAAAAGGAACTTTGATAAATTTGCAACAACTTGAAATTGAAAAAGATAATGAAGCAATAAGTTGTGAATAGGATTCAAAAAGGAACTTTGATAAATTTGCAACAACTCATTGTTTGGGGGAATATAGTATCCACTAGTTGTGAATAGGATTCAAAAAGGAACTTTGATAAATTTGCAACAACAGAAACCTCTGTGTTGCTTATTTATCAATGGATTTAGCCATTTTTTAGAATAAAAAAATTGTTGTTGCAAATTAAAATCCCCCGCTTGAAGGGGGATTTTTTTATTTCTATTTAATATGTTTAATATGTTCTATGTTTCTAGAATAATTCTAATTGCTGATAACCCTTTGGAGGATCTTCTTTCTTGGCATTTTGATATAAAATACTTTCTCCAAATTGTTTATCTGTGATTTTTAAAATAAATACAGACCCATTTTCTGGTATGTGTTTTTTGATTTTGTTTATATGAACATTTGCGGCATCGCTACTTGGACAATGTCTGCCATAGATGCTATACTGAATCATCATAAATCCTGCTTCTTTCAAAAATTTTCTAAATGCATTAGCAATCTTTTGTTCTTTTTTGGTAACCACAGGCAAATCAAAACAACAAATAACCCACATGATTCTATAAGCATTTAATCGTTTTGTTTTCATTATTGTAGTTTTGGGTACAATAATTTTCTTTTTTCTCCCAAAAAACAATGGGCTAATGATGTGGCAGTTCGCTGTGCTGCTATCATCAAAGGACTTGTTTCATTATCAATGATGACATCTAATACAGGTATTGATAGTAATTCTTTTTTTAAGGTTGTATTTATTTCTACTTCATCAGGATATTTTTTCATTAATCTAATAACCAATTCGTCTACATAAGGACGGTATGGTTCCATAATGTCATCTGCTAAACAGTAGGCGTTGTATTTGTTTTTGTGATATATACCAATTGATGGAAATAAACCAGCAGAAACCAGTGCTCTTGCTATAACAGATCTTAAAATGGCATAACCATAATTCAATAAATTGTTTGGATATTCACCTTTTGGCCCTCTATTAAAATGAGGTTTATCTGGAAACAAATGTGACCAGTAATAGTTGGCAGCCGCCGCTTCTCTATTAGTAGAATCACCGCTTTTTACTTCTTTCATATATTGATGCAGAGGATGATTGTGAACACCTTGTTTTTCAAGCAAAACAGATTGGTTATATATTTTATGTTGAATAGTTTGAGCCCATAAATTTTTCTTAAGAGGTTCATTTGCCTTTATTTGAGCATGCATTCTTTGTGTTTGAATATGATGTCCTTCAAAAGGGAGCATTAGTGCTTGTGGTAAATAATTTGCATTACAAGAAATAAGTGCTACATTATTATTCATTAGTTCCGATATAGCACCACTTGTAATGCTTATTTGAGGATGGTCAATAATAACAACACCGATGTCTTCAATGGGTATGGATTTTTCTTGTGGAGGATCTGTTTTAATAGTTATCTTTAGTTGTTTTAATTCAGTACGAATGTGAGCGGGGTTACCGAAGTATATGGTTTGTTTTATCATGAATTTTTTTACTTTTCTACGAAAAACAAGCTTGATGGTAATTTTTATTTGTTACTAAAAATAAAAACAATTAAATTTGCCGCAGATCCTATTCACAATAAGGTCTTTATGACCGTTGTGAAAACAGACAGGGCGGGGCAACTCGCCCTTTTTATTTTAAATTTATTTCTGTTATTTCACCTAGATGGTTTACTCTTATTTTTATTGGTCTTATATCTTCTAACGCATTTAAACTACTAACTCGATAATATTTTAAAGTTTTTTTTGTAAAATCGTCATCATTAACTTTCGTTTCATAGATGTGTCTAAAGTATATGTCAAGTCCTTTACCGTTTGAATATATTTTTTGGACTCTATAAATGTGTTTAGTTAATACATTTAATTTGTCATTAAAATCTAAATCAAAATCTTTTATTCCAAGAATGAATAATTCATTCTGCTCAAATTTTTGAATAAGTTTTAGGTTAGGTTCAGGTAACTTTTTGATGAAAGATTGAGGATATAAGTTAGGATTATTTTCTATTTTTTCCCAAACTAAATTTGTTTCTTCAATTACAGTTGGGAAACCATATTTTTTTCTTTCTACTGCATGCCAAAAAGTACATATATGAATTTGTTTTTCTCCATTTTTATCTAAATATATAGCCAAATGATGATTATTTCCTGGCTTTACAAAACCATAATTGTTTTCGTTACTTTTGATAGGTTCAACATTAGATAATCCTGTAAATATTCTAACACTTTTAATTAGTATTTTCTTTTCTTCATTAAAATAAACTTCTTTGAATGCTTCCTTTTCGTTATTGTTGTGTTGTTTTAATTTATCTTCAAGTATTTCTCTAATTTTAGAGTCAACGATATATGGTAAATCTTTTTTTGTAATTTTTTCAAGAGGATATTTTACCACGTATTCTTCTTTGTAACATGTTGCATATTCTAACTTTGTTTTGTTGTCTTTAAGGTATATTGGATCTTTTTTCAAAGAATCAAGAGCTTTATCTACATCATTATTGTATTCTTTTAATCTTTGTTCAACAAGCGCTCTAATATAATCTTTGAATATTAAATGTGGGTAATTAAAAATATATTTAAGTGGCTTATTCTTTTCAAGAATTTTTATTTTTCCATAGATAGTTTCTTTTGATAAAGGTCCTCTGGGAACTAGTACGTTTTTTTGTACAGGAATTTTTTTGCCGTCTTTAATGATAAATCTTTTACCATAAGTAGCCACTTTTTTGCCTTGTTTATATGATACAATAATTTTTTCTACTTTCTCTTCAACTTGATTAGTTAAAAATGGTTTTTCTAAAATAAAGTATTTGTCTATTAAAGAAAGAGATTCTCTAAATTCTTCTTTTCTCTCACTTACTTTTTTGTAAAGTTCTTCTCTTGTTGTTTTAGCACTGAGTGTATTTAATCTTTGAATATAACCTTGCTTAGTACATGCTACTACTAATGCGTCAATAGCATGATGTCTATGGTCATCTCTTTTATCCCAATCTTTAATAACTTCTTTATGATGTATTTGGCCATCAATTGTTTCAAATTCTTTGATTTCTGTAATTCCTTCTTCTAATGGATTGGGAATAATTTCTTTAATTCTTTTGAGTTGTAAATTTTGCAAAATATCGTTCCATCCCCATAACCTTCTTAAGTATTGAGTAACACTACCACTTGTTACCCATACATTTTTTGAAATTTGTTGTAATATCTCTCTTGCCTTTTTTGAAACATATTGGGTTTCTCTTAAATTTCTTTCTATAAAATCTTGTGGAATATCTTTTCCAGAAATTAATAATTTATCTCTTTTTGCCTTTGTAATTACACCTTTTTCAAATAATGAATTTACTCTTTCAATATATTCATCAAGAGCTTGTTTGCCTTTTGAAGCCATATAATCATAAGCGGTCATATCTCCTTTTTCTTGATTTATCCATCTAAAAGTTAGTACTTTGTTAGATTGAGAATCGTCAAATAAAAGAGATTTTGGAATAATATGATCTACATCAACTTCATTACCATTTAATGCATCAGAGAGAGAAAATAATTTACCTGTATAAATACACATTCCATTTGCCTTTGCATCATCATTGCTGACAGATCTAAACAAGCGATATTTAATAATATTTTTTCTGTTGGCTCTTAATCCTAAATCAATTAATTCTTTTTCAATCTTTTTATTTTCTTTTTCGATTTTATTAATGTTTTCAAAGAAATTCTTTCTTTCTTCTTTGTTTAATTTTAATTCTCTTGCTAATTCTACTCTAATTTCAAATAGCCCTTTATTTCTCTCTTCTTTTGTAACCCATCCTCTTTTATCATCAATAATTTCATTAACAATGTGTATCATTTGATTAAGTATTTTCTCTACAACGGGTTGTCTTAGAGAGTTTTTTGCTAATAGTGGAATTTTGTCAATAAGTTTTTTTGCTTCAATATCAGATTTTGTCATTGAATTTGAGTGGTTATATCCTGCAAATTGTGCAGATTCACTATAATCATAACCTTTCATTAAATAAGGTAAAATTTTTCTAATTGCTTTTACGGATTTATTACCATAAGAAAGTTTAGTAAAATCAATTTTGGCTAATCTTATTGCTGTTTCTTCATCAAAACCAAATTTTTTCATTAAAGCATTTTTACATTCATCAATGTCTGGTATAGAATAAATGGTGTGCCACAATTGGTATAATGGTTCGTTAGTAAATTCTGATGTAATGTATTCTTTTATAGTTTCATTCTTTACTTCTCCGCTCTTTAAATCGTAGGAATATGTTGTTTCTCCCATACCGATGATATTAAGGTTAAATTTTGTCCATTTATCAATCAGGTCTTTATTATAAAGTGCTTCTATAATTTTTACTTTTGTGATATTTCCTTGAATACCTTTATTTATCATTTTATTTCCAAGCCATCCATCTTTTTCATTTAAGCCTAATATTTCGAATAATTCTTTTTTAGTGAGTTTTTCATTGTTATCAAGGTATTCAAAAATTTTTCGTTTTTGGTCTATAGAAATTTGATATTTTTCTTTTCTTTTATTTTCGATTTTTATATTATTTATCGTTTCCCAAATTTTGCATACTTGAAAAATTGGGTTACTTCTATGGGCAACTTTTGGCCCTGTAAAAACTTCTTTATCTTCTTTTGTTTTTATGTAAAAACCTTCAAATTCACAAATACTTACCAATCCTTTTTGGGATTTTAATTTTCTTTGAAAATAAATGATGTCATCTCTTAAATGTGAAATAAACTCATCAGTAAGCACATCTGGATAATATTCTTGTTGTTTTTTCATTATAGTATTAAATTCTTCTATATAAGCTTCTCTTGGATAAACTTGTTGTTTTGTTCTATAATAATGATTTTTAGAAAGTTCTTCATAAAATTTTTGGCCAATTGTTTTACCTTCCAATTTTAATTTTTCATATCTATTTAAAATTTGTTCAACATATTCTGTATTTTTTTTATCTTGTGTATCTTCTTGTTTTGATGATTTATATCCTCTTTTTTGATTTAGATGATAAAGTATTCTACCAAGCTCTTGTAGTGAAATTTTTTCGGTGACGGCTTTTGCTCTTAGTTCCCATAGTTTTAATTGAGGTAGATTAAATAATGATTCATCAAACATTTCGTGTTTTTTCAATTCCTTTGTTAAGGCTCTTCTTCTTAAAACATATCTATAATATAACTTTCTTGCTGTTCTTTTCTTTGTTCTCTGTTGATTCTTGGTAATAGCATTATCTTTTCTAAATTCATCACTTTCATCTGTATCAAGTGGAATAATTCTTACCCCCATTGAAATTATTTCTGAAGGCCTACCTTCAAATTCTTTTATTAAAGACCAACCAATTGATGTAACGCCTAAATCTAAACCCAAAATTTTTTTAAATTCCATAATACTTTATTTTGCCTCAAACTTAATCAAAAATTTTTCATAAATCAACTGTTTTGGGGATTATAACAAAAAATGGACCAAAAATTAAGTTTATAAATGTATTTTCTGTTGCAAATTTAATCATTTTTATTTGATATAATTTCATATAAATTTTTGATTTTTGTTCCGCTCCTTCGGAGCGG
>Ga0209204_1003355_pt1 | contig 11872 bp, 7 predicted proteins | sample AD_JPNMR2_MetaG_FD_184425 | JGI IMG/M metagenome (GOLD analysis project Ga0209204, IMG submission 184425) | Active sludge microbial communities of municipal wastewater-treating anaerobic digesters from Japan - AD_JPNMR2_MetaG (SPAdes) (version 2) | ecosystem: Engineered > Bioreactor > Anaerobic >... | reverse complement strand
ATATTTTCTGCAAGCCTCTGTCTTTCAAGATCTATTGTTGTTTCAACTATTAATCCCCCTTTTGTTATTTTGTCATAGTCAAATTCTTTCTCAAGAATCTGTCTTATGTATTCTGTGATGTAACCTGAGTTATTAATACTTGTTTTCCAGAAGGATTGATTACCTGCGATTCCAGTCTCATCAAAATTCTTCCAGAATTTCTGAATTTCAAAATTAGCCTCCTCTCTTGTTAAATATCCATTATTAACAAACTGATTCATAACTATATTTTGAATTTTTTCAGCAAGATTTCTATTTTTTATTGGGGAATATTTTTCCGGTGATCTATTCATCCCAATTAAAAGTGAAGCCTCTGCAATATTTAATTCAGACGCATCTTTGCCAAAGTAAAAATTACTTGCATCCTGAATTCCATAAGTTCCGTGCCCTAAATATATGGAGTTTAGATAAATTGTTAAGATCTCTTCTTTTGAAAATCTTTTTTCCATCTCAAATGTGCAAAACATTTCATATACTTTTCTTTTTAATGTTCTCTCCTGTTTTGTAAATAAAATTTTTGAAAGTTGCTGGGATATTGTTGAACCACCCCCACTCTTTCCGAAAGAAAAAATATTCCAAATAAAATTTACAAAAATTCTAAAAGGATTAATACCTTTATGATTGAAAAATTGCTGATCTTCTATAAGAAGAAATCCAGTTAAAACAAAGGGTGGAATCTCTTTTAACTGAATCAATCTATGTCTGTTAGAAGAGTATTTTGCTATTATATTACCCTTTCTATCTAAAAATATTGTCTCTCTATCTTCTTGATCCTTTTCTACTCCTAAAAATATTTCTGTATCATCCTTGCCAAGTTCTTTTGAGAATGTCTCAATTTTTTCAAAGATAGAATTTTTATTTACATCATATTCGATATAAACATAAGATAAATACAAAGTTGATCCTAATATAGAAGTAAAAAGTAATATTATCAGTGTGATAACAAAAATCAAAATGCCTCTATTTTTCATATTATTCATAATATCAAAAAGTTTTTATTTTGCAAGTATATTTTTATTTTACATTACATTTGGGTATGATTTTACTTTTAGGCAAAAATTTTTTAATTTTTTTTCTAAAAATTGTAAAGGATTTTCTTAAAAATTTTGTGATTAATATATAGAAATATTTTTTTTGTATGGAGGATTGTGTATGAATAATATTCGTAAAATTTTAAAAAACTATAATTTTGAGCATGAGTTACACATAGTCGTTAACTCTGCTATGAAGAAAAAACTTGCGTCTATCGCAAGAAAATTCGACGTCTCTCTTTCAGGACTCATTGTGTATATCTTGCAACTCTATGTTAATAGAGTAAAAAAGATATATTGTTTCGGAGAAGAAGATGGAAATAGATATGAGAGAATAGATGGGGATGCAAGAATTCATGTTTATCTGTCAAAACAGGACTATCGTTTTTTGAAGAAAATCCATGCTGATCTTAATTTTTTCAGCATGGGTTGTTTATTGAGGAGAATTATCCTACTTTTTTTGGAAGAGTATGATAAACTTGGGATTACCGGGGTTGAGATGAAATGTAGTATAATAACATTGAGGTTATTTTTGAGACTAACAAAGATAAAGAAATGGAGAAAGAAAAAAGAATTGTCGCACTTCAAAGGCAATACCACCCCATTTTACAAGGCAATCTACAACGATTGCTATCAGGTAGTGGGCTTTGAGACCTATTATTGACTAAATTTATGACACTTTCTTAAAATCGCTGAAGAATAAAGTTATTCCAGTCTTTTTGCTGGAATTATTTCAAGCATCCATACTGGAAAAAATAAGAAGTAATATTGTTTTAATCATTTTCAGCGATTATGAAGTTTTCTCAAATTTATTAAAAATTCTACCAAAAAAATAAATAATCCTCATTATAATCTTTTCTCAACTAAAATTAACCTCAGGCAAACTCTGCACTTTAAATTTTATAAAAAAAGATTTGAACCACATTTAATTTTTTAAATTTATTTTTAAATACTAATTAATTTTTAACAATTACTCTACAAACCTTTTTTTTACCACTTCTCAATATAATTCCATTTTCTGTAACATAACTTTCTTCAATTATTACTTTTTCATCATTAATTTTTTTATCATTTACCTTGCAGCCATTCTGTTGAATAAGCCTTCTAACTTCCCCTTTTGACTCACATAAACCGGCTTTAACAAAAAGATCAAGAACTCCTATGCCATTTTTTATTATATCCTTTGAAATTTCTACTGTAGGCATTGCATCAAAATCTTCTCCCTTACCAAAGGCAGCCTTTGCCCCTTTTCTTGCTTCAATAGCTGCCTCTTCGCCATGAACAAGCTTTGTCACTTCAAAAGCAAGAACTTCTTTTGCCTCTCTTAATTCTTCATATTTAAGTTTTTCATATTTTGCAATTTCTTCAAGTGGTAAAAATGTATATAATTTCAAAAATCTTATTACATCATCATCTGTGACATTAATCCAGTATTGATAAAAATCAAATACTGTGGTTAACTCTTTTGATAAGAATATGGCTCCTTTTTCAGTTTTTCCCATTTTCTTACCATCAGAAGTAAGAATCAATGGGAAAGTCAGACATTCTACTTCTGTCGATTTTTCAACTCTTCTTATTAATTCAACACCAGAAAGCATATTTGCCCATTGATCATCTCCGCCTATCTGTAAAACACAATCATATCTTTTAAAAAGTTGTAAGAAATCATAAGATTGAAGAAGAATGTAATTAAACTCAAGAAAAGAGAGCCCATATTTCATTTTTTCTTTGTATGTCTCAAAAGAAAGCATTCTATTAACGCTAAAATGTTTACCAATGTCTCTTAAAAATTCAATATAGTTTATATTTCTTAACCATTCGGCATTATTTACAAGTATCCCCTCTTTATTATCCAATTTTAAAAATTTTTCCAGTTGTTCTTTTATTTTTTCTGTGTTATTATCAATCTCTTCAACAGATAAAATCTTTCTTGCCTCTGTTTTACCTGTAGGATCCCCGATCATCGCCGTGCCACCGCCAACAAGGGCTATTGCTCTGTGTCCCATTCTTTGAAGGTGTGCCATACCCATTATTGGGACAAGATGACCTAAATGTAAGCTTATATTTGTTGGATCAAAACCAGCATAAAATGTAATTGATTTTGATTTTAATAGTTTCTCTAAATTATTTTCATCAGTACATTGTTGAAAAAAGCCTCTTAATTTTAATTCTCTTAATGCATCAGTCATAATCTTATTATCCTTGAAATTTAAAAATATTCTGTTTTATAAGGGATTTTTTTATAAAAGTCAAGGTTTAGATATTTATCTTTTCTCTGCATAAATTTCAAAAGTGTCTCCTAATCTAAAAATCTTTGCAATAATTTCTATTGTTTTTCTAATAATTTTATTTTGCAATAACTTCGGGTTTTTCAAAAATCTTTCTGGATGAATTCCGGTTGAGATCACTTTTATTTTCTTAAAATTATATTTTTTTAAAAGATTTGTTAAAAATTTAGGTGAGAATATCCTGTAATGATCCTTTGGGTGTTTTTTTATATATTCATTAAAATTTTTTATTATTGAAATCCCATGCGCATTTGGCGTAGATAAAGCAAGACAGCCTCCCTGTTTCAGATGACAATAAAATAGAAAAATCAATTTCTCAAAATCTTTTATATGCTCTATAACATAAAAACTGGTAATTACATCAAATAATTCTGTACTTTTCTCAAGATAAGTATGATCAGAACATATAGCATTAAGACCTAATTTTTCTTTTATATATTGTACAGCAAACTCAGAAATATCAATAGATAAAGTCTTGAAGCCATTCTCTTCACAATATTCTGCAAAAAAACCAAGTCCAGCACCAAAATCAAGTAGAGTCCCATTTGTTTTGTATTTTTTTATATTTTTTAGCCTTCTTTTTCCAAAATTCCTTATTGTCTCTCTATCTTCTTCATAGGTTTTACCATAAAGATTTTTATATTCTTCAAAGAAGTAATTGTTATTATAAATGTTATTTGAATCAAACAGACTAATGGTAAATATAAGAGAACATTTATTACACTTAAACATATTCCATTCTTGACTTCTATAAATCAAAACCGGATTAATGTTACAACAATAAGGACATAGAACAAACGAGGGTTTATATTCTTTAATTATACTATCTATATTAAAAATAGAACTATTTATTAAATTATTATAATAATTTAAAATTTTACTCTGATCCTTAAAAATGTTATCTTCTTTAAGTTTTTCTATTATTGAGGTTATGGTAGGCTTAAGAGTTTCGATATTAGAAGAATAATCTTTAAAAAGTATTTTATAATCATAATTAAAAAGATCTATAATCTCATCAATATATAATGAAGAACTTGTTAAGATGGTAGGTATCTTTTCTTTTAAGCAATCAAAAAAGAAATAAGAAAATGTTGTTACGACAAAATCAGATTTCTTTGCAATATCACTAATATTTTTACTATCCTCTATTATTTCTATTCCTTCAAAATTTATTCTCTCTTTATAATTTTTGCTAACAAAAACTTTTACTTTATAACCCAGATCTCTTAAAATTAACGAAATTTCTCTTGCCTGATTGGAAGAATCGAATTCTCCCATATAAACAAATACTTCTTTATTTTCTTTTTTCTTCACTATATTGGATGACCTTAACTCTTTTTTTGTAAGATTTTCAAGATAATAATTAAATTTTGAATAATCTCTTTCTATCTCTTTGGTTGTTATATTTAAAAGATTATTCTCTCCTCCATTTCCGTAATCATTTATACTAATTACAGGTCCTAATTTATTGTATAGATTCATGTTTTCAATATCTGTATTTTCTACATCAACAATCACCCTCTCAAAAAGGCCTGTTTCTTTTACAAAACTTAACATTTTTTCATGTTCTAAGAATCTTGCATCAAATTCTTTAAATATATCTAAGATATCATAATCATTTCCTCTAAAAGAAAAATAAATTTCAAAAATATCTCGTAATTCTTCACAAAAAAGAATTGTCCTTTTTAAAATTTCTTTATTTTTATCATTGAAAATAATTAATAGTCTTTTATATTTCTCAAATTTTAATTTATCCCATATTTCTACAACTGATTTTATATTAAAAGAAGATGCTCTATTTCTTAATTCTCTAAATAAAAAATTAGCCTTTTCATAATCCTCTCTTGTATCAACTGTTATTCTTATATCCTCCCTTGCTATAAGTTCATCATGAAATTTTGCTGTTACTACTTTAAATTTATCTCTATTCTCATAAATATAAGGGGTAACATGCTCAAGATGATATGGGACAATTGTATTTTGTAAAGCAGTAATCAATGCCTTTGTTGAGACAACTTCGACTCCACTTCCATACGGAATACTTGAAAGATATGCCAAATCAGCCTTTGTCTTATGGAGTAACTCAATTGTCTCCAGAGCAATTTCAGAAGAGAGTAAAGGATTATCTCCAGTTGCTCTTATTATTGTGTCTACTTTATAAAAAATAGCGGCATCAACAAACCTTTTTAAAACATTTTGAGTTGATCCTACAAAAATTTCCCAACCAGAATCAATAACAAATGGCTTTAATAAAGGGGCACTCTCCTCTGATGTAAGAATTACCTTATAATCTGCTGGGACAACAAGTAATCTCTCCATTACCTGTGAAATAAGTGGCTTATTATGAAGTTCTATCAATGCCTTACCCGGCATTCTACTTGAATTGAGTCTTACCTGAAGAAATAGGCCTGTTTTTTTTAATTCCATAAGGAGTCCTAAAAATTAAATATATAATAATCGTCACATTTTTTACAGCATTCTCTATAATTTTTGTTTGCATTTTCTATATATTCTAACTCTAATTTTTTTATAGCCTCGGTTATGGTACTATCTTCAAGATCAAGAAGTTTTTGAATTATACAATAATAGCATAACATTAAATTTTTATTTGAATTTATAAAAATTTCTCTTCTTAAATGAAAACATGGGATTCTCTCAAGAGGAGTTAAATCAACTACCTTTCTATCCTGTATAGTATTACAAAAAGTAGAATATTTTCTTATAATTAAATCGTCAGCCTCTTTATTTTTTATAAACATTTCAATTTCAGTCTCATTTTCAAGCATTCTTGTTACCTGTTTATATACTTTTAAAGAGCTATTTTTTAAAAGAGAATAAGATTTTTTAACTCTATTAAAATCTCCACCATAATTTATTTTGTTATAAGTTGCCTCTGTATATGCATCCAATTTTACAACTATTATAACATTGCTGTTTGCTTCTATAATATCATTAATAAATTTTTCATCTATTGTGTATCCAAATGTCTCGACAATTGTCGTAATATTGAGTTTGTAGGTAAATTTTAAAATTTCAAAGATCTCTTTATAATTAAAAGGTTCACTAAAACCACCAAGAACTAAATTTATCTTTGGATTAATATTTTTAATCTCTTCTAAAATCTTTTTAACAAAATCTATATTAAGTTCATTATCTGAATAGATATTCTCTGGATAATATATTGGTTTAACCGGCAATTTATTGTTTAACTCTAATTCAATCATATAAGGAATAGTATAAATTTTATCAAGATTGTTAATTAAATATTGAGTTATCTCTTCTACCTTTTTATTTTTTAAACTATTAAAAATTTTTTCTGTTAATAATCTCTCACCTCTATCATTTTCTCCAAATTTTATTCTGTATATTCTTAAATCTATATCACTGAGAAAAGTTTCTATATCAAAAGAATTTATATCTTTTGATAAAATGTCAAAAAGATAATTAGGTGTTAAAACATCAACAGAATCTGCTAATGATAAAAATTCTTTTAATGCATCCTTTTTAATAATTGTAGGAACAAGCCCTTCTGGATAACCAATACAATAAGTATAGTCAGCAAAATATTTAGTATGCCTCTCAATCATTTTATTGATAAATTCATAATCATAAAAAGGAGAACCAGCATCAAAAAATAGTATATCATCGCTATTTTTCGCCTCTCTAATGATTGTTTCAATAATATTGGCTGGTGTTAGGTCTGATATAACAACATTTTTTATCCCTTCTGGAACATCTGTAATAGAGCCATTCTGTAATAAGACAAATCTATTAAATTTATTCTTTTTCGCCTCTTCAAATATAATATCAATAGATCTTTTAGAGTCATATCTATTCTGTAAGTCATTTTCTATAAATAGGCCATCAATAAAAATAGAGAACATATATCTCCTCTTAAGATTTTACTCATTTAAACATATACTTAATTTTTTTCGGTTTGTCAAAAAAATTTATTTAATATGCAAGAATTTATAGTAAGAATTGTCTTTTGATCGATATTATTAAATAGAAAATCTTATGTTATATTCTATGCCATTTGAACTATTTATAGATAAAACCCCATTTATCTGGCTAATTAATAAAGAGATCAATTTCGAGCCAAAACCAGGGCTATTTTCGATATTAAATTCTGCTGGCATGCCGATACCATCATCTTTAAAAATCATGACAATATTTCCATTAGATTTTGATAATATAAAAGTGATTGTTCCTTTCTTTCTACCACAAAAGGCATGTTTAATAGAATTTGTTATCAATTCATTTAATATAATACCAATAATAGATAAAATTTTTTCATTTAACATAAAATCTTGAATCTCTTTTTTCACTGTTAATTCTATCTTTTTAGGAAAAATCTCTACTATACCATCTATAAGAGAAGATAAATAATCTTTTGTCGATATTTCTGTCTTTTTTTTAGATAAATATAGGGTATCATATAATATCATCATGCTTTTTATTCTTGAAGATGCATCATTTAAAATATTTTCTATCTCTTTATTCTCTTTATATTGTTCTATTTGAAGTCTTAATAGACTCAATATTATATTCATGTTATTCTTAATACGATGATGCACCTCTTTTAAAATAGTCTCTTTTTCAGTTATTAATAAAGAAAGTTTATCCATATTTTTTTTTTCTTCTGTTATATCTATTTCTATACCATTCCATAAAACTTCTGTTTCAGAAATTTTAAATGGTGTAGAGATTATTCTTGACCATCTTATAGAATTATCAGGATTATAGAGTCTTATCTCTATTTTTAAAGGGGTATTGTTTAAAAGACATTTTTCTTCCTCGGCTCTTAATTTCTCTCTATCCTCTTCAATAACCCTATTGTATATTAAAGAAGAATCTTTTTTTGCCTCCTCTTCTGTAACATTATATAAATTCTTTACAGACTCTGTTAAAAATATAAATTCTCTCCTCTCTTTATCATTAATATCTGTTAATATTTGATAAAGCATAATATTAGGATTACTATTTAAAATAGAACTAATAAAAGCATCTTTTGTTTTTAATTGTTTAGTAAGATTATATCTTTCTGTTATATTGGAAAATACAATTATAAATCCCATTATATTTTCTTCACTGTCTTTAATAACGCCAATACTGTCTGCTATAATATATCTATTACCATTTTTATCCACTAATAGAGTATTATCTAAAAGATCGTACCTCTCTTTTGAACTCGTCATTAAACCAAAAGGGATTTTTATAGGAGTCATAGTTTCTGAATCATAAAGTTTTAATATTTCTAAAAGATTTTTACCCTTTGCTTCATTAAAATTCCAACCGGTTATCTCTTCTGCTGTTTTATTCATTAATGTTATATTACAATCAATATCTGTGGCAATAACAGCATCGCCTATTGATTGTAAGGTGATTGAAAGCATTTCCCCTTTTTCTTCTATTGCTTTTGTTATTTTTTTTGCCTCTGTTATATCTCTTATATGTTCTACAAAATTGATAATTTCTCCATTATCTTCTATTATTGGATACAACATAACATCAAAGTATCTATTCAAATCTTTTTTATAAATCTGTTGCTTGAATATTCCTTTCGTGTTTATAAATTCTTCAAAAAAAGACTCTTTTTGTTCCTTTTTTTCTTTTTCGAACAGTTCAAAATAGTGATTCCCTTTTGATATATTTTTATCCAAGCCTAAGAATTCATAGAGAGATTTATTGGATTTTATTATCTGGAATTCTGGATCTAAAATACCTATAAAATCCGGGATAGCATTAAATATACTATTCAATATTTTTTCTTTCTCATTAGAAATTTTTAAAGCATTTTCTATCTTTTTATTGGATTCAAATAATTTAAAAGCCATTTTGATTATTGTAAAAATAGCAGTTTCAAAAGAATTTTTCACTATATAACCGTAAGAATTAATACTTTCTGTTTTTTCTATTATATCTCTTTCTGTATGTGAAGAGATAAAAACAATCGGGATATTATTATCTTTTAATATTATTTCTGCTGTCTCAACCCCATTTATCCCTTTGCCAAGATCTATATCCATTAAAATAATATCAAAATTATCTAATTTAATTTGTTGTAGGGCTCTTTCTCCAGAAAGGCAATGTGTTACATTATATCCTTCTTTTTCAAGTAAAGATTTTTCATACATTCCAATGATTGCATCATCCTCAACAAGAAGGATATTCTTTTTATTCATTTTATTTCCTTAAAAGTTAATATATTAATTATAATACCAATATTAATAAAAAGCAAGATAAATAAATAAAAAAATTACAAAAGAATGAAAATTTTTATTTTTTTAAAAAAAATAAAAAATATTATATCAAAGAAATCTCTAATCTTTTAAAATAATCAAAATCAGTAATATATTCATAAGGATCATAAAAAGAATCCGTTAAAATTAGTAAAACACAATCATTAGAAAAATCATACATCTCTTTCCATACCATTCTATCTGTAAATAATCCTTGATCTTTTGAATTGAGTCTAAAAATTTCTTCTTTATTTTGATAATAGGTTTTTATTGTGCAACTACCATTTATTGCAATTATCACCATTTTTGAATTTTTATTTGCGTGTTTTCCTCTTATTGTTCCCTCTCTTGCACCATATATATAGAAAATTCTCTTTATTTCAAATGGGATATCCCTGTTGTTTTCTATTGCTATTAATGAGCCATTTTCATTCGTATTTGATTTAAAACTGATCAATCTTACCCTATTTTCCATAACTTAACTATCTTTAAAACTATTTATTGCCTCGCATACCTTTTTTATATCTTCCTCTGTGTGAAAATATGCTATAGGAAGACTCAATGTAGTAGCATGTATCTCTTCAGAAATAGGACAACTAAAATGATCAATTATTCCTTTCATTGCCTTTTGTTTGTTTGGTGATATAGGATAGTGGATATCTGTCTTTATACCTTTTTCAAGAAGGTATTCTTTAAGATTATTTCTATTCTTTGTTCGTATATTATATACATGAAAAACATCATAGCATTCATTTATCCTTACTGGTTTTATGAACCTATCATCCAATTCTTTATCATAAATTTCTGCCAATTTTCTCTTATGATTGTTTATATCGTCTAAATATTTTAATTTTACTGTTAAAAATGCAGCCTGAACCTCATCCAATCTTGAATTATAACCAACCATTTCATTATAATATTTTACCTTTGAGCCATAATTTCTAATTGTTCTGATCTTATCGGCAATTTCATCATCATTTGTTACTACTGCACCGGCATCTCCGAGGGCACCCAGATTTTTTGTTGGATAAAAACTAAAACATCCAGCATCTCCAAAAGTGCCGGTCATCTTGCCTTTATAAGTAGCGCCATGAGATTGAGCACAATCTTCGATCAACTTCAAATTATATTTTTTACAGATGGCCACTATTGGATCCATATCACACGGTTTACCATATAGATGAACAACCATAATTGCCTTTGTCTTTTCTGTTATGGCTTTTTCAATTAAATAAGGATCTATATTGTATGTCCTTATATCTGGCTCAACAAGAACTGGTTTTAATCCTGCATTAACTATAGAAAGTATTGTTGCTATATAGGTATTTGAAGGAACTATTACCTCACTATTCTTAGGAAAATCAAATATTTTTAAGGATAAATGTAGAGCATCAAGACAATTTGCAACGCCTATACAATGTTTTACACCAAGATATTCTGCAAACTTTTTCTCAAACTCTAATACATTTACACCGAGTATATACCAGCCGCTCTCCATTACTTTTTTGAATGAAGATAAAAATTCATCAAAAAATTTTTTATTTGTTTTTGCTAAATTTTCATATTCTATCATACAGATAAATTCCTTATTTTTTTGATATAATTTTATGATAACATATAAACATAAAATATAATTAATTTCAATATTTTCGCAATAAAAAATTATATAGATTTATTCTGGTAAAAAGAAATCGCTATTTTATTTTCAGGCAATTCAAAAAATATAGATATACTTAGGGTAGATTCAATAACCATCTGCATATTTTATAACCTCATAAGGCATGATAAGAAAAAGGAGAAAAATTATCTTAAATTTTCTTCTGGCATAAAAAATGCTAAAGAAAAATTTATACCATCCGAATATATAATTGTGGTTGAAAAATAGTTTCCTTCATAAACAATGTTAAATCTTACCCCCCAAAATGATTTACATTAAATTATGAAGAATCCTGTGAAAAGCTAAGCAATACTTGCTTGGCTTTTTTTATTTTATATGTTTTTATTTATAGGAAAAAAATTTTTTAAATAGTAATTTTTATCTCATATCAAAAATTCGAGTAATAGAGGCAATCTATCAAGAAATTCGAAATTTTTATTCTTAAAATAAAAAATACCACAGAAAATATAATTTTCTAATGTTTCCGGGATGTTATTTTTCTTTAAATTTTCGTTTATCCTCTTAAAACTTCTTACAAAATCCTCAATTTTTTCTATTACCTCACTCTTAAATCTATCAAACCATACTTTTCCTCTTATTTTTAACTTTTTGTTG
>Ga0209204_1003348_pt1 | contig 11885 bp, 9 predicted proteins | sample AD_JPNMR2_MetaG_FD_184425 | JGI IMG/M metagenome (GOLD analysis project Ga0209204, IMG submission 184425) | Active sludge microbial communities of municipal wastewater-treating anaerobic digesters from Japan - AD_JPNMR2_MetaG (SPAdes) (version 2) | ecosystem: Engineered > Bioreactor > Anaerobic >... | reverse complement strand
ATAATGCTCTTTTTCTTGAATTAGTTTTTCTTTAAGAGATTGACTTTCCTTTTCCAACCCTTCAATCCGCCGCTTGAGATCTTGATTCTCTTGCAGAATTTCCTGCATATTTAACTCACTTTTATTCGCCGAAAACATATGAGCAATATTTTCTAACCAAGAAACAAATTGCTTATCACGATTCTGCAACATTTCTTTCAAAGCATCAATCTCTTTCTGCAAGGATTCTAAATCGGTATCATCAAATTCGGCGCAGGAGACCCCGTCCTCTTAGGGCGGGGAGGAATGCGCCTTCCCTCCATTCTTCGCTACATACTTGCAATTTTGGCGAAAGCGTGTTATAATGCTCTTGAAAGTGAGGTGATAACATGTACCGCACTCAAAGGAACCAATTAAGAAATTTAAGCAAACAAGAATATATTGCCCTAAAGGAATTGTGCAGGTTATCCAAAAACCTGTATAACTCAACACTTTACACTATTCGCCAGTATTACTTTACTGAAAAGAAGTATCTCCGTTACGAATCCGCTTACTACATCTGTAAAGAAAATGAGAATTACCAACTTCTCAATACAGATATTGCACAGCAAACAATGAAAGTAGTTGACCGCAACTTTAAATCTTTTTTTGCCCTTATTTCTAAGGCTAAGAAAAATGAATACAGGTTTACAGATATTCATCTCCCGCATTACCTTCCTAAAGATGGGTACTTTATGCTGATTATTCCCCGTTTCAAGGTTAAGGACGGTTTCTTTAAAGTACCTATGTCCAACGCCTTCAAGAAGGAATTTGGAGAAGTAAAACTTCCATTTCCCGAAAGGCTGAAGGATAAGCAGGTTAAGGAAATCCGCATCTTCCCAAAACATAACTGCAAATTCTTTGAAATAGAGTTCATCTATATCCAGGAAGAAGAAAACCTTAACCTTAATACCAATAACGCACTTGCTATTGACTTTGGACTTGATAACCTTGCAACCTGTATTACTAACACTGGGGCGTCTTTTATTGTGGACGGCAGAAAGCTTAAATCAATTAACCAGTGGTACAACAAGGAAAATGCAAGGCTTCAGTCCATCAAAGATAAGCAAGGGATTAAGGGTTTAACCAACCGCCAATATACCATCCTGACCAAACGCAACAACCGTGTTAATTATTACCTAAATAAAACCGCAAGGATTATTGTAAACTACTGCATCGAAAACGGCATCGGCAATATTGTTGTTGGTTATAACCCTGACTGGAAGCGTAACGTCAATATCGGTAAAAAGAACAACCAAAACTTTGTTCAAATTCCTTATGGTGATTTACGCTTTAAAATCCAGTCCCTTTGCGAGCGTTACGGGATTAACTACGTTGAACAGGAAGAAAGTTATACATCGCAAGCTGACTTTTTTAACAATGACCCTCTTCCTGTTTACAATGCAGATAATCCGCAGGAATATCAGTTTAGCGGAAAACGTATTTCCAGAGGGCAATATAAAACTTGTCAAGGTACAGTTATCAACGCTGATGTGAACGGTGCTTTAAATATTCTTCGCAAAAGTAACATGGTGGACTTAACCGTCCTACATGCTAGGGGCTGCTTAAACCAGCCTGAAAGAATAAGGGTTGTTTAACCAAACTTCTTTCAAAATCCCCCGCCTCTATAGGCGGCGGGATGGTTTAATCTATGATTCGTAATCTAAAAAAAAGATGGAGCCAGAATTTTTAACAATAATTTTAATAAATTTTTATTTTGATTGATTATTTCATATAATTCTTTTATTCCACTGTAAATTGCATTACAAAATATTATTTCTTGATTATTAAAAAAATCTAAAAAATTTTGTTTTTCCTCTTTATTAATAAATTTTATAGATTTAATTTCCGATTCAATCTTTTCAAAATATTTACTTTTATTATTATAAATATCATAATGTATTTTTTTTAAAAAAGAATATAAATTTAAATCAGAACATAAACTATTATAATATTTTAATCCCTCTTTATATTTTTCTATATTCGCAGAATCAGATATTACTAAACCAAAGCCTATATTATTTATTACTTTAGGATTTATCAAAAAATTAACATATTTTTGTTTTCCTTTATAAGAAATATCTATTGTATCTTTATAAAAAATATTATTATTATTTACATATTCACAAAAGACTTTAAAATATTTTTCAATTTTCTTTTTTGATATTGTTTTACTAATTTCTTCAGGTAATACAGTAAGATTATCTATACAAAATATATAATTATTATCAAAATTATCAAAAATATTAGAAACTATTTTTTTAAAGAAAACATAATCATCAATTATATATTTATTAAGTATTATATTATTGGAAACATAATTTAAATGTTTTCTCCCTAATGACTCTTTCATTCTATATGATTGTTTTTCTGCATCGTTATACATATCTTTTATTATTTTCAATGGAATATATTTAAAAAGAAAATTATGTTTTTTTACTATTTTTTCAAAAAAAGTTTTACTTTTAGATAAATGAACTAATTTATCAAATAATTCAATTATAGAATTATCCTCAACATGATAAATAAGATAAAAATTATTTTCTTTATTTTTTTCATCTATATCATCTAAATTTTCATTTATAAAATCTAATATAAAATTTATATTATCCTCTGATACATTAAATTCAAAACATTTTTCTAATAAATAAAACCAGTAAGGAATTTTCAAAAAAGAATTATCCTTTAAAAAGGAACCCTCAAAACTATATTTTTTCTTTTTTATAATATTTAATAAAATATTAAAATCATTTATATCAAAAATAGGCAACTTAACATATAAACAACAAATATCATATTTATCAATTAAATCAATAATATTGTATAAAAATATTATTTTAACATTATAACAATCCTTTATTGCATCAATTGCTTTATCTATATTTTCCTTTTTTTGAATTATCTCATCAACTGAACAATTTATAACAAGATAAAAATAAAACTTTTTATGTATCTTCATTAACCTGTCATGAACATTTTTAGCAATATGAGAGTCAAATTTATCTATAAGAGAAAAAAAATCCCTTACAGCCCTTTCACTAATTAAATGTTGAGCATTTTTATAAATTGAATAATTATAAATAAACCTATCCATAAAGAATATATATCACAAAAAAAAAAATTTTTAAAAAAAATATAAAAAAAAACAAAAATTTGTGATATATATATACTATGAAACAAATATTAAATATTAAAAAAAGAAATCAAATAAAAAAAATAATTGCTATAATTCTTTATTTTTCAATATTTTTCTATATGACTATTTTTATTTCATATGGATTAGGAAAACAGGCAGGATTAAAAAATTCAAAAGTTATCTATATAGAAAAAAGTTCTTTACCACAAAAAACTTATGCTTTAAAATAAATAAGGAAATATAAAATGAGATATGTATTTAATAGTGCCATAATTACCACACCAGGAATTTATACTTATAGGCTCATAACTATAGAAGAAGCTAAACAATGGCTTATTTCAGCGCCATTTAAAGCTACTATCGGTTATCAAGAAACTGCTAAAGCACTTTCATTTCTCACTGGAATTACCTTTAATGTAAACCGCAAAATGACAAATATGAATGAAGGAGATGAAGCCCTAATCTCGAACAGATAAAACAGGGTTATGCATGGGCATATACAGAATATCTCGATAGACCTTATGCAAGTGAATTTTATGATGCAGAAAAAGAGGCAAGAAAAAATAGACTTGGACTCTGGAAACAATTTAACCCCATGCCACCTTGGGAGTGGAGAAAAATAAATAAAAAATGAGGAAATAATAACATGGATAAAGATTTTGATAATTTTTTAGATGAATTAAAATTATTATACGACCCGCAGATTTTAAATTCTCAACAATCTCAGCTTTTTAAATCAGTAGAACCAGAATTTAAAAATGAATTTTTAAAAAAATATTTCAATAATATTAAATATGGAAAGCCAGAAACACAGACAGAAGAACTATTTAATATAATTAGAAATTTTATTGAATTAAAAGAAAGAAATTCTCATGTTATTTCACAATTAAAAATTGGTAAATATGCAATAGATAGAGCAATTATAGATGAATCAGGTATAATAGGTATAGAACTGAAACCATTGCACAAAATTCAAAAAAATAAAAGAATTATAACCAATTTGGATGATATTTTAAATGAAGATAGAACTCAAGAACAATTAAGACATTATCTCTTTCATCCAAAAATGAGATTTTTAATCTTAACCAATTTATATGATGTCTTTATATTTACCAAATGGAATATAAACAAAGATAAAATAACATCTCATTTAAGATTTAATTTTATAGACTTTTTTAAAGAATATTTAAAATATAACCGATTTAAAGACCTTCTTATCAAATATTTCAGAGATTATCCAATATGGGATTTAGATAAACACTTTTTTAAAGATTTAGATGAATATTGGAAATCTATAGACTCTATAATTGCTGATAAAACAGAAAAAATTAAATTTATTAACACTCTAATAATGGTAAGACTTTTAGAGGATACAGGTGCAATCCCATATGGTAAGGTTGAAGAAGAATGGAATAGAGCAAAGGAATATCATGGCAAAAAATCAGAAAAAAGATTTAAAGCTTTTTTAAATGATTTTATTGTTGATATATTATATGGATATTATGATACAGAATTATTGAAATGGGATTTTAATGATTTCTTAAAAAGATATAAAGATATTTTAGATAAAATTATAATATCAACAGGCAATATTTTAGGATATGAAGGTTTCCAAAGTGCTTTTTTTAAGGGTTTAAAATTTTATGACTTCAATACAATAAATGAAGATATTTTTGGTAAAGCATATGAAAATTTCTTAGCTCAATTAAGAAAAGAAACAGGTATATTTTATACCCCAGCTTTTATTACTGAATACATATCTTATAAAATTATAGAAAACAGATTTAAATCAATATATGAAGATATTAAAGACATATTAAATAGCGAACCATCTGATGAATCAATCGAAAAAATTGATAATATAATAAAATCACTTGATGAAATTACAATTTTAGACCCTGCCTGTGGCTCAGGAAGTTTTCTTGTAAAAATATTAAAAAACATCTATTTTTTTTATAAAAACATAATTTTAATGATTGATGCAAAAATCAATTATTACCAAATGTTAATCTCAGAATCAGATAAAGGTCTTTTTGGCAGTTCAGAATCTTTAGATAAAATAGGGATATTGAAAAAAATAAAAAAAGAAAAATTCAAATATGACAATATATACAATTTTATGAAAAACATTGTTACCAGGCATATATATGGAGTAGACTTAGATTCTACTGCTCTGGAAATTGCCAAACTGAACATATGGAAAGAATTGATTAAGTTAGAACCCGAAGAATTTGTTATAGAAAAAGTTAGAGATTATGGTCATCATCATGTATTTCCTGATTTAACATCAAATTTTAAAAATTTCGATAGTGTTTTATCTTCAATTGAAGATTGGAAAAATGCATTTCCATCTGTTTTTGAACAAGGAGGGTTTTCAGTAATAATAGGAAATCCACCCTATGTAAGAGGTGAAAACCTTGAAGAATCTTCAAGAAATAATTTAAGAGAAATGTATCCTGATTTATTTTTAGGACATATAGATATTTATTCTGCCTTTATAAGAAGAGCTGTTGATTTACTTAAAAATAACGGTTTATTTGAATTTATTATCTCCAATAAATGGATGAGGGCAAAATATGGAAGACCATTAAGAAAGCTTTTTTTAGAGGAAGGCAATATTTTAGAACTAATCAATTTTTCTGATTACAGAGTATTTGAAGATGCAACTGTTGATACTGTAATTATCTTATTTGAAAAAGAAAAAGATGAAAATAAAACAAAAATATTATCATGTGTCGTAAATGAAGATTTTAATAATTTTATAAACAATAGAAAAAATTTATTTGATTATATATCTGATAAAAGCATTGAAATTGAAAATACTTCTCTATCTGAAGATTCCTTTTTGCTGCTTACTCGTGAAGAATATGATTTAAAGAAGAAAATAGAAAGTGTTGAAAAACCTTTAAAAGATTGGGATATAAAAATATATTTTGGAATTAAAACAGGTTTTAATGAAGCATTTATTATTGATGAAAAAACAAAAAGAAATATTTTAAGTAATTGTAAAACAGAAGAAGAAAAAGAAAAGACAGAAGAATTGATAAAACCTATTTTAAGAGGTAGAGATATAGGAAAATATTGTTATAATTGGGCAAAATTATATATAATTATTATTCCTGCTGGATGGACAAATACAAATAAAGAAAAAGACCAGGGAGGAGAAGATTTTTTTAAATCTATATTACCATCTTTGTATAACTACCTTTCTATTGCAGGTAAAAATACAATTAAAGGAAAAAAGAAAGGCTTATTTAATAGAGACGACCAAGGAGATTATTGGTGGGAATTAAGACCCTGCGACTATTATTCTGAATTTGAAAAAGAAAAAATTGTATGGCAAAGAGTATCACAGGAACAAAAATTTACTTTGGTGTCACCAGGGCAATACTGTGAAGCTACTACCCATATAATTACAGGTTCAAATCTTAAATATTTGCTTGGTATTTTTAATTCTACTCTTTTTAAATTCTGTTTTTATAAATTTTATATGGGTGGTGGTATAGAAGGAGAAATAAAAGGTGAATTTATAGGAAAATTTCCAATCATACCAATTACAAAAGAAAATATTTACATCACATCCCAAATAGAATCTTTAGTAACTCAAATCTTAAACGAAAAACAGGAAAATAATACTAAAGATACTTCTGAACTCGAATCTCAAATTGATGAACTTATCTACAAACTGTATCAATTAACCCCAGAAGAAATAGAAATTATAAACAAATAAAAATACCCCCTCATTCATATGAGGGGGTATAAACTATCCTCTTACAGTTTTTGGGATATATGTAAGAGGAATGAGGACCCATTCTCCTCCCTCTTCAATATCCCAAATAAAGGGGAAACCATCTTGAACTACTATTCCCCTATGTTGTTCATCTCCATGGAGATGAACAAAATAATGGGAGATATTTACGATGTCGCTCTCCCATTCTTTTATTTTTTCAGAATACATGGCTTTTTCTTTTTCATATCTTTCCTTTTCAGCCATATATTCTGAAAATTTTTTCTCCCATTCCCTTGCCATTTCTTCGGGAATGGGTTCCCGGTCTATTTCTCCTACCCGGTACCACCCTTCTTTCTTGGCGTACCAGGCTTTTCTCATCCCGTCTTCTGATTCCGGGATGTATTCTTTGTATTCTCCATATTTATATATAAATATGGACGAATACTTCTCCTTTCCATAAAAGTGCCACACCTTCTGGCACCTTGTGCCATCAGGCATGTCTTTTATTTCCCCAAAGATTGTTCTCTGGGGTTTTTCAACAGAAATCTCCTTTGGAGGAATCGGTTTCTCCTTCGGAGATTCCTTTTTTGCCTCGATAACTCTTGAGGCAAAATTTTTTAACTCTTTTATTTTGTTTACCCTCTCATTGAGGGTAGAAACAAAATGTCTTAAAGGGTTATATGCGACGGAAATCCTTCCGTCTAATACAGCCCTTTCAAGAGAATTAAGTCTTTTTTCTTCATCCTTGAAGAAAATACTTAATTCTTCTTTTTTTTCTTCCAGAGCCTTTTTACACTCTGGAAGAATCTCAAGGCATTCTGCCCTTTGTTTTTTTCTGTCTTCTTCAGACAGATTTTTTAATATCTGTCCGAAAAAAACAGTTTTCTTGAAGTTCTCACCTGTAATGAGAACCTCAACTATATCACCTTCCTTGACCCCTTCAACAGGTCTAAAGAAGGTAATTTTTCCAGAAGAAGGGTGGCGACATAATAACTCGCCATTCCTCCCTCTTTCAACTGCAACATTTATTACTTCTGCCATTTTTTCCTCCTTTCTCCCCTCTCAAGCTGGCAGAATCAATTACTTGGAGGAGAATTTTTATTAAAATTAAAAAACCCTGCAAGGGTTGGTAAGATGGTCTCCTTTTCGGGTAGACCTCTTCTTTTCCCATTGCAGGGTTTTTTCTAATATACTTTTATAATTATATTTTATATTACTTCTTTATATTTATATTCCACAAGACAAAAATCAAATTCATCATCCACTAATTTTTGTTGATATTCCCTATCTTTTTTGGATTTTACATCTTCTAATCTATATTTTAATTTCATAACAAGCATTACATCCCCATCAGATAATATAATATCTGCACGATTTAATGGAAATTTTATCCCACACCATTCAAAAATAAGTTGTCTATTTTTCTCATATCCAATAAATGAAATTAATTTACCCTTTGAATGATATTCCTTTATCAAACTCACAAATGTATCTCTATCAATTCTTTTCATTTTATAGCAACCCTCTGCTGTCATCACAGCAGAATTTGTCAAATATGCATAATACATTCTTATTCTCCTTAATAATTAGTTTTTATTTTCAACAACAATCAATTTATTATTTATTATATAGGACATTACAGTAAATAATTCCTCAATTTCAGACTGTCCGCTGCCATCTATTGCAATAATATTTTTATTTATTAAGTAATCCCTTGCCTTTTGAATCTTCTTTTTCAAAATATTTTTTTTAATTTTCATATTCATCTCTCCTTTATTATCAATAATTTATTTATATTAACATTTATCAAAAAAATTTTTAAAAAATTTTATATTTTTAATTAAATATATATCACATATCTCATATTTTGTTTTTAAAAAAAAATAATATATTTATGTTATGTCAAAAAATATTCAAAATGGGGAAACCATTAAAACAAACATATTCCTTATCCATTTTAATACAGACACAGACAGCAACGTTCAAAAAAGATTCCAATATAGTCACGACATCTTTAATTCCATTAAAAATCATTTCAAATGCAGTATTATAAAAGTCACTAACGACTCTATTGTTTCTATTTCAGATACCCCCAATGAAATATTCAAAATAATAAAATCATTCAAACAGAGATTGCAGGCACAAAAAAACAAATACGTTTCAACAAGAATATGTATACATTATGGAAATATTACGAAAATAGATAATCTTTACTTCGGTGAATCTATAAATGCCTTATACAATATTATTGACCAGATAGATAATGATGAAATATATACAACAAAAGATTTCTATAATATTACACATGATAATCAGTCCATAACATATTCTGACCATATCAAGATTGATGAAAATATTACAATATACAAATTGGATTTAAATGAAAATATCAATTTAGATGATATAAATGACAGTCCTGTAATATGTCTTCATATTGTTCCTCAAATATCAGATTTAGAATTTATAAATTTCTGGAAAAATTTGAATAATTTTAATTTTTATGATGATATTGAAAATAAAATAAAGAATAAAATTTTTTTAGATGATTATATTCTTATCCATCCAAAAGAAATAGTTTCTACATTAGAAATAATTAAAAACATTGCAGACTATTTATTAAATAAACATTCAAATGAAATTGATTATTTCCCTCTTCAGATATTAATAGATACAAATCGTAACATACCAAAAACTGTTCCAATGAAAAAAAAAGAGTGCATAAATGAAATGGTGCCTGGATATATTTACATATCTGAAGATATATATCCTAATTTAAATAATACAGATAATTTAGATTTTATTAAAACAACAATTGGTCCAAAGAATAATATATTTTATAGAACCACTTTACTCCCCAAATGGGAGAAATTTTCATATTTACCCCTATATTCTGTATACTCATCTAAATTGAAAAAAAATGATGTAAAATGTTTTTACTGTGGAAGCCTAAACCACAGAAACTCACAATGTCCTTCAAAAAGACTAATCGATAATACAGACTCTATTTCTAAATTAGGCTATCTTTCATTTGAAAAAATAAATGGTCTTTTTTTAAAAATGTTACAGATAGAAAATATCTCATCTGATATTGATTTTGATAAAATGGATAGTTATCTCCGTATAGCATATGAAAGTTTTTTTGAGATAACAAAGGTCTATCAGATAAGGTTCTTAAAGTTAATTTGGGAAATAAAAACAAAGAATTGGTTTGCCATAAAGAAAAATACAGACATATATCCAAGTGGACTTCTCTGGCTTGCTGTAGATTCCATAAGAACATCAAATCATCAAAAGGCATTAAAATTTTTAGAAGAATCAGAATCAAAAAATTATAATAAGTTTAAATTATATTGTATTTATGGATTCTATTATATAGAAAAAGAAGACTACAGTAAGGCAATAGATTATTTCAAGAAAGCTTTGCTGGAATCAAAAGAAATAATCTATGAAATATACATAAAATTATTGATTTCCCGTATTTATTATATCCAAGGCAGGATTGATGAATCTTTAAAATATATAAGAGAAGTGCTCCAAAAAGATGAAACCTGTATAGATGCAATTTATGCCTCCATCCTTTTGTATTTACATAAAACATCAGATATGAATACATTTAAAAAATATTTATCTATTTTCGACAGAAACAAAGAATTTTTTATATATGCATGTATAGACCCAAACATATCTCGAAACAGAGATATTATATTGGAAAAACTTAATGGTATATATAAATCAGCAAAATTTGAAGCAGAAAATATATCATATTCAGCAAAAGATGAAGTGAATGAATTGTTGCAATCAGTAAATAGTGAATTTATACAGGATATAATGACTTCTCTGAATAAAGCAGATAATGCCCTGCAAAATGAAAGCTATTATGGTTATCTGGATGCATCATATTATTACGAAGATACAATAAACAGATGTAAAAATTTCTTATCTGATAGTAGAAATAAATTAGAAAATAAATTGAATAATCTTTTGGATAAATTAAAAAATAATTTAAAATTTATAAATAAATTGAAATATAAAAGTTTAATAAAAAATGAAAATATACAAATATTAGAAACAATACAAAAATTAAATAACTTTAAAAAAAATATAAATACATTAAATATTAAAGACATAAATAATATCAAAACTTATTGTAAAGAAATAGAAGAACAAATTCCTGATATAGAACAGAAATCATTGGAGTCATTCTATTCAGAGAAATTAATATTATCATTTTTTACTTTTATTAAGTTTTCAACAATCATAATAGGGTACTTGACAATATCACTACTGATTGTTATTCCAATTATTACATCAAATTTTAATTTTAATGCTTTTGTTGAAGACATTCTCAATGATTTACTGTATTACAGATGGAACATAATCTTTTGGGGCAGTATATCTTCAATGGTTGTTGCTTTGATTTTTACGTTGAAAAAATTTTTTGGAGATATTAAGCAATCTCAAATATTTTTGCAGAAAAATTAAAAATTATTTTTATTAAAACAAAATTAAAATGATAAGTTGTTCGTTAAAAATATTAAAAATTATCCATTAAAACAAGGATATGAAACACTTACTTTTTAATATATTCCAAGAATCCATCATCAATACATTTATTGTGATTATATTTTTATATACTATATCAATATTCTGCACATTTATAAGATTTGTAACACATAAAATATATGAATATCTATATCCATATGTGAATATTTTAAGATATTCATTTATAAGTAGCTACTATCACGAATTAGCTCATCTTTTTTTCAGCGTTATTTTTTTAAATGATATTATTGATGTTGAATTTTCTGGCGATAAACCACGAGTTGTATATCAATACAACAAAAATAATTATATTCAAAACGCAGGGGTATTCTTTAATCTGTTACGTCTAATCCTTCTATACATACTTCTTTCTTTCAGTAGCTCGGGTATATCATCTCTAAGTTTAACTTCGCACGAGATTAACTCTTTCTTTTCACTTATAGCAGAAAGCCCTATATA